>OLNY01002577.1_pt1 | contig 12476 bp, 6 predicted proteins | sample 1671981 | NCBI WGS metagenome assembly OLNY01 (sample SAMEA3136632, study PRJEB25190) | human gut metagenome | biome: human gut; feature: human-associated habitat; material: faeces | place: Austria | collected 2013 | reverse complement strand
TCTGCCCTTTTTCGTTTTTTTCATGACAATTTCACCGCCACATTTCGGACATGCAACACCAATCTTTTCATAATATGGTTTCGTATTACGGCAGTCCGGGAATCCCGGGCATGCAAGAAATCTTCCGTGTGGACCATACTTAATTACCATGTTACGGCCACAGTTGTCGCAGACTACATCTGTAACCTCATCCTGGATATCAACTTTCTCCAGTTCTTTCTCCGCCTCATCCACATCATGTTTCAGATCCGGATAGAAATTACGTACAACAGTCTTCCACTGCACAGTGCCTGCCTCCACGCAGTCCAGAAGTCCCTCCATGGTAGCTGTAAAGTTTACATCCACAATACTCGGGAATGCCTGTTTCATAATATTATTAACAACTTCACCAAGCTCTGTAACGTAAAGATTTTTCTGTTCCTTTGATACGTAGCGTCGGCTGATGATCGTTGTGATCGTCGGCGCATAGGTACTCGGGCGTCCAATTCCCAGTTCTTCCATGGTTTTTACAAGTGATGCCTCTGTATAATGTGCCGGTGGCTGTGTAAAATGCTGTTCCGGTTTCAGTTCTTTCAGTTTCAGCTCCATGCCTTTTTCCAGGCTCTGACTTAAAATATTGCCTTTTTTGTCATCGCCCTCTTCTGTATACACAGACATAAAACCATCAAACGCAACCTTGGATGCCGCAACCGTAAATACATACTCGCCGGCTCCGATCTTGACAGATGTAGTCTCATAACGTGCCGGTGCCATTCTGCTGGCCGCAAAGCGTCTCCAGATCAGCTGATACAGACGAAACTGATCTCTGGTGAGAGATTCTTTCACAAGAACCGGTGTCCTTGTAATGTCTGTAGGGCGGATTGCCTCATGGGCATCCTGGATCTTCTGTCCGTTTTTGACTGTCTTTTCTGTCTGAGAAACATAATTCTGTCCGTACTGTTCAGAAATGTAGGTTCTTGCTGCTGCATCTGCTTCCTCGGAAATTCGGGTGGAATCTGTACGCAGATAAGAGATCAGACCTACTGTGCCGCTTCCCTTGACATCAACACCCTCATATAACTGCTGTGCCAGACGCATGGTTTTCTGTGTGGAAAAATTCAGAGTCTTGGCCGCTTCCTGCTGCAGTGTACTGGTTGTAAACGGGAGCGGAGCATTTTTGATCCTCTCGCCTTTTTTTACTTCTGTGATCTCATATTTACAGTTTTCCAGATTTTTCAGGATTTCATCCATTTCCTGGCGGTTTTTGATCGGAAGTTTTTTATCAGTTCCATAGAACTTGGCCGTTAACGGCTTCTTTTCACCTTTTACCTGAAATTCACCTTCCAGGCTCCAGTACTCTTCCGGAATGAATGCGTTGATCTCATCTTCTCGGTCACAGATGATACGCAGTGCTACAGACTGCACACGGCCTGCACTTAATCCTCTTTTTACTTTGGCCCAGAGAAGTGGGCTGATGGTATAACCTACCATACGGTCCAGCATACGTCTGGCCTGCTGTGCATCCACAAGATTCATATCCAGCTCTCTGGCCTGTTTGATGGACGCCTTGACTGCTGTTTTTGTTACTTCATTAAATGTAATTCTGTGCATCTTTGAAGTATCTGTTTTCAGTGCCTGCATCAGATGCCAGGAGATTGCCTCTCCTTCACGGTCAGGGTCCGTTGCGAGATAGATCTTATCTGCTTTTTTTGCTTCTTTACGGAGTTTTGCAAGAAGCTCTCCCTTTCCTCTTATCGTAATATACTTGGGTTCAAAATCATTGTCTACATCAATACCAAACTGGCTCTTTGGAAAATCCCTTACGTGGCCATTGGATGCCTCTACTGTATAATTTGCCCCCAGAAACTTTTTTACTGTTTTCATTTTAGCAGGTGACTCTACTATCACCAGATTTTTGGCCATTTTACCTCTCCTAATCTTATTCTGCCTTCTGTCCGGTGTAAAAAATCTCACTGCTGCCGGCAAAAAGGCGGTTATTCAAGTCTGATATAATTCTGTCTTCCGGTTTCCTTCACCAATCCCATCAGCATGAGCTGTCCCAGGATACCGGCTGTTTTTCCCGGTGAAAAACCGGTTTTTCTAATAATCTGATCCAGATTTTTTGGTCGTAAATCGAGACAACTATACACCAAATCCAAATCCGTTGCAAGTCCTATCTTGGTTTTCCCCGACAAATTTGTCATTTTTTTCACAGACAGTCCCCACTCATCCAGAAGTATTTCCGGAGAGTAGGCGATTCCCGCTCCATCATAAATCAGCTTATGACATCCACGGCTCAACGCATCATTTACTGCTCCCGGAATGGCATAGACCATTTTCCCCTGTTCCAGAGCACAGGACGCAGTGATCAGTGATCCGCTCTTTTCTTTTGCTTCCACTACAAGCACCAGGTCTGCAAGTCCGCTGATGATCCGGTTCCTTGCCGGAAAATGATAAGCCCTGCCTCTGGTCCCAGGTTCATACTCACTGATGATCCCTCCGTTCTTCTGCGGAATCCTCCGATAAATCCCACGGCTGGATGAAGGATAGCAGATATCCACACCATTTCCAAGTACCGCAAATGTAGGCGTTCCTCCTTCCAGTGCACCTTTATGGCCCTCCGCATCGATTCCTGCTGCCATACCGCTGATCACCTGTACCCCGTGCTCGCTCAAAAATTTCCCGTACCGAAATGCCTGTATCCTTCCATAGGCACTGCATAATCTGGCCCCAACGATCGCTGCTGTCGGTTTATTATCTTCCGGAAATCTTCCAATATAATATAACTGTTTTGGCATACCGGAAAGTTCCCGAAGCCTTGCCGGATAAATGCTGCTGTTTTTTTCCACATAATGGATCTCTGTTTTCTGTATTTCTTCCATTATAAAGTACCTTCCTTTCTGCTGTTTTATGACCAGTATTTTTTATCATAAGCCCGATAGGCAAGAGCCTCCCCGATATGCTCCGGCAGGATCTTTTCTGCTTCTTCCATATCCGCAATAGTCCTGGCTACTTTTAAGATCTTATGATAAGCTCTTGTACTGAACCGAAACTGTTCATATGCCTGTTCCAGCAGTCTGTCCGCTTCTGCTGTCATAACACAGTATTTTTCCAGATTTCTTCCGTCAAGCTCTCCGTTAAAACAAAATTTCTCTTTTTGGTAACGTTTTCTCTGAATCTCCTGGACAGTTTTTACTCTTTCCCGTATTTTTGCGGAAGGCTCTCCTGGTGTCCGTTTCTTCATCTTCGAAAAACTCACCGACGGAACTTCTGTGCAGATATCTATGCGTTCCAGAAGTGGCTGGCTGATTTTCCCCAGATAATGCGTGATCTCTCCCGGAGTACAGCGGCATCGGTTCATATCCGGATAAAATCCGCAGGGGCAGGGATTCATTGCTGCTGCCAGCATAAAACTCGCAGGAAACGTATAGGTTCCTGCCGCTCTGGACAGATGGATTTCCTTATCTTCCAGGGGCTGACGCAGGATCTCCAGGCTCTTTCTTGAAAATTCCGGCATCTCATCCAGAAAGAGAACGCCTCTGTGTGCGAGGGTAATTTCTCCCGGTCCCGGAACCCTTCCGCCTCCTGCCAGTGCCTGTGGGGAACTGGTATGATGAGGGCTGCGAAAAGGCCTCTCCCTGATCAGAGGGTCACTTTCTGTAAGAAGTCCTGCCACACTGTACACTTTCGTGATCTCCAGGCTCTCTTCAAAAGTCAGTCTGGGCATGATCGTCGGCAGGCGTCTTGCCAGCATGGTTTTTCCGGAACCTGGAGGACCGATCAGCAAAATATTATGAAAACCGCTTACAGCGATCTCTGCTGCCCGCCTTGCTCCTTCCTGTCCGCATACATCCGCAAAATCAATCCTGTTTTCCGTTGGATCGTCTTGTATATCCATCTCTTTCTCTTCTGTGTATAGATATGCTTCCGGCTCTTTCAGACAGCGGATCATATCTCCCAGCGTTTTTACCCCAAACACCTGCATATCCCGTACCAGTTTTCCTTCCCGGATATTTTCTTCCGGAATAATGCAAAATCGTAACCCCAGTTCTCTTGCACGGATCACACGAGGCAGGATTCCGGAAACACCATGGATTTCTCCATTCAGGCTGATCTCTCCTACAACCAGAACTCTGCTCAGTAATTCCGGTTTCAGGATCCCGGCAGCCGCAAGCACTGCCGCAGCTACCGGAAGATCAAACCCGGCCCCTTCTTTCTTCATATCTGCCGGGGCAAAATTTACTGTTACCCGCTTTGGAGGCAGGCTGAGCCGGTTGTTTTTAAATGCAGTCCGAACTCTCTCCTGTGCCTCCCTTACCTGTGCAGACGGAAAACCAACCATGGTAAAAGAAGGCAAACCATCACTGACATCTGCCTCAACCTGGATTTCCCGCACTTCCATGCCAAAAATCGCCGCCGATAAAACACTTGCAAACAAATCTTTTCCTTTCTGCGATAAAATCCGAACCCGATCTTCAGATCTCTCGTCTTTTCAATTATTAATGGGAAAATTTCAGATAGACATTTTCTGAATAAAAGAAGATAATAAATTTAGTATAGTCCATTTTGCTCTCTTTTGCAAGAGTGCAATTCGTTCTGTTTTATACTTCCTATAGAAAGAAGAGGTGAGCACAATGAAATTTCAGCGTATTCAGGATTTACGTACAGACGCAGATCTGTCCCAGAAAGAATTAAGTGAGATTCTTCATATCAGTCAGCGTTCTTATTCCCATTATGAAACGGGATCCCGTAATATTCCTATCGAAATGCTTATCCGGCTGGCAAATTATTACGACACCAGTATCGACTATCTCGTCGGCCGTACGGACCGAAAAAAAATGATCAAATAAAGAAATCCCCGGAACTTGAAACAGTTCGGGAAATTCCTTTATCAGGATTCCCTTACTGTTACAGATCCGGGGATTCTTTATTTATTCAGTATAATATGTTTCTTCTTCGCCATAAGGGATTCCATATATACCTGTGTCATCCTGGGACGAAGTATCTTCACTTTCACTGTAATATGCATTCGCATCAGAAGCATTTTCAGCATCAGTACTGTTTACTTCTGTAGATGATTCGGAAGATGTCTCTGCATCTGATGTATCAGAAGCCGCTTCCGTTCCGGCATTTTCCTGTTCTGTCGATCCGGCATCTTCTGCCGGCGCCTCCCTTGTCATGATCGATTCTGTCTTCGGATAAGTCAGTGAACCATCTGCCCTTTTATAAGTTTTAACTTTTACATAAAATTCTCCACTCTTATCAAAAACAAATTCTCCCTTTGCTTTGTTTCCATCGGAATCTTTCAGATAAAACTGTGTGGCATTTCCGGCCACTTCAGCAGTTACATCCGCTTCCACACTCAGCGAATGATTTTTTCCATTGATCCTTTTATACGTAAAAGAAACAGATTTCAGGCTGATATCATAAATATCGATCGTTGTCAGTCCATCTTCACTATACCAGGTTCCCTGATAATTCTCCGGTTCAAAAGCCGGAAGAATGGTTGGTACCGGTGTCAGCGACGGTGTCGGCGTAGCTGTGGGGACCGGCGTGGCTGTTGCTGCCGGTGTCGCTGTTATTTCCGGAATACTGTCCAATGCTGCCAGTGCTGCTTCTTTTCGCTGTTCTTTTTCAATTTTATTCTTGTGGGAGACAAACAGCATACCCCCGAATCCTGCCAGGATAAACAGAATGATCAGCAGGATCAGAGCTGTTTTCAGCCGCTTTTTTCTTCTTTTGTTTTTTCTCATCTGCATCACCTCTGTTTACTATAACATATCAGAAATCCTCTGCGTATTTCCCGTTTCTGTTTATTTCTTTTCTTTGATAATACCTTTTCTGTAAGCTTCCAGAAGCTGGATCAGCTCACTGATCCTCTCCTTCAGAGCAGCTCCTGTATCCGTATCTCCTACCAGTGTACGTTTGTTATTGTAATGAACTGCCACCCGGTTGGAAACAATATCCTGTTCCTTGGCTACTGCCTCTTCTGCGGAAGTAAAAGGCTCATGAGCAGACAGGATCAGTCCATAGGAGTTATAGACCAGTGTATAACCGGCAATTCCCGTAACTTTCTGATATGGTCTGGAAAAACCGCCGTCAATGACAAGAACTTTTCCATTGCATTTTACAGGGCTCTCTCCTTCGCTCTGGTGAACCGGCACATGGCCGTTGATGATATGGCCTTTTTCCGGATCCAGCCCAAATTCACGGAGCAGATTGTCTACAACTTCCTCGTTTTCCAGAAGATGATAGTAAGCATTTTTTGTTTCTTTATGCGTTTCCTTATCTTTAATAAAATAACGCTCAAAAGTGGTCATCTTGTCTTTCCCAAATAAAGGAGAATTTGGGGCGGCCCAGATATACCACATGATGTCCCTGCCTTTACGCTTTTCATCCTCATTTACTGAGAAAAATGCCCGGCGAACATAAGTCTCCAGCACATCGTAGAGTTCTTTTCCCCTGTAGGTTTTTCCATAGATCTGGACTTCTTTCAGACTTCCATCTTCATTGAGCGGAATGCTTCCATGGAACAGAAGATTTCCGTTATAGGTTTTGTAAAGGCCTCCTTTGTCCAGGAGAAGCCGGACATGATTCTGCAGTTTCTCACAGTTACGGAAAGCGGAATCCAGACGATCCATCACATCTTTTTCTTCTGTGGTAAGTTCATATGGTTTTTTCCAGTCAATGGTAGGAAAATATGTATCCGTCAGCGGATATTCTTTTCCGTCCGTAAGTGTGATCGTTCCCTTTTTCGGATCGATCTTATGAAGCAGGCAACGGCTTTCCATATGGAACTCTTTGTGCCGGCGGATCAGCTGGCCTTCCAGTTTAAACTGGATGATGGCGATGGCCTTATGCATCTTCCGTCCAAGCTCTTCTTCCAGAATACTGTAGTTATTGGCATCTCCCTTCATCTCAAAAACAGTGCAGGGATCATCTTTATAAGCTTCCATTGCAAAGGTTGCCAGCGGCATGAGATTGATTCCATATCCATCCTCCAGGATATCCATATTTCGGTAGCGGATACTGTTTCGGATCACCGTTGCAATGCAGGCTTTCTGGCCTGTGGCAGCTCCCATCCAGACCACATCATGATTTCCCCACTGGATATCAAGAGAGTGGTATTTCATCAGACGATCCATGATAAAATGCGGGCCCGGACCTCGATCATAAATATCTCCCAGCACATGAAGATGATCCACGACCAGACGCTGGATCAGTTCTGCCAGGGCAATGATAAAATTCTCTGCCCTGCCGATCTCAATGATGGTGTTGACAATGGCATCGTAATATGCCTCTTTGTCCAGGACTTCCGCCTTCTCCGTGATCAGCTCCTCGATCACATAGGCATAGTCTGCCGGGAGAGCTTTACGGACTTTGGAACGGGTATATTTGGACGCCGTTGTCTTGCACACTTCGATCAGGCGATAAAGCGTGATCTTATACCAGTTCTCCATGTCTTCTTCATGCTTCTTTACGACTTCCATCTTTTCTTTCGGATAATAGATCAGTGTGGCAAGAGAACGTTTATCACTGTTACTTAAGGTATGTCCGAACACGTCATCGATCTTTTTCCGCACAGCACCGGAACCATTTCGAAGAACATGGGAAAACGCATCATACTCTCCATGGATGTCCGACATGAAATGCTCGGTACCTTTCGGAAGGTTTAATATAGACTGCAGATTGATGATCTCTGTTGAGGCCTTTGCTATGGTAGGATACAGCTCTGCAAGTCGCTGCAGGTATCTTAATTCTTCTTTTTTCATATTATCTTGATATCCTCCTGGGAGTTCTCGCTGCCATATCTTCCATTAAGAGAAATGGCAGCATTTTTATTTATTGTAAGCCCTTCCGGCATCATATATCAACCCGTAAAATCAAACAGTGACATCTGATTGGACTGTGGGATATCTCCGAACAGATCCAGGTCATCCATCAGATCGATAACGGTCTTGCTGACTTTGGTGCGGTCGCGGAAATCATCCTTGGAAAGGAATTTTCCCTTCGCGGCTGCATCTACCACAGCCTCTGCCGCCTTATCTCCAAGCCCTTCTATGGTATCCAGCGCAGGCATCAGTTTATCTCCGATGATCTGGAACCGATGGGCCTTTGCCTTATAAAGATCAATGGGCACAAAATCAAAGCCTCTGGCGTACATCTCCTGTACGATCCTCATATCCTTCAGTGTATCCTGCTCCTTCTTTGATGCCTCATCGCCTTTTTTGCGGATCTCCGCCATATAATATTCCAGGCGTTCTTTTCCCATACACATCAGTTCATAGGAAAAAGATGTGGCACGGATGCTGAAAAATGCCGCATAATAAGCCAGCGGATGAAACACTTTATACCAGGCGATACGGTAAGCCATCATAACGTAAGCAGCCGCATGGGCCTTCGGGAACATGTACTTGATCAGCTTGCAGGACCAGATATACCAGTCCGGAACATCATGGTCTTTCATGGTCTGGATCCATTCGTCACGGAGACCTTTTCCTTTACGGACACTCTCCATGATGGTAAATGCCAGGCCGCTTTCCACCCCTTTTCCAATAAGGTAGATCATAATATCATCTCGCGTACAGATCGCGGTGGAAATGGTCGCCGTTCCGTTCTGAATCAGTACCTGGGCATTTCCAAGCCATACGTCCGTACCATGAGAAAGTCCCGCAATACGTACCAGGTCGGAAAAATATTTCGGCTTGGTATCAATTAACATCTGCATGGCAAAATCCGTACCAAACTCCGGGATTCCAAGACATCCCAGTTTACAGCCGCCGATATCCTCCGGACTGATCCCAAGTGCCTGGGTTCCCGCAAACAGGGACATGACATCCTTCTGATCCAGCGGAACCGTTCTCGCACTGATGCCGGTAAGATCCTCCAGCATACGGATCATGGTCGGATCATCGTGTCCCAGTATATCAAGCTTTAGAAGGTTTCCATCAATGGAATGGTAATCAAAATGTGTAGTGATGATATCGCTGTTTACATCATTGGCCGGATGCTGCACAGGCGTAAATTTCTCAATTTCCTCACCCATGGGCAGTACAATGATACCTCCCGGATGCTGTCCGGTCGTACGGCGGACACCGGTACAGCCCTGTACAATACGGTTGATCTCACAGTAACGCTTGTGCTGTCCCCGCTCTTCATAATAATTTTTCACATAACCAAATGCAGTTTTTTCCGCAAGAGTACCAATGGTTCCTGCCTTAAATGTCTGGCCCTTTCCGAAGATAACCTCCGTGTACCGGTGGGCATTGGCCTGATATTCTCCGGAAAAGTTCAGGTCGATATCCGGCTCCTTGTCACCTTTAAATCCGAGGAATGTCTCAAACGGGATGTCAAACCCCTCTTTGTTCATCTTGGTACCACACTTCGGACAGATCTTATCCGGCATGTCACACCCTGCCATACCTGCGTATTTTTTTACCTCCGGGGAATCAAAATCACTGTATTTACAGTCCGGATTCGGGCAGAGATAATGCGGCGGCAGAGGATTTACCTCCGTGATACCGGACATGGTCGCTGCCAGGGAAGAACCTACGGAACCTCGGGAGCCAACCAGATAACCGTCCTCATTGGATTTCCATACCAGTTTCTGTGCAATGATATACATTACCGCATAACCATTGGAAATAATGGAGTTCAGCTCCCGGTCCAGACGATCCTCCACGATCTTCGGAAGCGGATCTCCGTACATTTCGTGGGCTTTTGTAAAACAGATATTCTTAAGATCCTGCTCTGAGTTCTCAATGACCGGCGGAAATTTGTCCGGATGGATCGGCGAGATCTTCTCGATCATATCTGCGATCTTGTTGGTATTGGTAATGACCACTTCTTCTGCTTTTTCACTTCCCAGATAGGAAAATTCCTCCAGCATTTCCTCCGTTGTACGAAGGTAAAGCGGTGCCTGGTTATCCGCGTCGGAAAATCCGTTTCCTGCCATGATGATCCGACGGTAAACCTCATCCTGCGGGTCCATAAAATGCACGTCACAGGTGGCAACTACCGGCTTTTTGAACTGTTCTCCAAGTTTTACGATCTTCCGGTTTATCTCTTTTAAGTCTTCCTCGGAATTGATCATATCGTGCTTCTCATCTGCAAGCATAAACGCATTGTTCCCAAGAGGCTGAATCTCCAGGTAGTCATAGAAGTTCACCAGTCTGGCAATCTCCTGATCCGGTGCATTACGAAGAAGTGCCTGATAAAGTTCTCCTGCCTCGCAGGCACTTCCCACCAGAAGACCATCCCTGTATTTTTCCAGTACGCTTTTTGGGACTCTGGGGCGTCTGTGATAGTACTTTAAATGGGACTGGCTTACCAGTTTGTACAGATTGATCCTTCCTGTTTCATTCCTCGCAAAAACAATGGCGTGATACGTGGGCAGTTTTCGGATCGTATCCGGCGAAACCGCTCCCTGGCTGTTCATCTCATCCACATCAAAAATATCTCTTTCTTCCAGCATCTTTACAAACCGCACAAAGATCTCCGCGGTACACGCTGCATCATCCACAGCCCTGTGATGATGATCCAGAGAAACACCTACTGCTTTGGCTACCGTATCCAGCTTAAAACGGTTCAGGGCAGGAAGAAGGAATCTGGCCATACCCACCGTATCCACATAGGTAAAATCATCCGGGATTCCCTGGCGTTTGCAGTTTTCGATGATAAAGCTCATATCAAAGTCCGCATTATGGGCCACCATCACGCAGCCCTCACAGAATTCCAAGAATTTCGGCAACACATCCTCTATGGTGGGCGCATCCAGAACCATGGAATCATTGATACTTGTCAGCTGTTCAATGCGGAACGGAATGGGCACTTCCGGATTTACAAACGTGGAAAAACGATCCGTGATCTGGCCTTTCTCCACTTTTACCGCGCCAATCTCAATGATCTTACAGGTCAGTGCTGAGAATCCCGTTGTCTCAATATCAAAAACAACAAAGTCACCATCCAGCCGCTGTCCTCTGGAATTGGTGACCATGCCTTTCAGGTCATCCACCAGATATGCTTCCATTCCATAGAGCACCTTGAAATCAGACTCCTTGGGAACGCAGCCTCCCCAGGCATCAAAGCAGTGGTTCGCCTCAGGGAAAGACTGCACCACACCATGATCGGTAATCGCGATGGCCTTATGTCCCCACTCATAGGCACGTTTTACCAGCGCCTTGGCATCAGTGACACCGTCCATATCACTCATCTTGGTGTGGCAGTGAAGCTCTACCCTTTTCTGAGGACTGGTATCCATTCTCGCACTGGTAAAATTGGCAATTTTCTTAATGCCTGTAATATTTCCGATGGTCAGCTCACTGTCAAAACGATCAATGGTTGTAACTCCTTTCAGTTTCAGGAAGGCACCTTTTTTTACACTTTCCGTCACTTCCGGAACCTGTTCGTTACGAAGGAACATCTTCACAACAATACTGTCCGTAAAATCGGTCACCGGAAAGATCAGGATCGTTTTTTCATTTCGGATCTCACGGGCTTCTACATCCATAACCTGTCCCCGGATGATCACCTCACCCATTTCTCCTGTAATGGCAGATAGATCTATGGTTTCTCCTTCAAAATCCCTCCCATATACAACATCCGGATTACTATCTTTGCGGAAACCTCCCTTATAGTCACCCTGAAATCTTTTTTTCTCGAAAGCTTTCTTCTGACCGGATTTCTGCTGAGTATTTTCTGTTGGTTTCTTTTCGCCCTTTTTGTTCTGTTCTTCTTTTGTCTCTTCTTTCTGTTCTTCAGAAGCTGCTTCTGCAAGTTTGGCATGTTTCAGAACATTGGCTACTTCCTGGCGGATCTGCAAAGCTGCATTCTTTCGGTATTTGCTTTCTTTTACCTCGACAAACTGCAGATTGATCTTCAGATTCATTCCACATCGCTCACAGAAAACCTTCTGGAGATATTCTACAAGGATCTCACTTTTTTCCCTGGAGATCACAGAATCCGGAAGTTTTAGTTCCATTTCATCTTCTGTGGGAAAACTGATCTCTGCACGCTTAAACAGATTGTACTCCAGCATATTATAGTTTTTCAGTTCCAGTTCCATACTGGAATGATAAACTTCCAGAAAATTATCCGGTGTGTACTGCCTGGACAAGTGAAATTTCTCAATGACCTTGATCTGGATCTCAATGCCGGGAAAACACTGCTTCCTGATCTGGTCTTCCAGTGCCAGGATGAACTTCTTATGAATCCACCGGTCACTTGCAATATATACCCACAGTCTGGTTTTGTCCGGATTACAGGATACTCTGGTGACTTTTACCATGTCCAGCCATTCTTTCAGCTGATCTTTTACTTTCAGATTAGGAAATACGTCAAAAAACTCTTTTTCCATGAAATAACTGCTCCTCTAATACTGCTCCTCAGTTTTCCCAGTGAAGCAGTTCTTCTCTCAGAGTATCCAGAAGCTGATCTTCCGGAACTTTTTTTACAATCTCCCCTTTTTTGATGAGAAGTCCTACGCCAACACCTCCGGC
>OLNY01002576.1_pt1 | contig 12476 bp, 13 predicted proteins | sample 1671981 | NCBI WGS metagenome assembly OLNY01 (sample SAMEA3136632, study PRJEB25190) | human gut metagenome | biome: human gut; feature: human-associated habitat; material: faeces | place: Austria | collected 2013 | reverse complement strand
ATAGTACGTCTCTCCTTCCAATTTTTACTTATTGTACCATCAGAATCTATGCTTTTCAATACACGACCTTTTGTATTGTCATATCCGCCATTTCGGTCATCAATTCCCTTGATCAGATTCAAAGAAAACAATCCACTTCGATTACAGTAGACGGATCGTAGAGTTAAATTAGGTGATCCAGTGGGACAATAAAAAAGCCATTTTACCTGTCCCGCTGGTTCATTAAATTTTAATGAAAGACGTGTGTGATAAAGCATCCTGTCATATTCTCTGGCAGTTTCAAGTACTTTCTGTTTCACTCCATCCACGGTTTTGATCTGTGCCGTCTGTGCCTCTCCGTCCACCGGCCGGAAATACGGAAATTCTTCCACCTGTTTGCTCATCGCATCCGCTTCTGCCAGCAATAAAGAACCATCTTTTTCCTCATAAATTAGTGAACCTGTCTCCCTGTTCACCCGAACTCTCAATTCTTCTGTCTGAACCAGAATCTCCTGTCCCTCGGACCACGTCCAGGCTGCCCTCTTTTCTTTCCCTGACAGATCCTCATATTCTTCTCCCTAATTCTCCGGAAATACTCCATTTTCTGTATAGGATACACGAATGATACGGTCTGTCTGAGGCCAGATCCGGATCAGTCCATATTCCGATTCCAGAAACAGCGCACGATCCTGCTCATAAATGCTGCGGATCGCTCTGCTTTTTCTTACAACTACATCCATCATAGCAGCTGTCACTCCTTTCACAGGCAGACAGGTTCCGTGACTCACACATTGCTGCCCCCTGACTTTCTCCAGTTTATCATAGCTGTTCAGAGTCAACTTTCAAAATATCCCGCATTTCGTCAGTGTGACGTATCCGCCAAATAAAGTTGGGAATTGCCTGGCTCTCAACAGTTCTCATTTCAATGTAAATCCCTTAAAGCTGGCACTTCCAGGTCCCCGGTAGGTAAAATAAAGAGAATCTGCTCCTTCCGGAAGCTTAATCTCTGTTTTGATATCTCTCCAGATATTAGAGTAGTGCAGGGGGATCGTTTTTACCGCCGATCCCTCAAATGAAGTTCGGATCTCCATACTGCCATATGCATATCCACGGATCGTCAGTGTAATCTCCGACACATGACTCAGATCAAAATAACGGAAGCCCGCAGTACACTGATCATACATATTGGTGATGTAGCCTTCATTCTGGTCTCCGTCCCATCCTTCTTTAACGATCTTCGGAAATGAACCATTGACATATTCCGGTTTATCACTGTCTCCCACATAGATCACCGGTCGGTCGGTAAACAGATGGCATGCAATACAGGAGGGATAATAACCTTCTCCGGCAAGGGGCCCGCCGTTCAGGCCGCAGGAGGTAAGCTCTGCCTGCCCAAACAGTCCATCTTCACGAATAGGCAGTTTTTCTGCACATCCCTGCCTGGAGAACCAGGTACCGTTGGTATGTCTGTGATAAAAAATATACCAGTCCCCGTTCATTTCCACGATACTTCCGTGATTGTTTGCTCCGAAGGCTGCCGGACGGTCTGCCGGTTTATACGTATCAATTCCCAGATCCACATTGCTGTTCAGCACTCCTCCATACTGAAATCCCTCCAGCGGAGACTTGCTGTACGCATAACAGAGTTCATGCATCACAACTGAGGAATAGATCAGAAGATAGAGATCGTCCTTCTTCCGGATGGATGCCGCTTCAAAATATTCATGACCCTCGAATCCGGTACCCTCACTGTACTCACAGCCGGGGGCCACGATCACCGGCCCCTCAAGGACAGTAAGCATATCGCGACCGAGCAGCATTCCCATGGCACCGTGTCTGGACTTGTCCCCACGTCCGCAGAAGCCGGTATACAGATATGTTTTATCTCCTTCTGTCAGAACACCCGGATCAAACTGGGGCTCATCACCCTCACGCTCTCCGATCCGGCGGTTTTCCTGATCGTGAACGTAGCCCAGGAAGGTATACTTTCCCGCCGGCTCATCACAGACTGCCACAGAGACAACCTGCAGATTGGAGACTACATAATACAGATAATATCTTCCGTCCGGACCTTTTGTCACATCCGGGGCGTAGAGGCATCCTTCACCGTCAGGATTTCCGGGATCCTCATTTCTTTTGTATATGACTCCCTCATATCTCCAGTTCCCCAGATCATGGATATCAGCGGACCAGCACACATAATCTCCCATACAGAATACGTCTCCGTTGTAGAAATCGTGTGATCCGTAAATATAGACACGTCCATCAAATACGTGGGGTTCTCCGTCCGGGACAAATTCCCAGGACGGAAGATAAGGGTTAAATGCCTGTTTCTTACTCATGATACAATCCTCCATCATCATACATTATTACTGTCATCAAACCACAGAAAAGACAAACTGTTTTTCCTCCAGATCCATTCCCGATATGGTAAATATCGCTGTGCCATTCTCATATCCGGCACGCAGGACAGCCATCGCATGTCCCCTGTAACTTACCGTTTCTCCTTCCGTATAATTTTCATCCGTCACTGGATTACCTGTGCCAAATCCGGCCAGTTCTGCGCAGCCTGACACACCGGCTCGGAGTGTCACAGATGCATCTGTAACCACAACTCCTTCCGGATCCACGATATCAATTCCTATATAAAGAAGGTCATGACCATCTGCCGCCAGTTCCGTTTTTTCAGGATGAAGCCTGATACCTGCAGGCTTTCGGGATGTCTGTAACAGATCCCTGCTGATTTCCTTACCGCCCCGATAGCTGACGGCTTCCACCTTACCAGGGATATATATTGTCTCAAAACGCACGGTATTCGGCATGGGTTTCTCCTGATTTACTGCTTTTCTGCCCAGAGATCTGCCGTTTACAAAAAGCTCCACCTCTTCCGCGCCGGAAAAGACCACCAGCTCCACCGGCCGGTTTTCATATCCTGCATAATTCCAGTTGGACAGAACAGCCGGAAATCCCCACATACTTATGATCTCCTCTTTGCCAAAGGTTTCCGGATGCATGGAGAATAAGTACGTCTTTTCACTTCCCCAAACCACACTTCGGTAGGCGCCCTGGGGCATCATACGGCCCGTAATGTCAAAATCAGCATCATTGGCCGTTCTCCATGGATATGGTGACATAAACTGAGGCATTAATGCCCAAGGGCCTTTTTCTGCCAGCGGATCATCTTTTTCTACATAAACTGCCTTGCCGATCCCGGCTTCCCCAATATAATCCCATGCAGTCCAGGTAAATTCACCGATTACATAGGGGAGGCGTTCCACAAGCGGCCACCGGTATCCTATTTCTTTCGGAAAATTTTCCGAACCAAGAATAACTCTTTCCGGGAACATTTCATGATCCCGTTCATAAATATCTTCCATATAATTATAGCCCACGATATCCAGACCATTGGTAAATGGCTCTGTAATTCTCTCCCACAATGCGGCATCCAGACCATCCTTAGAATTCTGTTCCTGATTCTGTCCCTGTGCAAGAAAATCATCCAGTCCGCTCCATAAAGAGCAGATGCCATTGCTGACCGGTCTCGTGCCATCCAGTCTGCGTATGGTATCCGCCAGCCGCGTCGCCAGCGTATAACCATTGTTCAGTCCCCCTCGCTCCGGGATCTCATTTCCAGTAGACCACAGAATCACGGATGGATGAGTGCGGTCTCTTTTCACAAATGCTGTCAGATCCCGCTCCCACTGTTCCGCAAAATACTGGTGATAATCTCCTCCCCGCTTTCCCATTCCCCAGGCATCAAAAGCTTCGTCAAAAACATACATTCCCAGTCGGTCGCAGGCTTCCAGAAGCGCCTCTGACGGCGGATTGTGGGCAGTACGGATCGCGTTAAAGCCCACCTCTTTCAGTTTCCGAACCTTCCTTGCCTCACATTCATACAGGGACACCGAACCCAGCAGACCATTATCATGATGCAGACAGCCGCCTTTCAGTTTGACCGTTTTTCCGTTGATCCGAAGACCTCGGATGGCATCCGCAGTGATCGTCCGGATGCCGAACAGGACTTCCGCCTCATCCGTTTCCGTGATCTCTTCCTTCACAAAATGAGTTCTGTAAACACCAAGGCTTACTGCCTCCGCTTTTACCCTGTACAGTTCCGGATGCTCCGCATCCCACAGAAGCGGCTGTGCCAGCGTCAGACTGAGTCTCGCCGTTTCTTCCTTCCCTGCATTGATCTGGATCACACGCTTCGTTCTTGCAAAAACTGTGCCCTCCCCCTCTTTGAACACCGACACCGTCACTTCCGCAAGCCGGTTTTCCAGGGTGGTATTCTGCACCTCCACCTGAGCCTCCAGAAACGCATATCCATCTGCCACTTCCCTGGTCTGTACAAACACACCATCCGGAACAATATGTACTCTGGGCCCCCGGCAAAGCTTCACACCACGAAACAGACCGGATCCCGTATACCACCGGGAATTGGGCTGCATGGATGTGTTCACATTAATTGTGATGCGATTATCCGCACCAAAAGTCACATAATCTGTCAGATCCACGTAAAATGGCGCATATCCATAATGCTGCAGACCCACTTTATATCCATTGATTTCCACAGCAGCATTCATCATGGCACCATCGATCTTCAGCCCGACACAGCCGCCTTTCCATTCCTCCGGTATCCTGACATACTTCGTATAATTCGTCAGATCACCGGTAAAATAACCCATATCTGCCTCTGCCGGCGCATCCGGCGTCACAGGAGTTCCGATCATACCGTCATGCGGCAGATTCACCGTTTCACCCGGATCAGACTGAAGAATGGCGAGGGAATCCAGCAGCCCTCTGCGGAACGTCCATTTTTCATCTAAACATTGATATCTCATATATTTACCCCCATTTGATTTCGTAACTTTGTATTACAGAAAGATTATCCAACATGTCCCTTCCCTCTGTCAAGAGCAGCATAATAAGTCCTGTTTACGACAATGTTACTATTTACACTGTGTTTTGTCAATAAAAATTCCACACTTTCGTATGGGGAATTCCCCACTTTCGGAAAGAACATATGTGTGTTCTTTTCAAAACTTCGACCTGGACTTCTTCCCTCACTGGGTAAACAGGAAAGCAGATGAAACTGCTTTCGCCCAATAGGGTATTCCGTGTCGCTTATGTCAAGGGCTGCCCGGACGTGAAACGTCCGGCGTACTGTCCCTTGACACCGCTCCCGCTCCAGGCTGTCGTGCTGTTTGCTTCATGAGCGCATGCTCCATTCGATAGCTGTTCCCTTCAAAAAGGATCAGATGCCCATGGTGAACAAGACGGTCGAGCATTGCCGCTGTCATCTGGTTATCGGTAAAGATGCTTCCCCATTTCGAAAACTCTAGGTTAGTCGTCAATAACAGACTCTTGTTCTCATAACTGTCCGATATCACACGAAAGAGTAGTTGAGAACCATCCCGATCAACCGGAACGTAGCCCCACTCATCCAGAATGAGCAGATATAAGCTGTTCAGCTCGCTGCGAAGCCGCTCTAAAGTCCCGTTTTTTCTGGCTTCTGCCAGTTTAAGTACAAGCTCCGTTACTGTGTAAAAGCGCACTTTATAACCTTTCATGCAGGCATTCACCCCAACAGCGATTGCCATATGTGTTTTACCTGTTCCAACAGGTCCGAATAAAACAAGATTGTGTTTTTTCTCTATGAAGCTGGCACCTTCCAGTTCCTCTTTACACAATGCAGGAGGCAGCTTTACACAGCGATACTCATAGCCTTCAAATGTCTTGTATGTTGGAAAATGAGCTCGCTTCACCAAACGGCTGCGTCTGTTTTCTTCTCGGCGGATCACTTCTTTTTGGAGGGCAGTACAAAGGTATTCAACCTGCTTGGGTGTTCCTTCTGACTTGATCAGTTCCGGAATCGCTGAGGTCAGAAACAAGGACTTACAGCAAGACTGGATGCTCTCTTCGAGTTGTGTACGGTTCGTGCCTGGATTCATGATCGAACAGCCTCCTCTCCCTTATTCATTCCGTTAAGGAACGTTTGGTCATAAACTTCAAGCGACGGGCCTGGTTCGGGAGGTGTATCAATCCCATACCCGATAATACGTGCTGCAAGAATTGCTGCGTCGGATCTGTTGACACTGTTGTTACGAATTGCTTGTTCGAATGCATCTACAGCAGCCTGATAGCCGTACTGCTTTGTCAGATCATTGAGCAGACGGATACAAGATTTCTGTTCACTGCGAGGCTTACTGTCGATATAGTCCCGGATCAGCTGCGGTGCATCCTTACGGAATCCACTGTTTGACCATGCTCCAATGTTTTTGGAGAGCATTTCCAGGGATGTGCTATAGTCATTTATGTCCGTGCGTGTTGCTCCGTACTGGCGCATATGACGGACAAGAAGGTCTCCGTTCGGTTCCAAAACATCAATGTAGTGAGCGCGTATGCCAACAATAACGTTTTTGTTATGATTTTCCGGTTTGGTGGAGTAAAAGTGTTTTCCATCAACACAAACCTTTCCGTATCCATCAGCCCTGTAGGTTTCATAGCGGCATACATTGAATGGCTTTGTTGGAAGAGGCAGAAAGTGTTTTTTGTCTTCCTCAAACAGTTGGGCGATCTCCGTCCCCTTCTTATAATGGTTTTCTTCTGCCTTCTTCTTGTGCTGATCAAGAAGTGATCGGTTGAACTCTTCAATGTCATGATAGGTTGGTACCGGAACGAACAGATTCCGTCGGCTTGTCCCCACCTTGTTTTCTACATTCCCTTTTTCATGCCCGGCGTGTGGATTACAAAACCGAATCCGGAAGCCATAGTGGGCACGGAAGCAGGAGAACAGTTTTGTCTCTGTGATTGTATCCATAACCCTGTGACCTACTCCGGTAGCATTATCAAAAATAAGGAGTTTCGGCACACCTCCGATATAGTGAAAGATGTCCTGTAAGCCCTGACATACACATTCAGCAGTCTCTCCGCGAAAAACCTGGTTGAAGCCATCGTTGCTATAGGGAAAAGAGACGGTTAGGTACTTTCTGCGGACACAATTCGTATCTTCGTTAAAGTCTGCTTCGCCGAAGTCAACCTGTGCACATCCAGGCTCCCAGACGAGTTCCTGTGTTCCTTTGGTGCGGATATCTGTTCGTATTCGTTGAACAAATTTTTGAACAGAGTCATAGCTTCCGGTAAATCCGTATTCCTCTACCAGGCGTTCATGAATTCGCTTCGCTGTATGCCGTTGCTTGCTCCAATGTTTCTGGTCTTCCTCAAGCCATTCCGTAATTACGTCTATGTATGGTGCGACGATAGAGGTTCTGCGCTTTACAACAGGTGGCTTTGGTGAGAAATCATCCTGTTCGAGGTACTTGCGGATTGTTTTCCGGTCTACACCGGTACATGTATGGATTTTTGAAATATCGTATCCCTGTTTGCTTAAATCTCTGATGCAATTGATCTGGGACATAGTAAGCATCTTCCTTTCCTCCTTTGCCGTTGATCGTTGATATTGCTTAGGCAAAGGATAACTGATGGGTTATTTAGTTTCAAGATGCTCTTTCCGATTTCGAGGAATTCCTTTTCTGATTCTGGGGAATTTTATTTCTGATTTCGGGTATTTTTATTATACGCTATACACACATTTCTCCTTAACCATATCTAACGGGAGCGTGCCACGCACCCGTCATTTACGATTAAGTGAAACTACCACCGAAAACTCTCCGGTACACCTCGTCTATCCAAATATTCCCTGCGTGCCTTTTCTCGTTCTTCTTCGCTTGGTGCGATTTTGTACTTCGTATACAGCTCTCTCATTACCAGCGCATCCAGTTTCTTTTCAAGACCTTTCTTTATCTCTGGGTATCATAAAATCTGCCGAATCAGCAACCGTATTTGTCAGGAAAACGGTCTGGTCACCAGTATGCCAACCGGCGAAAAAGGGAAATCTTATAAAGAAAATAAGGAATACCATCGTAGAAACAGCTGGAAAGCAAAACTAAATTCCATCATGTAACTCCTAATCTTTCTCCTTTATCGCCGCCCAAGATAGCGGAATGTATGCCGCTTGTATTCCCGGTACGCCGCGCCGAATGTTTCCTCCAGATACCGTTCCTCCTGCAAAATTTGTAAATGCAGCATCACAATAGCAAACACCGTAAGCGGCACGGTCAGCAAGTTACAGTACATTAGCATCACACCGATATACATGAGGTCAAAGCCGAGAAAGGCCGGATTGCGGCTGAACCGATAGATTCCGGATGTGACCAGTTCTGTGTGATCCTGATCCGGGATGCCCGCCCTCCAGCTATCCTTCATACAGAGAACGGAAAGGAGAAAGATCAAATCACCGAGCATCCCGATGACAAAGCCGGTAAAGCGAGCGTTTGCCGCAAGGCAGCTCCAGCCAAACGCTATGGTCACAAGCTGTGCAATCACAACGCCCAGCGTTGCCATGCTCATCAGCAGTTCCACTGTGTGAATGGACTTTTCTTTCCGCTGTCCTATTTGCCGCGTCCGGATGCCGCGGCGCTTCTGCGCCAGCATCTTGGCAAAATATATGCCGTAAAACACTGCCAGCACAAAAAGGGCAGGCAGGGGATAAGAGAGAATTTCTTCCACCGGATATTCCATAATGCAACTCCTCTAATGAATTTTGTTTTAGCCATTACTTTTTTCTATTCTTCCTTGTGGAGGCCACCCGTATAAACGGCACAAGCAGCAGAACACATACCAGAACAGAACCGCCGAACTGCCCATAAGACATCCACACATTTGATTCCGGCGGGCAGGGATAAATCACCTCCACAACCACCCGGAAAATCCAAAGGGCCAGCAAAAAGCCGTAGAGATAGAACACCTCCGGATTCTGCACGAATACCTTTTTGCCCCACAGAATGACGGTAAGGCTCAGCCCCGACAGTAAAAATGAAAAGCATAGGTTGACATAATTGATGGGAACCACCAGCGTTTCATACGGTATATACGAAGCCCAGCCAAACATCCATGGTACGGTAAAATGCCACAGTCCCACAAGCAGGCTTATCGCCGCGCCCACATAGTACATGATTTGATATTTTTTCATCGGTTTTCACCTGCCTTTCAAAGCCGGTTCCCTTTTGCGAGCAGTTATTCGGAACAGATAGAGGAAATAGACCAGCAAGACGATAAACTGTACCGCGCCCAGAAATATCTCAAACTGCGCGGAAGCCTCCCCGCTGATGAAGGAACAGAAGTCATGCAGAGCGTGGAGCAGTACGCAGGGGAGAAGACTGCCGCTTTCAGCGAAAATCAGGGCAAATACCATCCCGTAGACCAGGGCGAAGCAGATTTGGAGAACTGTTTCCCCCAATTCCGCGCCTCCAGCTATGTTCAGGAGATGGCTGAACCCGAATAGAACGGATGAGATTATCATTGCCTTTCCCACGCCGTGCTCCAACCACAGGCCGAAGATAATGCCTCGGAAAAATATCTCCTCCGCCATCCCGATTCCAAGCGTCAAAAACAAGTTTGCTAAAATCAATGCCGCACCACCGTTAATGTTTATTCCCGCCGTAAAAGGGGAAAGGGCAATGAGCAAAAGCGGCGAAAAATAGAGCATTCTCTTTGCCGCCCCTTTTTCCGCACTGCGAAATCCCAGCTTTGAGATTCCTTTGTATCGGATGATGGAATTCGCCAATGTGATAATTACAAGCCCCCAGATCACAGCACCCCTGATCAGCGCGGAGGGAATGCCTTCTATTCCCGTGATCACCACGATTGCTCCCTGCGCGAAAAAGAACAGCAGCAGCAAAAGCGTTGCCATAGCGGTTTTCAGTATGATTCTGTCTTTCCGTTTCATTTTAAGCCTCCTGTCCCAGTCACAGACATATGTCTTACCAAGCGATCGGGTCTCTTTCGTCCTATCTTTCCCGATATACAATTCTTCTTGGTTCTTTTCCATAAGGATGAGCCATGCAGGTTCCGCCAAAATAGCTGTAGGGCTCATCCTTATCCTTGATTCCCACGCAGACTTCCCAGACTGCCTTTCTATGTACTTCGCAAAAAGAAGCATTCACAAGCTCCAGGTTATGTCCTGTCAGAAGATAGTCAAATTCTCCCCGCATTTTCTGTATTTTGTCCAGAGATGCCAGAAACTGTTCCATGGGAAGACACTCCGGCAGCTGCATCCATGTCTGTTCCAGAATGCTGTCCCCCGAAAATAAAATTCTGTCTTTCCTGTCCAAAAGCACAATCCCGCCCGGTGTGTGTCCCGGCAGTTCATACACTTCCAGAAAAAGACCTCCCAGATCAAATACATCGCCTTCCGTTAACGTCAGAAACTCAGCCGACTGCCGGTTCATTTGCCTGATTGCTGCCACAAAAGCAGGATCTTGATAAAACCTTTCGGCCACCGGAATATCAGCAGGATGTATATATACCTTCTCAAAGTATACATTTCCATAGATATGATCAGGATGACCGTGGGTATTGACAACTGTAAGAGGAAAATCCGTGATCTCTTCGGCCACCTTCCGCACATTCCCATATCCTGTCATAGTGTCGATAATCAGTCCTCTCTCACTTCCCGTCACCAGATATCCTGTGGACTCATCATTGTCATTTAACAGCCAGATATGATTGTTGATCTGTTTTACTTTAATTCTTTTCATCATACTGCTCTCCCTTTTTCAATTCCGGTTTGTTACTTTCATTTCGCTTCTTTCAAAAGGGGCTTTGAAAAATTCTCCTGTCCAAGTCCCGGCCATGTGCCAAAAGAAGTTTCTGTCAATGCGATCTGTTTTCCACAAAATCGGAAACTGCCTTTTTGATTTCTTCTCCGTGCCCTGTCAGCAAATGCCCGCCGCTTTCAAAGGAAATGAACGTGCAGTTCGGGAATCTTGATACCGCTCTCTCCGTATCGGCGTAGCTTGCCAGCTTATCGTCCTTTGCGTGGAAAATCAGCGTGGGAACCTGAAAATCCTCAATCGGATAATCCCCAAAGTTCCTTGCCATATCGGGGTTGGTAACGGAAGCATCCAGTATCACGCCGTCCTTTCTGTCGTTTACGGGCAGCATACTGTAAATGGTAGACGGCTCCATCCCCATGATTGGCTCAAACATAGGGCTTAACAGGAACATGGCGTAATCATTGCACAGGAACGGAGGCGGCCCGGCATATTCGGCATATTCTTTCGGCTTCTCCACAGGCGGCATGGCGGAGCAGTATAAAATCAGGCCTTTCGTGCGTTGGGGATAATCAAGGGCAAATCGGATCGCGACGCTGCCGCCTGCCGATGTGGCCAGCAGGTGCACCTTGTCAATGCCCAGCTTGTCCAACAGCTCCACATAGGCCACCGCCTGCCTGGCGGGCGTTCCGTCGCCGAAAACGTCGCTTCCCAGGTATCCGAACCGTGAGGGAGCGATGATCCGATAGTCGGAGCAAAAGTCCTTACAGGTGTCATAAGCCTGGTCATAGCCGCCGAAAATGCCGTGGACGGATAAAATCACCTCGCCCTCACCCGAATCGACATAAGTTATATCGCCGTAGCTTAATGCCGCCGTCTGAGCATTGTAAGCGGCAAGACGATTTTTGCTTTCCCTCACCGCCACGCCGCATCGTATCCCCTGGACAATGAAATACATTGCCAGGGCAAGGAATACTCCCCCCACTATGTAACTCCACATTCGCTTACACCTTCTCTTTTCAGTCACTGATTTCGTAAAATCAAGCCTCCAGACACTTCGCCCGCTGAGCCAGCTGTTCGATCAGCCGGTTTACGATTTTCGGCTGGTCGGTGTTGGAGTTGTGCCCAGCATCTTTGAGCCATTCCAGGGGAATTCCGGTGTCCTCATGCCACGCCTTATTGTATCTAACGCAAGACCCCGCCTTGTCCTGTTCGCCGCAGATGAGCAGGGCGGGGCATTTGATTTCATACGGCAAATCCCGCTCCACCGCCTCGGCAAGGATTCGGAAGCCGTGACCGGCAATCTTTGCGTAGCGCTTCTGGTCGCCGTCATACACCAGCATCATGTCCCGCATCAGGTTCCTTCCGTATTCCGACAGGGCAACGCCCTTTGTCCCGGACTTTAAGAGGGCCTTCCACGGATAGCAGCGATAGACTATCTCCATTCGTTTCAGCAGACAAAGCTCCGGCTTTGTCATATACTTTCGTTGCAGCGGCGCGGAGTCGATGGACACAAAGCCCTTCAGCTTTTCGGGGTAAGTTTGCGCATACGCCTGTCCCACATAGCCGCCCATAGACTGCCCCACGATAACGGGTTTTGTGATTCCCTCCTGCTCCAGAATTCCGTCCAGCCACCTTGCCTTGTCCATCAAATCGAAGTCAAAGGCAAAGGGCCAGGAGGCGGCGTGGCCGGGGGCGTCCCACACAAGAGAGCCAATAGGGACAGGTAAAATGGCTTCTTTACTGTCCCGCTAGTTCAAATAATAATTCCATCCAAATGATCCAGCTCATGCTGACATATCTGCGCATACCAGCCACTAAGCTTTATTCTCTTCTTATTCCAGTTTTTGTCAGTATACTCAACCTCAATATTCTGATAGCGCG
>OLNY01002575.1_pt1 | contig 12477 bp, 8 predicted proteins | sample 1671981 | NCBI WGS metagenome assembly OLNY01 (sample SAMEA3136632, study PRJEB25190) | human gut metagenome | biome: human gut; feature: human-associated habitat; material: faeces | place: Austria | collected 2013 | reverse complement strand
AAATTCTCTATTCTGTCAGAAAACATAATTTTCCTTTGACACAAAAAGGTTACACTCTGTAACCCTTTTTAAGTCATAGAAATTTTGTCGAATCTTAATATACTATCAACTACCCATCAACTAAATTTTTACATAAAATTTCCCGTATTCCCCTTATTTTCTTGGCTTTTGTGAAAATATATTCTTACTTAGCTTCTTTCCATCAACTACCCATCAACTAAAATTTTATGCCCAATAAGGTATATATCTTCTTAATTTCGGCGCAGCATTTTCATCTGACAACTTAATAAAACCCGCATCTATGGTATCTTTTATTATTCTTGAAATAATTGCCTTGTTCTTCTCCTCTACGCCAAATCGTTCTCTCAGCACCGTATTTGCCACCTCGATTTCATTGACATAGCAATAACAAGTATACAGATAACAGATTCTGATTTTATCGTCTTTCTTCCAATCATTCAAATTGTCATACCAATATAGTTTTGTTCTGGTAAAGTCATCCCCGTTTCGACCTTGGGTGCCGGAATCGTCAAATCACGCATACCTTCTTCCATACAATCAAATCCACTACCTCGTTCCTCACAAATTCGCACTATTCGCAGAAAAGAAGCCATTGATTCATTTCTGGAATGTGGAACCGTGTCAATAATACGGTTCACCTCTACCAACAAACTTCCTGGATTTGATGCTTCAACCTTAGTATCGAAAATTTCCATAACTGGTCCGCTACCATGTGCAATCAAATCCTGATGAATAATCATATTTCCGAGCATTTCTCTTATTGCCTTGCGCGGAAACATAATATGTTCCTGCCTTCTTCCACCATCAATTTCTTCCTCTTGCGGAATCAATGTCATAATATAATCTGTAATATCATCAAACTGAATTGCATATCCTTTCGTAAATACCTGTTCTCTGATAGCATTTGTTTTACCATTGCCCTTATACTTGATTACACGAATAGCCTTTCTCTTTAAATGTGCAAATACATTTAAATCTTTTGCCAGAAGCAATGCTCCCATGTTGGTAATTACAAAATTTTCATTATCCGTCTATATGATAACTTTGATTTTCATCCTGCGTATATATGATCCGTAATTCTACTCAAATCTGTAACTGCTATTCAGTTGTCAATTTTCATTTTCTCATTGGCTTGTCTCAAGCCTGGATATAGGATAAACCAATCCAGTGTCGTCCACAAGGGACTATCTTAGTCAAAATAAGTGTAATACTGTCCCTTATTCTTAAAATGCCTGTTATAACATATCTATGTCCCTGTCCATTATTCCTAATCAACACTGCTCAATATATTCTCGCAAATATTTGAACGGGAACGGAAGCACTGTGAATTGACTATTGCGTACAAATTCTACTGTCATCAATGGAAGTGCCTCTTCATATTCAAGTGTTTCTCCCAACGAAATAACCTTGCGCATACAACAAGCATTTGGATATTTGGTTTTTTTATTGTTACCTTTAGCTCCTACATAGTATACAAAAGCACGCCCATCTAAATAATCATTTTCATTGTAATCATACTTAATGTTTAAGAGATTTCCAATTTGGTAAAGATATTCAAATTCTCCTTTTCTCAGCTCACCATCAATCCATATACCATACTTTTGATGTAAAAATCTATTAAATTTTGATGCTGTTCCCGATTTCATGTTTAGTATCTTTTTTATCGATTTCTTAGTAATCATTTCGGTTTCCACAGACAATTTGTTTTTCCATTCAGAAATAATTTCCCCTGCAGCAATATATTCAGTTTCAAAATCATTTATTGCTTTCAACAATATTTCTTTGGAAACTCTTTCCTTGGCATCTGTTTCTATCAACGTGTCCATTAATGCCGAAATATTTGGTAAGGTCTTTTCGCGCGTTAACAATATAGCGTGAATATTATCAATGTTCGAATACATTAATCCTTCTACGTGATTTTGTACACCATGGTGCTTATCTTCTACAAAATCATAGGCATAACAAATTTTGTTCCACTCTTCTGTTTCGCTCTGATTACTATCACAAAATGCATCAAATTCCATTTTCCCATTACCATCAATTTTTAAACGATAATAATTGTAATAATTGAAGGCTTTTTTATTACCAAAATTCATGTGCTCCACATTTTCCCCAAACTTTGTTTTAATCTTTTTTCTGAGAACAAAAGTCCAATCTTTTCCGGAATCAAGTCTTTTCCAATCAAAAATCGAAATCATGCGCTCTCTTACATCACCTTTTATTATAAGTTCCTGAACAATCTTTTTAATATCCGGAGAGCTGCCCTTTGTATTTGTAAAATGCTCAGCTTCTTCTGTTATATGCTGTACAATATATCCTTTTAGGTTATCACTGTGTGGATCATGCATCTCATTTTCAGCATAATATTCACCATCATGAATAATTCTGATATTATACGCATCCCCCGAAAGGTTTCCTACAGCTGCCTTTACATGATAATACTTCTCCAACTCCTCCTGAAGCTTTGCTACGATATCCTTTGATATTTCAGAGTCATTCTCATCTACAATTACAACGCCCTTTTTCTGAAGCATTTCACCATATTCAAGCTCTGATATTCCTTTCTTTTCCAAATTGGAAATATCAAATTGTTGTGCATCTTCCCTCTCCACAATATCTATGGATATATATTTAGAAAGATTGTCGTTCACATCCCTTAAAAACTGCTCCATTACGCCCATCTTACTTTTTCTAAAATGTGTAATATCGGTAATGTCAAAATTATCAACTCTAAAATGATTATGTGGTAAGGAACCTTCCTTGAGATCGGAAGAGCAGTTTTTAATTTTTTTCTGAACTCTCCTGTCTTTGAATCTATTACATACAATCCGTTACTTTCTCGATCATATCTCTTGAATGTCTTATGTTCCAAATTAAGATACATCCCCGGATCAATAACAATTTCCAAAAATCTGATAAAATTCACCTTACCTGTTAATTTATCCTTATGTTTCCATGATGGGTCATGATAGAAAAGCTTCCCTGTGAGGTTATTATACATAAAAGCCTCATGTTTAGGTGTTCTCATTGAATTTATCAGCAGTTGTGCGAGTAATCTATTTTCGAAGTAAAAACAATTACTGCACTGCTCACTATCAAACAAATCAATCTTTTGGATTTTTACATCCTCATACTCTTTCATAATACTTTCTTTAAATTGCTGTTCTGTTACCTCACCCTTACGGAACAGCACCAATGCAGTTGCACCAAAAGTCCACTGAACTGCTGCCGCCTTAAATTCATATACAGCTGAATCTAATATATTATATTTATAATAATCCTTGTTAGCCTTCTCAACTCTAAAAACATCAAAGTCAGCATCAATATTTTCCATATTGTAGGTAACATTAATTCTGTTAGTTAACATTTTCGAAATCCTCCTTACGAATCATATGTAAATTTTCATAACACACAGTACCATCTTCTCTTATAAGCATCGGAATCTCCACCAATCGTTGATCTACTATGGAACTCGGCTTATAATTTTTATCTGATACAACATTTATGATATAAACTCTTTTTGCCCCTATAGCATCCAGCTTTCTTAATATATCTTTTCTGATTTCCTCTCTATCCTGTACATATGTAAACTTCCAATTCTTAAAATCAACATACACATCATCAGATAGCTTATAATCGAAGAATTCAAAATATTCCGGCTCTGTTATAGGTGATAATTCAATTCCCAATTCTCTGTTCAATATAAACTTACCAGCCACTTCGCCCAATGCGCCTTTATAAATATTATGGAACAATACCGGGCTAAGAAGATATTCATTCATTTCAAATTTCAATGCATATCCCATTTCTTCAAAATGAGCTTTCATTCCAGGATATCTCAATATTGCCGGCAACCCAGATTCTATTTCGCTCATTTCATAAATAACAACTTCATCCGAGTTTCCTTTTATTTTAGCTCTTTTACTGTTTCTAAATGCCACTTTATCATTTCCAAAGTCTATAGTAACATCGTTGAAGTCTGAATACTGCGAGTAAATATATTGATTCCGCTTTTCTCCACTTGTTATGTAAAGTTTTTGCAGATATTCATTATTCTGCCAGTCATATGTACTTGCTGTCGGATACTGTAATACCAACATCCTCAACTGTTCCCATAACTGCATACTTTCAGCAGTCCAATCCTTTGCCAACATTCTTCGAATCGTCCAAAGGCCAACTGAAGATATCTTTTCTGCCTTATTTAACATAAAGTTTTCTTCCGGCAGATAATCCTTTCCAAGCGATTCACGCATATCCACAATTGCTTTCATTTCTGGCGGTAAGATGCGTTTTTTTAATTCACCAACATATAGTTTCTCTAATAACTCAGATTCAACAAATAAATATATTTCAGGACTCTTAACAAAAGTTCTACACATACGACCCACCGCTTGTAAAACCATTCTGCTTGCTTGTACAACTACACTCTTTAACTTATACAACTTGTTTAAAGTGAATTGGTCACTTCCTGTATAGGAACGAAACGCAAGCTTTAACATTTGGTCCTTTTCAGAATAATTCATTTCACCATTCTCGTACAATTCCTCTATTTGAAACAACATCTGCAATAAATCATGCGAAGTTATTTTCTCATCCTGATATGTATTTACTGTCATATTGGTTATATTTCCCAGATACAATGCGTCGAAATCCTTATATAAGAACCTCTTGTCACTCTTGGTAAACTCTCCCAGTTGTACAACTTTTCTACCTTCTGGAATCTTATATTGTAAATTCTGTCCAGCACCAATAGTCTGATAAGATGACATAACAAATATCTTTTCTCCACTCGACAATCTTTGCTGTAATTCTTCCTTATCCTGTTCAAAATTGTCGCCTTTCAAGAAGCAAACAGTACTATCACTCTGCGTAGTCTCCATCTGAGAATATTCAAACAACTGCTGCAAAACACCTTCGTCCATGCCTGGATTATTTTTCTTCGGCAACGCCATTCCCAAGTACAACATTGACTGAATATCTTCATTCTTATTAAAAATACACATTGCTTTAAGTACATTACAGTATCTTATTATCTGATATTCGTTATCTGTTATATTTGTAATAATATTTGCAGAGTATCGTGCAAATTCTGCATTCATAAATGTTTTGCAATAATCTTCTGCTTTAAATCCTTGTATATCGCTGTTGATTACTTCTCCGTGTACATTTATCCCGCCATCTGTATAAGCTTTCCATCTTTGTTCTAGCGCAGCTCTTGTTTTATCCTTTAAGTTGCTCGGCGTCTTATAAAATCTTTCCTTCAATTGTTCTTTCAGATATCGCAGATCATAATTTCCTACAACTGTATCAACTTCAGCTGTTGCCGATATACCAAATACAGTTGCTTTCCCAGCAAGGTATAACATTATCTTTTCAGGAGTATCATATACCTTAACAAATTTAAGATTTGTATTGTCATGATGAGAATCATTATCCTCAAATTCATAATACTCCATACCAACCTGATAAAAACTTCTATCCTCCAGTATTAATTCACGATTATTTCTAACCATTTTACAGGTTTCACCCATCAGCAAATCTCGCTGCTTATTAGATAGTTCCAATCTTTTTAAAATCGAACTAATTGCATTATCCAGATTCAAGGCGTCCATGCTCTCGCTTCGTGAATCATTAACAATCTCCATATAATTTCTTGCCCATTCGATTGAAAACACTCTGAAATGCAGGAGAAATAAATTAATCTCACGCAAAAGACTATATAAAACGATGTCTTTTTCCTTATCTCTGTGTTTAAAAAAATCTTCTTTATCTTCAAAGAATACTTCTATCCGATTATCCTCTTCATTTAATGTTGACCTGATATATTGTGTTCCTTCTTTTAAAACCGTATGGAAAGAACCATCATTGAACAAGAAAATTTGTCGTTGATCCACTAAATCTTCCCTTGTTTTTATACTTAAACGAACATGATATTTTTCTGCAATTTCTCTTGCTTCTGCCATTAATGACGTAAATGTATTTCTATTTTCCGAATTTTCTACCCGTTCCATTGCAAGCCTCATATCAGAAGAAAAATCATTCGGATTTAATGTACGATATATTTGGCGAAATAATTGTATATAATCTTCCTGCATTGCCAGAGACTTCTCAATTAGTTCACTTTGTATTGTGTCTTTCGTTGCATCAAACTCATCAATAATAATTATGGCATTCTCAATTAAGTCAGAATTCAAAAACTCATAACTGGAATCAATCAGAATAGAATTCCTTTTCATAAACTTGCTAACACTCATCAGTATTATTCTATAATCGTCTGTAAATACTGCTGGATACAATTTTCCAATCCATTTATATTTTGCATCAGTTCTAACAGCATTTTTTCGTCTTGCCTTTGTAGAAAATCTCTTCTTTAAACGCTTTGTAATCTCATATCGAAGTTGTCTGTCTCCATCCGTTATCCTATCTGTAAGTTCTTTTATATATTCCTTATCCGCGTACTTTTTTTCTATAGCATTACGGTAAAGAGAAACATCCTTGCATAATTTTAAATATACATCCGTTTGCATTTCTTCAGGTACCTGAATATCTAGAATTTTTTCTACTACTTCATCGAAATTAGAACGTAATCTTAATACATTACGATTATACAAATCATCATTTCCATATGCAGCTCGCAATGCATCTTCAGGCAAATTTTTGTTTAACGTTGTTAAGTAAATAATTTTTGTATCATCTACAATAGAATCTGCATATTCCTTCATTGCATGTGCCGAATCATAAGTCTTTCCATTACCGGTCGGTAATTCACAAAGATACAACCCCTGTTCATGTCGTTGCATAACATCCAACAAATAATCTTTCAATACTATACCTCCTGTTTTATTACGCATGTCATACTATCGTTATTAGTAAAATTATTTATAATTTTACCATTAAACGCAAAAAGAATTGCCGCAAATATGCGTCAATTCTTTTCATTGTAATAATTCAGATTACATTGTATTAATGCCTTTATATCTTCTCTTACATTTTCTGGTGCCACAACTTCTGCACATTTCAAGCCTATTATCCATCCAAGCAAAATAACAGAAGCTACAGCATTAAATGTCACTAACAACATGCCATCAGTTTCTTCAGTAATTGTGATTCTTTTTCCAAACTGATCAATAAATGCTCCCACTAAATTTTCTGGTATTCTTACCGTTATTGCCTGCTCTCTTCCTGAAAACATTCCCATTCTTCTTGATACATATGTATTGGCGTTAAAACTCCGAAACTGACTTTTCCCTTCTCTTGAAACCTCAGATAATATAATATTATCCAACTTATCTACCCGGTAATGTCTTTCATATAATACCCCCTGCGTTTCTTTCACATCATACCCATACAAATAATATCTGTCATTAGCCCATATCAAAGCCCAAGGATTCATATTATATCTTCTGTCCGACTTTTTTACTAACTTTTTATTTCTATTCCATCCCATATAATCAAAACTAATTTGAACTCCCTTGTTCAATGCTTCCTGTATCAAGTTCACATTATAAAGGATTTTTCTGTTCTCAGCCTTAGCTATATTAATCCCCAACACATTTCTGTCCAATTCTTCAGAATCATATATGCTCATAGTACTCTTAAGCTTATCAATCATTTTGGTCGCAATGCTCTTTTCAATGAAATTAGACGCATTAACAGAATCGATAATAAGCCTCATTTCTTCCTTTTCCAAGAGCCTGTCTCCAATAAAATATTGGGCATTTCTTCCGCGACTTGAGATTACATCTACACCTAATTCATTCCTTAATTGTTTTATATATCGCAGAATGCTGTCTTCGCTGCAGAAATGCCCCTCAGCTTCCATATATCCCAGTATATCCTGCATAGAAATCTGATGCTGCTCATCTGTGTAATTTATCAAAATCTTATATAATGCAAGTACACGGTTTTTACTATAATCTGGCATGAACGGCTCCTTTTCATTTGCTTTTTCCCATCTTTTCAAAAGTTCATACAAAGTAAATAACTTACCCCATTTCTACTCTGCAATATTCAAGAACTGATCCTTGGTAAGATAAATTCCACTATTCTGTAATCTATCATCTCGTGCAATATAGATTTGTTCTAATACTTCCCTCTTTTGTGACACTTTCCCATAATGAAGTAACCGATGACAAATAGGGCACAAACAAACAATATTTGCATATACATCCAGACTAACATCAAAATTGTTTTGCTCTTTCATTGGCACGGCATGATGCCCTTCCATATATGGCTTCATTGTCGCTGCCGCAATAAAAGTAATATGTCCAGAGTCCACTTCGCACTTATATTGAGCAAATTCAAGTGCCTGTTCTTTTATTATTCTGTTTCTTCGCCATTCCATAGTTTCAACGCAAACGCTTTTTTCAACAGGAACTGCAAAATCAAGAACCGTCGCTCTTTCTCCTGCCTCTGCAAATTCTATTCCCTCTGCAAATCGAATATAATTATTCAATCCTGCACTATACATTCTTCGCCCACGTTCATTTTTTTCCACAAAATCAGGTTGTTGATATAAGTACTCCCTTATTATTTCCAATTCTCCAACATTGTCAATTTCATATATTGTATTTACAATTTTTCCTCTTTCAACAAGGTACTTCGATATTGTTTGTAAAGCTCCAATATAATGATTTACCGAGCTATCTGAATTACCTCTTACCTGTTTTAGGTATCTTATGTAGTATTCCTTCAAGACATTAAAATCTGACACACCTATATCTCCATTTAACTAATCATTCTTTCAATTAATATACTCTTATTAAATTGACAATTGTTGTCAAAGCCAAACGAAACTTTACCAGAATATCAAGGCTATTAAAAGCACGGCTTTTCATTAATCCTTCATGTACAACCAACTTTTCCTCTTTATTTGATGATTTTTTACTATCTACATTCGCCTTATTTAATAAGACATATAATACTTTCTTATCCTTTTGATCTCCTGGTATTATCTACATCTTAGAGTTTGAGTAGCACAAGTTCAAAAGTCTGTTCTGCATACAAGCACATACAAAACACTTGTTCAATGTTAATCACTACCTAAACCTAACCTGCAGATTCAACTTAATAAACATCTCTCCATTTTCCTCATACAGACTCATATACTCATGTCTGCTTGTAGAAGCTCTCTCCAGAATCGTGTTATCCAACAGATATTGTTCAAAGAAATTCCTGTTATAGATATGATATGCCAGTATTTCTCCATCCGCTTTTACAATGATATATCCTCCATTTGCCTCATCCAAGCCATCCCACGGCTTTGCTGGTTTCATCCCCAATGCACAAGAGCAGAGAAACTTCTTGAATTTATATGTATACATCATTGCATCGCCATATCCGAGAGGATCTCTTTCGCCAAGCATTTCTACCAACTTATCGCAATCCTTTACATCCTCAGAATAGAAATACAACAGCATATTTCCAATAATTTCAGGCATACTGCTGTCAACCATAATAAGATTTCTCTTAAATCCATCATGATTCATTCCATAGTATTTTTCACTGCCACCATACTCTGCAATCTTCGCCATTCTGTCCTTAATCTTAGTCCTTGTATCAATGGCATTAATCTCTTCTGCCTGTTCAGATGTTATGCCTGTAACCTTGTATATAAAGTTGGTAGTCAATCCTGCATTTAACAATGTAGGAGCATTTCCTACTTCTGATTTAATAGAAAAACCCACATTACGAATGAAATTAGTATGGATATCCTCAATCTGCATTGAAATATCTGTTGTATCAGCGGCAGGAGCCTTGATTTTTGTAACCTTTATTCCGTTTGCAAACTTTGCTACTTCCTCTACTTCAAAGCTTCCGCTATGTGAAGCTATTTCCTTCAACAATAAATTTGCATTTTCTTCCAGCTCTGTTCTTGAAACACTTAATATCCGATTAGACTGAATCTCCAGATGAACCATATCATTATCAATAACATAATCAATAACTTCTCCCCTGGTTTCTTCTCTCATTATCTTAAGTATAGGGTAATATACTTCATCGATTTTTTCTACCTTTTCATTGGCTGCATAAACACGACCTTGGCTGAGTAATTTCATAAAAGCATATAATTCAGACCATTCGCCCTTATTACCTGACATTCTATTTCCATTATTGCTCATATACTCAATACTCCTTTCATATTATATATAACTATTTAACTGCGAAATCTAAATGTAAAGTTTATATCTATACAATAACATGGTTGTTCATAATGACTTTCATCATAATATACATATCCATAATCTCCACGCTTGTCACTATTACGCTTTTTAAAAATATTTTCAGGAATTTCAAGTCCATTTAAATACTCCTCTGCCTGAGCTATAGTGTACTTACAATATGAACCATGTTCTGGTCTTTCCAATTTCATGTTCTTAAATAAATACTCTGTAAATTTTTCGTCGGATACAGCTCTACAATATAAAATTTCTCCATTACTTTTTACATCAATATATCCACCATTTATTCTCCGTGTTCCATCCCAGCGTTTAGATGCAGTCAATCCTGCAAAGGCACAGAACAAAAAATCCTTAAACTTTGCTTTATATACCGTATTCGGGCTATGTACATTAAGTGGATTAATTAATGCCACCGCTTCGGCTACATCTGATAATTTGCGGGTAACAGGCTTTTCATAGTACCCATAATCTGATAACAACATCGCATCAAACACGGACAGCATATTTACATCATAGTGTTCTAAATTCCATGTAAAAAATGGTCCCGTTTCTTTTGCTTCTCCATATCTTCTATTATCTATAATTTTACTGCCCATAAACTTTAAATCTAATTTTTCAGACAACTTAATGTAGTCTATTCTTGCGTCTAAATCACATCCCCCTACAGAATTTTTCATAGAATTTATATAATGCATTGTTTCTTCGTCGCACCCCTCAACTCTATACACCATCTTTGACGCTTGTGAATAATTAAATAATGTGGGCGGATTACCTAAATGTGATTTCACCGAAAAGCCAATAACTTCACGACTCGAATCATTACTATTTAAAACTTCCAAAAGTATATCTGTTTTCTTATCATATTCATCGTCAACACAAGATTCCTTAATATTATGTATTCCCATTGTTTTTATCAAATAATCCTCGATATCAGGAAATTCAAATGCCTTACTGCCTTTTGCCATACGAATATATTCAAACAATCTCTCAGCATAACCTGAAACCTCTGATATTGGTATTAGAACACTGTCCTCACGACCTTCAAATGCAACAATATAATCAGTATTAATTGCATACTCATTTTTTACACCTAAATTCTTTCTTATAATTTTTAAAACATCCATATATACAGACAGAACTTTATTCAAATCTTCATCTCCTGAATAAATTCTTCCTTCTGCCAGCAGTTTTAAAAAAACATAAGCTTCGCTCCAATCACCTTTATTTAAACGCCAAGCCATATGAACACTCCTAACCTAATCATTTGCTGTTATCTAAAACTTTCCTTATCTCTTTTGCTATTGCCTCAATAACATTAACTGTTACGCTGTTACCTAACTGCTTGTATAAATGAGTATCTGCCAGTTCCAGTTTAAAATCATCTGGTAACCCCTGCAGTCTTGCCCATTCTCTCGGAGTCATTTTCCTAATACCTTCTCTGTTAACTTCACCTTTAATATGCGTAATCGGCGTAAAATTTGTAAGTCTCTTATCTACAATAAGGTTTCTTTCACGCCCCATTCCACCACAAACGATTGCACCTGCTTTTCCATCCAGGTCTCTGATTTCATATCCAAATCCGTTTCCCTTGGATTCATGACGAGCCTTATGTCTCTTCAAAGTTTCAATATACACCGTTGACAAATAATATTTAACGCTAACCTCATTTTCTTCCAGAATATCCCTGATGCAGGTATTCGAATTAGTCGGTTCCGGGAACTTAAAACTACTGCTGTCAATGTCATTCCTAAATGCCACAATGTAAATTCTCTCCCGATTCTGAGGAACCCCAAAATCTTTGCTGTTTAACACCTTATCATAAACTGTGTATCCTATTTGCTCGAATGCTTTTTTGATAACCTTAAAAGTCCGTCCTTTGTCATGAATAGTCAGCCCTTTTACATTTTCACAGAAAATAACTTTAGGCTGATGATACTCGCATATTCTTACAACATCTTGAAACAATGTTCCTCTACACAAACCTTTATAGTCATCATCAAATCCCATTCGCTTTCCGGCAAGTGAAAAAGCCTGACACGGAAATCCTGCAAGACAAATATCAAATTCTGGAATTTCCTTCTCGTCTATCTTTGTTATGTCACCTGCTATATCAAACTTATCATTATAATTCAGCCTGTATGTCTGTTGTGCATATTCATCCCATTCACTTACAAACACTGTCTTGATTTTTTTCTCAAATGCCTTATCAAAACCTTTTCTAATTCCACCAATACCGGCAAACAAATCTATAGACTTATACATGTCAAATCTCCTC
>OLNY01002564.1_pt1 | contig 12507 bp, 13 predicted proteins | sample 1671981 | NCBI WGS metagenome assembly OLNY01 (sample SAMEA3136632, study PRJEB25190) | human gut metagenome | biome: human gut; feature: human-associated habitat; material: faeces | place: Austria | collected 2013 | reverse complement strand
TATAAAGTATATTAAAATCATTTCTCTTAAGATGATTACTATGTACCTAGATTGTCACTATCAAAAATACAGCTAGATTGAACTAAATACTACATTGGCTAAATTTTCTTTATAATATTTCTCTATAATTTAATCATTGGTTTACTATAATTTTAACTAAAAATTCAGTTTATATTATGAATACTGAATTTTCATCTTAAATTCAGTATTCATTTATACTTGATCTAAAAAGTTTAATTAAATAACTCTTTTTCAACTTCTTTAAGAATTTTAAAGTCTTCATATATTATTCTCATTGAATCATTACCATCTTTATCATAAACTATAATTCCAATAGGCGTTTTTGTTTTTTTATTTATAAAAATTCTAGCACTATTAAAATGCTCATTATTTAAAAATAATTCTGTATCTACCTGTATATATATTTTATCTCCCCATTCTTCTTGTCCCTCTTTTACAGATTCACTCTTTAATGGATAAGATAATATCTTATTCATAAATGCCATGGAATGAAGTATATCCATTTCATTATCAACTATATATTCTCCAGTAGATGAATTATCCTTTACATGAATTCCATCTGATTTATAAAGCTTAACTTTTTCATCAGCAAATTCAATTCTCACACCATCATCTTTCGAATAATACTGCGTCGTCTCCTCTCTTTCTTCTCCTTTGCTATTCTTCACTATGTACTCAACTTTTGTTTCATAACATTTAATATTTTTTAACTCCCTAATTATCTCCTCGTTATTTGGTGAAAGTACCCCTCTAAAAATAACAACAAGAACAATAGATATAAAAGGTATAATAAGTAATAATGTTATAATAATTTTTTTTCTCATAAATCCTCCCATAATCACTATTTCATTATTACTAATATTAAATACTTATTGATTTTATTCATAATTTATTGTTAAGTTACCTAAAAAATATTATTTATGTTAATTATAACTATATAAATATTATGTAGATTGTTGCGATTCTAGTACTACAAATGCAATTGCGCAAGTTCTATTATGAGAAATAGAAACATTAAATAAATAATTATTAACTTTTATTAGTTCTTTTATCTTATCGGATACTTCTACTACAGGTTTACCTAGTTCATCCCTTAAGACTTCTATATCTTTAAAATTGAACCCTCTAACTCCAGTTCCTAATGCTTTGCTTACTGCTTCCTTTACCGCAAAATTTCCTGCGACACTCTCAACTCTAAGTTTACTTCTAGTTAGTTGTTCAATTTCCCTTTTAGTAAATATCTTCTCTAAAAACATTGGTGTATTGTCTATTGCTCTGCTTATTCTATCAATTTCTATTATGTCTGTTCCAATTCCCAATATCATAAAATCACCTCTTTTGTTAAATTATATATGCATAAGAATAACTTAATTATCTTCTATAACCATCCTTTATGTAAATATAATTTTAAAATTCAGCTGCACACAAATCAGAATACTCACCAACAATATCTACTAGATGTATAGGTGAAACTAAATTATTAAATAATAATAGTAATATATCATTAGCTCTTTTTTCTTCACTTGCTACTAAACTCACATAATCTCTTTCTAGGTTTACTACTTGTCCATCATTAAAATCTTGTCTTTCAATTTCAATTCCAAACGCTTGTCTATTTCTTATGTTTTTTTCAGTCATTCTATAAATATACTTAACTTCTTTCTCATTAATATTTACTATTGTACTTAATGTTTTATTTATCTTCATAATTCCCTTACCCCTCTACATATTATTTAATAATAAAACAATACCATACATTGAATTAAAATTATGTCAAATGGTGGTGCCATATAAAATAAATTTTTCCTTAGCTTTCAACATAATTGTAATTTATTACACTTTTTTCAGTTAATATTATAACTTTATTTACTACTATTATTATTTTTCTTATTATAATAAATGTCGAAAGTTATACTACTATAGAAATTTTATTCTAAAAAAAATAGAGATTGTTTTATAACAATCTCTATTTAATACCCTATTCTTCGCCACTAACTTCGTTATTTTCCCTAAAGTCTCTTCTATTTCCAACAAATTTAAAGTCTTCAGCAACAACTTCAGCTATATATTTCTTATTTCCTTGTTTATCTTCATAACTTCCTGTTTTTAATCTTCCACTTAGACTAATATAGCTTCCCTTAGTCATATACTTACAAACAACTTCTGCCTTTCTTCCCCATATAGTTACTGGAATTAAATCTGCTTTCCTAGTTCCATCAGCTGATTTGAAATTTCTATCAACAGCTATTATGAACCTAGTAAAAACTTTTTCACCATTATCTATAGTTTTTAGTTCAGGGTCCTTTATAAGTTTTCCTAATAATACTATTTTATTCATTTAATTACACCTCCTGAATATTTCACCTTTGAGTATAACCACTTAAAATTTTTCTATTCATGGAAAATCTAATAAATGTATAAATGATTAATTTAATAAGTTTGTTTTCCTAATAACTATAACTGAATTAATCTCACCACCTGCAATAAGAATTATTGAAGTAAGATATAACCAAGTTATTAATATAATAACAGCTCCTAATCCACCATATATCTTTGAATAATTGCTAAAATTATTTATATAAAATGAAAATCCTAAAGATACAACTAACCACCCCAATGTACAAACAACAGCGCCTGGAACAACTTCCTTCCACTTGAGTCTCTTTGAAGGAGTATATCTATATATCCCAGCAAAAATAAATATCATCATAAATATGCCCATTGCATATCTAAGAAAATTCCACACTTTATATACAACCTCTGGGAAAGGTAAATATGAAGCTAATAAATCTCCTATTAAGCGTCCAAATACTAGCATCACTAAGGTCAACATTATTACAAAGGCCAATGAAAATGTGCATAAAATTGCTATTAGAGCTCTTCTTATAAATGATCTGTTTTCTTTTAGTCCATAAGCTTTATTTATCCCTTTAATTACAGCCCTGAAAGCAGATGATGCTGACCAAATAACCAATAATAATGATGCTCCTAATAATCCCGTATTTTGCTTTTCTATAATTTCTATAATTACGTTATAAATAAGTTCAAATGCACTAGTTGGTAAAACTGCTCTTAATGCACCTAATACCTCCATAGAATCTAAATTGCTGAATCCTACTAATGTTAACAAGAAAATTAAAAATGGGAAAAATGATAATATTAAATAATAGGCTAATTGTGCAGCCAAGGCAAATATATCATCATCTTTTATTTTTACTACGAAATAAATTATAAATTCAAAGAAACCTTTTTTTCTGTTAGTCTCTTTTTTAGACATAATATCACCATATTTCCTTTCCAATATTTAAAAAATATAATCTATACCATATTATACAGTTAATTTCTATTTTTTACATTTAAATTTATAATCCTTTATTTCCCATTCCTTAGGCAAAATTAACTTGTATTTAGTACTTAAATATCGTCTATCTATTAATAATATTCTTCCGGTATCATATTCTGTCCTTATTACCCTTCCTACTGACTGAAGAACCTTATTTATTCCTGGATAAGTATAAGAATAATCAAAGCCATTTGCTTCAAAATATTCTGATATTATATTGTTTTCAATAGAAACCATAGGAAATCCAACACCAACAATTATAGCTCCTATTAATTTATCACCTGGTAAATCTACTCCTTCTGAAAACATTCCTCCTACAACTGTAAATCCAGTAATATTATTACCTTCATTAAAGTTATCTAAAAATTTTTCTTTTTTTATTTCAGTCAAATTTTCTTCTTGTACTATAGTTCCCTCTTCCCCATACATTTCTATATATCTTGCATATACTTTGTTTAAGTATTCAAAAGAAGGCATAAATACCATATAATTTCCCTTTTTTTCATTTATAAAATTATTTATAACATTACATAATATATCAGTATTTTTTTCTCTATTAACATATCTCATATCTAAAGGATATAAATATGTTGATAAATTTTCTTTATTAAAGGGTGAATCAAATCTCAATTTAAAACTTTCTTCATCTCCCCCTATTAAATCTACATAATATTTTACTGGAGATAATGTAGCAGAAAATATTATACTTGAATATGCACTTTTAAGAACCTGTCTTAAGTTTTTTGCTGGATTAATACAAAATATCTTTATAGTAAATTCATTTTTATTACTTTTTAAAATAGTTGTATATTCTTTATCATACAACTCGCTTGCAGCAATAAAATTTCTTGCCTCATAATAAAAGTCTAATACCTCTTCATATCCATCTGTCCCTTTACTTTTAACTAAATAACTATCTGCCTCATTAATAAAGGCCCTTAACAACTTTATTAAATCCTTATACTGCTCATTATGGTATTTAAAACTCTTATTAATTTCTTCTAGCTCTCTTCTTATATGTATCATTTCTTTATTTATAGAATTAGAAATTTTATATAAATTTGGTACTTTTCCCTTTATAACTTTATTAACAACCATAACTTTGCTTTTTTCTAAAGTACAACTATACATTTCTCTAGCTCTATTAACTAAATTATGGGCCTCATCTATCAATAGTATATTATCTTCATTTCTATCTTCAAATATTCTTTTCAACCTTACTCTTGGGTCAAATGCATAGTTATAATCACAAATTACTCCATCACACCAATTGCTTAAGTCTAAAGAAAGTTCAAAAGGGCATACCTTGTATTTTTTAGCATATTTAATTATTTCATTTCTAAAAAATTTATTATTACTTTTTATTAAATCATTTATTACATCATTTATTTTCGAAAAATAATCTTTTGCATAAATACAATCATCTGGATTACATTTTACTTCATCATTAAGGCATATTTTTTCCTTAGCAGTAATAGTAACTACCCTAAACTTTAAATCTTTTTTAAATAACTTAATATACGCTTCTTCTGCTACAGTTCTAGTTATTGTTTTCGCAGTTAAGTATATTATTTTCTCACCCCTACCTTCTCCTATCCCCTTTATTGCTGGAAAAATAGTAGATATAGTTTTCCCTATTCCTGTAGGTGCCTGTGCAAATAATATACCTTTTTTCCGTATGTTACTATAGCAACTTACTGCTAACTCCCTTTGTCCCTTTCTATAAGTCTTAAAAGGGAATTTTAGTTCCTTTATACTTTTATCTCTCTTATCTTTAAACTCCTCTTTTAAAGATAATGTTTCTAAATACTTATTTACTAATTCATATACAAATACCTCTAATTCTTCTATAGTATATACATGGTCAAAGGATCTCACTTCATCTGTGTTTAAGTTAAAATAACTTAATCTTATAGTTATATTTTTTATATGATTATTAATACAATAAATATATCCATAAAATTTCCCTTGAGCCCAATGTAATAAATTATAATCTTCATATAAATAACTTAAATCCATATAAGTTGACTTTATCTCTTCTATAATTATATTGTCTTTTTCTTTTATAATTCCATCAGCTCTTCCTTCTACTAATAAAATTATATTTTCTCTTTTAAATTCATACTGAAGCTTTACTTCTTTTTCATAATCTTCATATACTAGAGTATTATCTTTTTGAAGTTTTCCATGAGCAATTGTCCCATCAACAGCACGGCCTCTAGATACAAATCTATCATCTAAGCTACCACTTTTTAATACATATTCAACTATTCCTCTAACTGATTCCTTAAATAGTAATTTTTCATTCATAATATGACCTCTCTTATCTTACTATTTTATTATAACAAAAAAGCTACCAAGTTAATCGGTAGCTTAATATTAGAAATTCATTATTCTTACATAAAGTAATTTTACTGTGTATAACTTCAACTAAATATAAAATTTATAATTCAATTTAAGAATGATATTCTTTTACTATTTTCTGAACTAATTTTTTAATAGCACTAGCTTGAGCAATTAAAGATAAAACTATAACAAATGTTCTAATACTATTTTCATCTTTTTCATCTAATTGTAATTCTTTAATAATATCTTCTAATTTTTCATCATTTATTGCTGTAGCATCTAACTGTTTATCAAAACTTTCTCCTTGTGTTTCGAAGAATAGTTTATATGCTGTTTCCCAATCTATAATATCATCTGATCTATCATTTATTTCATTAAAAGCTAAACTGAAAACCTTCTTAATTTCTTCTGTTGTAAGTATAGGTCTCATATAACTTAATAATACAAGTTGCACTAAATGTATCTTAGTATACCCTCTTTTTTTACCGTCTTCTGGTTTACTAATAACTTCACTTTTTATATAGTTTTGAACTATATTATTAGTATATTTATCTTCAACGAACTTATCATTTAAAAAATCTATGACTTGAGATAAAAAAAGATCATATTTTGGTAACTCTTCATAAGGTATCATCGATGTATTAGATATTTCTTCTGCTAACTCTTTTATATAATTGTTATCAATCTTATTAACCATATTATTTCACCTCATTTTCCTTCTATATTCATCATATATATATTATATAGTAATTATAAACTTATTACAAGTTACTTTCGTCTATCTTATATGTTATTTTTTTTGTTAGTATAATATTAATTTTTAACAGCTTTTATTAAAAGTATTCTTATACCCTTAATATTTTTTACTTTTTTTTCTTTTTTTATTGTGATATATTTAATTTTTTTAAACTTGTCCACTGTAATTCTACAATATTAGAGTACAAACTGTCTTTTATTGTGTTTATTTTGTCATTTATTTTATAAAATGTTATTGACTTTTCAAAATTATGGTAGTATAGTTTATTTATGAATTAATTTAGCGAGAATTTTGTAATTAAAACTTTTTTTTAAAGTTTATTATTGACTTTTAATTACATATCTGGTAACATTAATCTGCTAAATGTCGAAACTTGTTTAAGGAGGAATTTAAAATGAAATCAACTGGAGTTGTTAGAAGAGTAGATGAATTAGGAAGAATTGTTATTCCAATAGAATTAAGAAGAACTTTAGATATTGCTGAAAAAGATGCTTTAGAAATATATGTAGATGGTGAACAAATCATATTAAAGAAATATGAACCAGCTTGTATCTTCTGTGGTGATGCTAGAGATGTTGTTAATTACAAAGGTAAAAACATCTGCAAAAACTGTATGGAAGAATTAAAGGTTGGTAAGTAATTAATTTATTACTATACATACTTTTATTAGATAAATAAGAGAGGCTACTAATATAGTAGTCTCTCTATTAATTTATAAATCAATTGCTATTTTATAAACTTCCTTTTTAGGCATTTCTCTTTCTTTTGCAACTATTTTAATAGCTTCCTTTTTATCTATTCCTTCATTAATTAAGTTAATTAAATGTTGTTCAACTGTTATTCCACTAAGCTCTTGCTCTTTTTCTGCTCTAAACTCACTTTCACTTTTGCCAGAAATAACTAATACAAATTCACCTCTTGGCTTATTTTCTAAAAACCAATTATATGCTTCTCCAATAGTTCCTCTATATATATCTTCATGTAATTTTGTTAACTCTCTACAAACAGCTATATTTCTATCTCCTAATGTTTGCTTTAAGTAATCTAAAGTATCTATAAGTCTATGTGGTGATTCATAAAAAATTAATGTTTCTTTTTTATCTTTTATTTCCTCAGCTAATATCTTTCTCTCTTTAGTTTCTCTTGGAATAAATCCTCTAAATATAAATTTTGTAGTATCTAACCCTGAATAAACTAATGCTGTTGTTATAGCTGTAGCCCCTGGTAACACTTCAAATGAAATATTATTTTCTATACATTTTCTTACTACTACACTACCTGGATCTGATATTCCTGGTGTACCTGCATCTGTAACTATTGCTATATTTTTGCCTGATTCTAACTTAGATATTATTTCATCACTTTTTCCTTGTTCATTATGTTGGTGATAACTAAAAAGTGGCTTCTTTATATTAAAATGATTTAATAACTTCAAGCTTTGTCTTGTATCTTCAGCTGCAATTTCATCTACACTTTCTAGCACTTCTAATGCTCTTAATGTTATATCTTTTAAATTACCTATTGGTGTAGGTACTAAATATACCTTTCCATATTCCATATAATTACTTCCTTCCATAAATACGATCTATTTCTTCACTATAATTTCCATTATCATCATATACATATAATGTTTCTTCCCATTTTAAAAATGCCCCACCATCTCTTTGACCTTCTACTAAAACTATATTAGGTGCCTTTTTAGTATTAGGCTGAACCATTCTAACTCTCTTCGGCTCTATTTTGTATTTTCTCATCAATCCAAAAATATCAGCTAATCTTTCTGGTCTATGTACTATAAACATTCTTCCATTATCTTTAAGTAATCTCCTAGATGCTATAATTACATCCTCTAATGTACACATTACTTCATGTCTAGCTATTGCTAATTTATCATTTGGGTTAACTATTCCTGCATTATTTAATTTATATGGCGGATTAACTGTTACTACATCAAATTTTCCTAAAGAGTCTATTAGTTTCTTATCTTTTAAATCACCATGAACAAATTTCACTATATCAGTTATATCATTAAGTTCAGAACTTCTATTAGCCATTTCAACCATATCATCTTGTATTTCCAACCCTATAACTTCTTTAGGATTGTATTTTCCATAAGCTAAAAAAGGAATAATACCTGTACCTGTACATAAATCAACAACTCTATGTTTATTTTTTATATTTGCAAAGTCTGATAATAGAACTGCGTCTACCCCAAATCTAAACCCTTGTTGCTTTTGAATTAACTTTAATCCCTTTAGCTGTAAATCATCTATTCCCTCATCAATGTTTATCTTAACGTTCATAAAACACTCCTTAACTAAATTGCGAATCAATTTATTTCAATTGTAAACTAAGTACTTTTATTATACATATTATATACAAAAAAGACTAGGATTAATAAAATCCTAGCCTATAAATACAAATTATACTACTCTTCTTGCTGTATAGAATTTATATACGCTTGAAACCTTAACTACATCACCAGTACTTGGTGCATGTATCATTTGTCCATTACCTACATATATACCAACATGTCCAGTATGTGGGAATACTAAATCCCCTGGTTGAAGATCATTGTAAGAAACAGGTGTTCCAACATTTATTTGATCATATGTTGTTCTTGGTAAGCTTACGCCTGCTGCATTCCTAAATACATATTGAGTAAATCCAGAACAGTCAAAAGTGCTTGGACCAGTTGCTCCATATACATAATCACATCCTAAGAATTGATATGCATAATCAACTATCGCATTACCTGTTGCAGATACTGTTGAATCTCCTCTATTTGGTTTGCTAGCAGAGTTTTGAGCATCTATCGCAGCTTGAAGTTGTGATACTTTACTTTGTGCTGCTTCTATTTTAGCATTAATTTCTTCTTTAACTATTCCACTCTTAATTTGGTTATCTCTAATATTTCTTAATTGGCTAATTGCACTATTTAAATCTGCCATTGAGCTTGCTGAGTTCTCTATAACTGCAAATTGTGGTGTAACTAATTGTCTTTCTGAAACAGCTAAGAATTCTCTTTCAAATTCAGCTTGTTCAGCTTTTACTTGTGCAACTAATTTTTCTTGTTCATCTTTCTTAGCCTCAAATTCACTTAAAGATTTTTGAGTTTCTTCATTTATCTTAGTAAGTTCTTTATCTTTTTCATCTAAAGATGTAATTTTTTCATTTAGAGAATCTTGCTTGTCCTCTAATTCTTTAACCATCTTTTTATCTATGTTTACTAATCTGCTAGTTGATTCAATCTTGCTAATTAAATCATTAAAACTATCAGCGCTAAATAATAACATTATGTAGCTACTTTGTCCACCTGATTTATATAACTCTCTGATTCTTTTTCCTAAAACCTCTTCAGTCTTAGAAATTTCTTCTTTCGCAGTTTCAATTTCTTTTTCTGTGTTTTCTACTTCAACCTTTATTTGTTCCATTTGAGTATTGTTAGATTCAATTGTTTGTACTAAAGGTTCTATTTCCCCATTTAAAGCATATATTTGAGTATTTATATCCTCTATCTTTTGCGTTAATTCATCATACTTTTTCTGATTTTCTATTACTTCTTGATTTGGTGTTGCAAAGGCAGGCATTGCTGAAGTAATAACTAAAGTTGCAGCCAATACAGCTGATATTATTCTTTTCTTCATTTTGTCCGTAGGTCTCTGACCTTCCCCCTCTCCTTTGTTTTCCTTACCATTATACCACTTATGGAAACTTTGGACAATGGTAAATTTTAAAAACTGCTAATTTACTCAATGTAAATGTATACTGTTATTTTATTTCCTGGAAAATTAATGCCCTTTTTTAACCATATAAAAAATATATACTTGCTAATTTATAGCAAGTATTAATAAATAATATTTATCGTTTATTTTCTAATTTTTTTGTTTAATATGTATTGAGTGGCAGATAATAAAGCTATACATAAAACAAATATAATAACAACTGTTTTACTAACTGTTCCAGAAATAAAAGATATAATAGAGCATATTAACCCTATTCCCCCTATTCCTAAATTAGTATATCCACTAACCTTCATTGCTTTAACTTCATTATAGGCTTCTTTATCTGTAGTATCTATACTCTTTATATACTTGTTGTTCAATAAAAATGACCCTAATAGAATGAATCCTAAGCTCCCTAGAAACATTACTATAACTGTAATATTCATATTCTCACCTCACAAAAATATTTACAATATAAAATTATAACACAATAATTATTACTATAACTTATCATCCAAATAAATTTTATAAATATATTTTAATAAAAGTGTTGACATAATTGCAAATTACAAATATAATATTAAATGTACTTCGGGGTGTGGCGCAGATGGGAGCGCGCGTGGTTTGGGACCATGAGGTCGCAGGTTCGATCCCTGTCACCCCGACCAAAGAGATAGGTTTTGATCTATCTCTTTTTTTGTTATATATTTTTCTAAAGTTAGGAGATGATTATTTGAATAATATAAAAGCTGCTATATTTGATTTAGATGGTACACTTGTTGATTCTATGTGGGTATGGCATCAAATAGATATAGATTATTTATCTAAAAAAGGACATGCTGTTCCAGATAATTTAACTGATGAAATTACGCATTTAAGCTTTTCTCAAACTGCTGAATATTTTAAAAATAGATTTTCTATTGAAGATTCAATACATGATATAATGTCTACTTGGAACTCTATGGCATATGATCATTATAAAAATAACGTGAAACTAAAAAAGGGTGCTCTTGAATATTTACAAAAACTAAAAAATTCAGGAATAAAAATAGGACTAGCTACTAGTAATTCTATGCCTTTATTAACTGCAACATTAAAAAATAACAATGCTTTTGATTTATTTGATGCTATTACAGTTACAGATGAAGTAAAAAAAAGTAAAAGCAATCCTGATATATATCTATTAGCGGCTAAAAAGCTAGGAGTATCTCCTTCTGAATGTATGGTATATGAAGATATAATTGCTGCTGTTGAGGGCGTAAAATTAGCTGGTATGAAAGTTACTGGTGTATATGATGAACATGCTAAACATCAAATTGATATTCTAAAAAAAGAATGTGACAAATACATATATAGCTATGAAGAATTACTTTAATCCTTAACTATTTAAACTTAATATCAATAAAAAAAATCACATGTATAAGCATTTGCATTAACATGTGATTTTCTATTACTAATTTAATATTTCTATTAAATTAAAATCTCTTAACATCATATTTAGCTTCAAGTTCTTTTATTAAATCTAAATATTTCTTTTCTTGATTTTCTTGAATTAACTTTTGTATAATTTGATTTTTAACACCTTCAAATTCTAAAGTCTTTGGTTCATTTTTAGCATCAACTTTAATTAAGTGATATCCAAATTGAGTTTGAACTGGTTCACTTACTTTTTCTAAATCTAATGCAAAAGCAGCTTCTTCAAATTCTGGAACCATCATTCCTCTACCAAATACTCCAAGACTTCCACCTTGTTCTTTAGATGGGCAAGTAGAATATTGTTTAGCAGCTTCCTCAAAAGATAACTCTCCATTTTCTACTTTATTCTTAACATCAGAACATAATTCTTCATTATCAACTAATATATGCTTTGCAGATACTGTTGCTGGTTGTTCAAATTCATTTTTATGTTCATCATAATATTTCTTAGCATCTTCATCAGTAACAGTTACTTCTGATAATACTTTATTAATTGTTACTTGTGTAAGTAAATCTTTTTCAACTTGAGCTAAGTTTGCCTTATACTCTTCTGTTTCATTTATTTTCATTTCAGTTCCTAATTTGTACATTAAATCAAATGAAATCATTTGCTCTAATAATTGCTTTTTACCCATTTCAGAGTTGAACATTCCTCTTTTATCTGCAGGATATCTCATTATTATTGCATTTAAATCATTTTCTGTTATTTCAACACCTGAAATAGTAGCTAAAATTTTGTTTTCCATATAAAATTCTCCTTTTTTGTATATGATGTATATAATTATATCAGATTTTTACCAATGTATATAGTTACAATTATTTTATTGATTATATTTTTC
>OLNY01002558.1_pt1 | contig 12541 bp, 8 predicted proteins | sample 1671981 | NCBI WGS metagenome assembly OLNY01 (sample SAMEA3136632, study PRJEB25190) | human gut metagenome | biome: human gut; feature: human-associated habitat; material: faeces | place: Austria | collected 2013 | reverse complement strand
TTAAAACAGCAACCATCCTAGTACCATCCTTGTAAATCATCACAATATCAGAAATGTTTAATACTGGATTTCTATCAGGAGATATGTTAACTGCAACAGTTTTATTAACAACACCATTATATGAAACAATAGCATCATATTTACCTACAGCTAATGGAGGCACAATAACTTTAGCTTCTTTACCTAAAACAGTAGCATTGTAAGTTACACCACCAATAGTTACAAATACAAAACCATTAGCTACATGATCAAAGTCCACAGTAAAAGTAACATTGCTTGCAGAATCTGAATCAGAAACAGAAACATTCATTTGTGTATTTTTAACTGAAACAATAGTCATATTACTTGAGTAAGAATTATCTAAATCTCCAGTATAATTAACAAATATTTCACAAGGACCAGTTTTTTCTGCTAACACATCAAAGGAACCCATACCATTTATTAAACTGATAGTTCCTTTTAAAACACTATTAAGATAAACATTCACACTACCATTTAAAAGTTTACCATTCTTATCACGAACAACAACATTAACAGTAATATAATCTCCAGTTTGCGGAGCATTATTTGAAATAGTCATATTTGTAAATGTATCAATTCTGTAGAAAGTTACATTTAATTTTAAAATATTTCCATCACTTAAAGTTGCAGTTACAGTCTGATTACCAACACCATTATATGTGTAATTAGCAGTTAAACCATCAGTATTGAAAATACCCTTATTCGGATTAATTACACCATTAGAAACTGTTAAATTAGCATTAACATCGAAAATAGGTACTTTAGAAACATCATAATAAGAATAATCAGTTCCATTAAATGCTAAATATACAAGTTTAATAGTTTGAACTGGACCAGAAGCATTGTCTGTAACTAATGCCGGAACTAACCATGTATCACAAGAAATAGTAGGACTGTAAACATAAGTAGGCTCAGAACTATTCCAGAAATTATTATCCAAATAAACTATGTATGCCCTTCCAGAAGCAGTAACTACAGTATTATAGAAACTAGATCCAGTAACATTACCTCCAATAAAATGAACACCTTTTTCATTGTTTAAGAATAATGAATTAATAATAGTTATAATATTGTTAACACCATCAGGTAAAGAATCATCTTTATGTGTAGAAGATACTGATCCTCTAAATAATACCTGATTAGTCATATTAATAAATTTAGTATTATTAACAACCCACCATGCATCTTGATAACGCATATCAGGACATGCAAATGCCCCACTATTAATAAATGTTGAGTTAATTAACCAGAATATTGGACGATAATCATTAGTTGCACCATAACCATAATCAATATCCCTTGTATTGTTTTCAAAGTAAGTACCAATAATAGTTACATTACATTTATATCCACTACTACTAAATGCATGAATAGCTGAAATATCTTTTAGGTTTATGAATTTAGAATTAATTACAGTAGCATTTGTACCCTCTAAATAAAGAGCAGAACCTACAGTTTTAGTACCCTTATAATTTCCATCAAAAGTTACATTATCCAATAATACTTGTGTAACATTATACCTAGGAATAGAACTGGATGAAATAAAAATATCGCTAACTGCAATTAAACCAGTTAAATAAACTGTACGTCCATTCTTATTTACACCTAAATTACAGTTTATAAACTCAGTATTTGCTACGATTACATTTAATGCTTTAGTAGCTGAATAAACTCCACCACTGGATTCTATGAATTTTGTATTGTTAACTATAAGAGTTGAGAATAGTTTATCTGCAGAAATTCCATGACCAGTAGTATTTCTAAATACACAATCATCCACACTTAAATAATAACCATCAATACGAACAAGACCAACATCAACTGTCTTACCACCACCCTGAGTAGGATATGTAGTAGTTACACCGTTTTTAATTGTTAAGTTTTTTAGGTAAACTTTAACGTTGTCGTATGCTGGGGTAAAGTCAAATATGTATTTATTTTTTTCTGCATCGATAATTGAGGTTTCTTTATTTTCACCAACAATAGTTAAGTCTATAAGTGGTGCTAAATCAAGATTAACATTACCTTCACCTTTCAAAGTACCGATAATATGGATTGTTAAGCTTAATGTGTTTTGTGACATTCCGTATTCAAATGCTTTTTTAATGGTTGCAAATGGTTTAGCTAATGAACCATCACCAGATTCATCACTACCTGTTCCAGAAACATAAACATCAAAAACAGACACAGGATTAGCATCAACATTTAACACACCTTTAACAACAGTAGTCTTGTTAATATAATCTCCAGAAGCTGAAATTTCGTATTTTCCATCATTAGCAACAGCAACAAAAGTAGCTACACCATTAACTAATGGAGCAGAACCTTTATAAACACCATTTAAATAAAATTTAATATTATATCCACTTACTTTAAGACCACCTAAATCAAAAATAGCCTTCAATTCAGACTTAACATTAGAAGAGCTAGTAGATACTAAAGTTAAAGTATTAGACATATTTAAACATGAACCACCAGTTAGACCATTTGGAGCTATGTAACCATATATGTCATCACCGTCATCTGCTTTGTTATTTTCAAAAATACAATCTTTTAAAGTTAAAACTCCATAATCATGATAAATAGCTCCACCTTTGGTAGCTTTGTTATTTATGAATTTAGCATTGATAAATGTTCCTCCACCTTTAACAGCACCACCAGATACACCATCATTATTTACAAAAGTATCATTTATACTTGTAAAATTAGCACTTCCTCTATTAATGTATAATCCTTTAACAGTGTTGTTTTCGAAAACATTATTAGAAGATACAAAATTAGCACGACTAACATATATTATTCCATAATCAGTACTGGATTTAACAGTAATTTTGTTATTTACAAATGTAGAATTATATATTCCTTTTTCAGCACTAATATGACCATTACCTGAGTTATTTTCAAATAAAAGATTGTTTATACTAATAACATTAGTAATAAAACTAGAAGAAACAACATTCTCCCTCATTATAACATCATTTACTTTACCATTAATTTGAATTAAAGTTTTTGCATTACATTTTTCGAATGTACAATTATCAATATTTACAGTGAAATCACCAGAACCTCCTTTAATTAAACCAGCATATTTTTTACTGTATAAATTAGTGAATATAATATTTTTAATGTTAACATTTAGTGTAGTGCCAAAGTTAAATGCATAATCTTTATCATTACCATCAATTATTGTTTTACCATCTACACCAATTATATTAAGATAACCTAATAATTTAGTTAACTCTAAATTAACATTTCCAGTACCTGAATAAGTTCCTTCTAAGAGGTAGATGTTTACATAGATATTTTTAGCAAATGCTTCAGTTATTGCTTTATTAATGGTTTTAAATGGTTTATCTTTTGAACCATCATTGTTATCGTCATCACCATTAGGTGATACATAATAATCTACATAGTCACGGTCAATTTTAACATTTGCAGTAGTTGTTTTAACGATTGCATTGTTATTTAAAGGACCTGAAACTGTAACAATATATTTACCATCATCTAATAATTTAGAAAATGTACCAGTTATAAATCCATTTACAGAGCTTGCACTACCTATACTAATATCATCTAGATAAAATGTGTAAGAACCTCCATGAATTGGATGACCCATATCATCAGTTGCAGTTGCATTAAGAGTAAAAGTAGAACTAGTTACATCTGCAGTTTTACCTTCAAGGATTGTGACTACTCCATTGAATCCAGAAGATGCAAATATGTAGTTTCCATTTCCACTTTTAGATACACAATTAGTCATAGTATTGTTTTTAAGGTTAAAACTAGACCCATAAATAGCTCCACCACCATTACTTGACCCAGTATCAGTAGTTGATGCATTTTCAAATATACAATTAGTAACATTTACATAACTTAAATAAAGTGCACCACCTTGTCTTGCAACAGATGTATCTTTAAATATATTTCTATTTAAAACAGAATATTTGTTACTATTTCCATTAATATAAATGGAACCTCCAGTTGAATATGTACCGGTACCTTTATTTCTTAAAAAAGTAGAATCATAGATACCTACATAGCTATAAGAAAAAACAGCACCACCCTTATTTGTAACTACATTATCTTCAAAGGTAGAAGAATAAATGTTTAAATTAGCAGTGGTCCCAGAGTAAATAGCTCCACCAGAAGTAGCAGAGTTATTTTTAAAGTTACAATTTTGAATAGTTAAATTACCATTGTTGTAAATAGCTCCACCATACTTTGTATAACCATTTATAATGGTTAAATTAGTTAAAACTACAGAACTAGTGGACTTAATATCCATAAATTGAGTTTTGTTTAAATCTATTATAGTTTTATCCGCGCCAGCTCCTATAATGGTTATTGATTTGTTTTCAATTGTTAAACCGTTATTGCCAGTACCAATAAATTTTCCTTCAGATAAGTGTATGTTAATTACATTAGAATCTATTGCTTTATTAATTGTAGCAAAAGGATTATTAACATCACCCACATTATTATCATTTCCTGTTGGACTAACATAAACATCAGAGTTAGAATCACTTAGAACACTGACAGAATTACTATCTTCAGCACTAACACAAGAAATAGATACAATAAATAATATCAATAAAGTTGTTAAAATATATCATACCAAAAAGATGAAAATTGATTTATAATTGCTAAAACCCAGACAGAGAGACTGCTGGGTTTTACCTTTACTTGAACGAGGAGTTTCCGGATAGGAAAAAGAAAAAATGGAAAATTTTATATACAGTATCAACGTGACAATGCCGATTTTTCTGGTCATGGTGATCGGATACATTTTAAAGCAGATCGGAATGCTGAATGATAACTTTGTCACAGTGGCAAATAAGTTCAATTTCAAGGTCACACTTCCGTTTATGCTGTTTAAGGACATTGCGGGCGTTGATATTAAAGCAGTATTTGATATTAAATATGTACTTTTCTGTGCAATCGTGAGTACCATCTGTTTCTGGGTGGTATGGGGTACAGCAAAGCTTCTGGTGCGGGACAAAACGATCCGCGGGGCATTTGTACAGTCGTCTTTCCGCGGAAGTGCGGCGGTTATGGGGCTGGCTTTTATCCAAAATATCTACGGTTCCTCTGCAATGGGACCGCTGATGATCGTCAGTGCAGTGCCACTCTATAATATTTTTTCTGTGATCGTGCTGACATTTGAGGCAAATGACAGCACAGGGATTGACAAGAAAGCAAAGATCCGACAGGCGGGAATCAATATATGTAAGAATCCGATCATTTTAAGTATCCTGGCAGGACTGATCGTGGGACTGCTTGGGATTCAGTTCCCGACGCTGGTAAATAAGACGGTCAGCAACGTGGCGCAGATGGCAACCCCTTTGGCACTGATCACCATCGGAGCAGGATTTGAGGGAAGAAAAGCGCTGGCGAAGATCGCACCGACCATGGCGGCGTCCATGATCAAACTGGTGCTTCAGCCACTTGTTTTTCTGCCGGTTGCTGCCTGGATGGGATTTTCAGGGGAAAAGATGATCGCAATTCTGATCATGCTGGCATCCCCGACCACGCCGAGCTGTTATATTATGGCAAAGAGCATGAACAATGATGAAGTGCTGACGGCGAGCGTTATTGTAACAACGACATTGATGGCGGCGTTTACGTTGACCGGATGGATTTTTTTGCTCAAAACATTAGGTTATATCGGTTAGTCAGAGGTAAAAAGATACATATTCAGCAGAAAGTATCATTTTATGAAATCACAGATTATTTTGAAGTATAAATGGAAAGGGTAAGACAGAAAGATGGATATTACAGGTAGAAAATTATTTGTCAAGGCATTACAGGAAGAGGGTGTCGATACGATTTTCGGTTATCCGGGTGGAACGGTGACGGATCTTTTTGATGAATTATATAAACAGGATGAGATTGAAATTGTCTTACCAAGACATGAGCAGGGACTTTTACATGAGGCAGAGGGATATGCAAAATCGACAGGAAAAGTGGGTGTCTGCCTGGTGACCAGCGGTCCCGGTGCAACGAACATCATGACAGGACTTGCAGATGCACATTATGACAATATTCCGCTTGTCTGTTTTACCGGACAGGTGCCGTTAAGCCTGATCGGAAACGATGCTTTTCAGGAAGTTGACATTGTCGGAATGACAAGAAGTATCACAAAGTATGGTGTGACGGTCAGAGACCGCAAGGATTTAGGAAAGATCATTAAGATGGCCTTTCACATTGCAAGCACAGGAAAACCTGGACCGGTCTTAATTGATCTTCCAAAGGATATCCAGACGGCGAGCGGACCGGCGGAATATCCGGACAGCGTGCAGATCCGTGGATACAAACCGAATGAGAGCGTGCATATCGGGCAGTTGAAAAAAGCATACAAACTGTTAAAGTCAGCAAAAAAACCATTGATCCTGGCTGGTGGCGGTGTCAATATTGCAAAAGCAAATGAGTTGTTGAAAGAATTTGCAGAGAAAATGAACGTTCCGGTTGTGACGACCATTATGGGAAAGGGTGCGATTGCCACAACACATCCGCTTTATATCGGAAATACGGGGATGCATGGAAAATATGCAAGCAATAAAGCAGTCAGCGAGTGTGATGTTTTATTTTCCATCGGAACAAGATTTAACGACCGTATTACCGGAGATCTGAATGAATTTGCACCAAAAGCAAAAATTGTACATATTGACGTGGACACTGCTTCCATTTCCAGAAATGTTGTGGTAGACGTTCCAATCGTATCGGATGCAAAACTTGCCCTGGAAAAATTGCTGGAATGGGCAGAACCAAAGGATACGGCTGCATGGCAGGAGAGAATTAAGGCATGGGATGAAAAGAATCCACTTGAGATGCGCAGAGACCGCGGCATGACACCACAGATGATCATGGAACACATCAACCATACGTTTGACGAGGCGGTTTTTGTCACGGATGTAGGACAGAACCAGATGTGGGCAACGCAGTATCTGGATATTGACGAAAAACGCCAGATGATCACTTCCGGCGGGCTTGGAACAATGGGATTTGGTTTTCCTGCGGCGATCGGTGCAAAGATTGGAAACAGGGATACGGAGGTAGTCTGTGTCACCGGTGATGGCGGTTTCCAGATGAACATTCAGGAGATGGCAACAGCGATCGTGCAGGGGACACCGGTTATCATCTGCCTGCTCAATAACCAGTATCTTGGCATGGTCCGCCAGATGCAGCAGCTTTTTTATGGCAAACGCTATTCCGCAGTATGCTTAAGAAAGAGAAGAAGCTGTCCGGCAAACTGCAAGGGACCAAATGAAGCATGCCCTCCATATACACCGGATTTTGTTGCACTTGCAGAAAGCTATGGTGCGCATGGCATCCGTGTAGAGCGGGAAGAAGACATTCAGGCAGCTTTGGATAAAGCGAGAACTTACAAAGATGCACCGACAGTCATTGAATTTCTGATCTCTTCGGATGAGATCGTGCTTCCGATGGTAAAGGGCGGAAATCCGATGAGCGAGATGATTTTGAAATAGGCGGATACAGATATGGTGAGAGAGGAAAATATCATGAAAGACAGATGGATTGCACTATATGTAGAAAATCAGGTTGGTGTTCTGGCAAAGGTTTCCGGTCTTTTTTCCGGGAAATCATACAATTTGCAGAGTCTGACAGTTGGCACGACAGAGGACGAGACGGTTTCCCGTATGACCATCTGCGTTACCAGTGATGACATAACATTTGAACAGATCAAAAAGCAGCTGAACCGTATGGTCGAAGTGATCAAAGTCATTGATCTGACAGATGTACCGATTCATATGAAGGAGATACTGTTCGCAAAGGTTCTCCGTGTGAATGCTGCGGAAAAAGAAGAAGTATTCCAGATCGCACAGGTGTTTAACGTGCAGGTGGTCGATGTCGGAAATGACAGTGTCCTGCTGGAATGCAAACTGACTGCCCATAGAAATAATGAGCTGATCGCACTGTTAAAATCGAAATTTAAGATGATTGAGGTAGTGCGCGGCGGAGCCGTAGCAATTGAATCCATCAGTACAAGCTGTAGATAATAAAATTTTTAGAAAATTATGGCAAAAGTAATGTACAACTTAAATACCCTGTGATATAATAAAAATGTTTTGAAATGTAGTATTAAAAACTACGTTGGAAAACGTATATTTAAGAATAAGAAGTCATAAAGCTATTTTGCAGATGACAGTAGTAAATAAACGAGGTATTTATGATGCAGAAAAAAGTACAGATCATCAGTGATGGTTCCCTGGATCTCTCACAGGAACTCACAAAGGAAAAAGATATTGAGGTTGTTCCATTTTACGTGTCCTTTGACAGTGAAACGTATCAGAAGGAAATGGTAGAAGTCGGTGTCAGGGAATTCTATCAGGAAATGGTGGATCACCCGACTGTTTTCCCAAAGACATCCATGCCATCCGTGCATGATTATTATGAGGTGTTTGAAAAACATGCGAAGGAGAAGATGCCGGTCATCTGTATCTGTATCACCAGAAAATTCAGTGGCTCCCTGCAGTCTGCGACAACGGCAAAAGATATGATATTAGAGGAATACCCGGATGCACAGATCACGGTCATTGATTCTACAGTCAATACTGTGCTGCAGGGATTATATGTATTAGAGGCATGCAGACTGCGCGATATGGGCTTAGAGTATCAGCAGATTGTAGATGCGTTACTGCCGATCCGTGAGACAGGAAGAATTTTTTTCACGATCGGAAGTATTGACTATTTAAAACATGGCGGAAGGATTGGAAAATTAGCCGGGATTGCAGCCAGCGCATTAAAAATCAAACCTCTGATCACGTTAAAAGAAGGTGAGATCTTTAATTCCGGCATTACAAGAAATCGTCTCAAATCCATGAAAAAAGTCGTGGATATGACAAGGGAATATTTAGACGAAGTCAATGCAAAACCTGGAGAGTACAGCTTCTGTATCGGTTATGGATATGATTATAACGAAGCACTGGAGTTTCGAGAGATGTTAAAGGATCTGGTCAAAGAACGTCTTGGAATTGATGAGATCGGTATTTACCAGATCGGTGCAACCATTGGAGTGCACACAGGACCATATCCGATCGGGATCGGAATTATAAAGCATGCATTGACAGAGTAACTGATATGTACCCCTTTTACTGGACATCCAGTGAAAGGGGTACATATCATATCAGGGCGATTTTTAGTTCCTGTTTCCGGAACTAATGATAATATTTTAAGAATAATCCCGTAAGATCTCCTTTTAAGTTCACACCGAGGAAAATAAGCGTTTCGGAAAGAGCGTACATGGTTGCGGTCATATCTTCAAAGTTTGCATTATTTCCCATGTGCCCAATGCGGATCACTTTGCCGGAAAGATCGTCAAAAGATCCGGCAAGCATGATATTGTGCTCTTTTTTCATGCGGGAAAGAATTGCATCACAAGTGGTCTCTGCCGGAATGTCAAACACAGTGACGGTATCGGAGAAACCGCTTTCCAAGTGAAGCTTTAAACCGGCTTCTGTCAAAGCGCGTCTGGCTGCTTCGGCGATACGGTGTGTGCGTTCTTCTAATTCTGGATCGGAAGCGATATTGTCAAAAGCAGCACGTAAGCCGTAAATATCGCTGATCGGCATGGTATAAGGAAACCATTTTTTCTCATAATATCCCTCAAAAGCCAGAAGGCTTGCATAGAAGGAACGGATCGGCGTCTTGCGTACGTGCATGGCATTTTTTACAGCATCACTTATGGTGACAAAAGTAAGTCCCGGAGGTGCGGAAACCGCTTTCTGGGAACCGCCGCACAGAAGGTCAATCTGGAACTTGTCCACATCCATATGATTTCCGAACATTCCGGAAACAGAATCTACAACGGTCAGAATGCCGTATTCTTTTAAAAGTGGACAGATTTTCTCTACCGGATTGAGCATACCGCTTGGAGTGTCACAGTGAACAACGGTCGCATACTTATAATCATGATGTTCTTTTAAATAAGAAGAAAGAGCGTCCGGGTCAATAGCATTCAGTCGGTCGGCATGATAAAATTCCGGCACACCGCCGTACATGGATACAAAGTCGGCAAAGCCTTCGCCGTACACGCCGTTCTCAATGACGAGCACTTTATCTCCCGGTTCCGTGAGGGAGGCGCAGGCAGCCTCCAAACCTAAAATTCCTTCTCCATCCAAAATGAGAGTTTCGTTTTTCGTGCCGAGCAGGGAGCTGATCAGTTCGCAGGTATCTTTATAAAATTCTACGAAATCTTCATCCAGATCAGGATTGGTACATACGAGGCTTCTTGCCATACGCACATTTTCTTTTACCTGGGTTGGCCCAGGGGTCATGACTTTATACATAATTACTTCCTTCTTTATCATAGATTGTTTTGTAAATGAGATTGGTGTTACACAGCTTATAACATTTTATTTACGATTTTCTGAAGCTGTCCGACGATTAAAAGAACGATGACAGCAGCAACACCGATCTGAACAAGGTTTCCAGGAATGGAAGTAACCGGTGCAATCCAGTTTCCGTAAATGATACCCTCTGCAATGTAGTAACCAACGACTTTGATCACGCATGCAACTGCGATCGCAAGTGTGTTCCAGCCAAAACCGTGATGTTTTTCTGTGATGGCACCTACGGCATATCCCATCAGACCGACAATGATCAGTGTGAATGGAGCCCATGCGGTCCAGCCGGAGAGCAGATCGAAGAGTCCCATGCCGACTCCGCCGGCGATCGCACCACTTTTCTTACCAAAAATAATGGCGCAGATAAAAAGAGGTACGTTTCCGAGATGGATCAATCCGCCGTTTGCAGTGATTGGAAGTCTTATATTAATAAATGCAGTGAATACGTAGGTCAGGGCAATAAAAAGAGCCGTGATCGTGATAAAACGGATGTTTGATAAAGATTTTGAATCAGCAGTCTGTGCTGTAGTGGTAGTTGATGTTTTCATAAATAAAATTCTCCTTTTTATGGTTCTTATTTGTTTCAATTCCCAGGATTGTTGTTGGAATTACTATATACAAAAACTGTCATGAATTAAAAATCCAGTTTAAAACAAATTGACCATACCAGTTTTAAATATATAATAATATTGACAGAACAATACTATATGATGTATAGTATTAAACAAGAAATAATATTACAAATAAAATAATAAGGAGTGAGTACATGGTATTTAATACAGGCGCAGCCCTTTTGGATGCGATTGTTCTTGCTGTCGTGTCGAAGGAGGAAGAAGGAACCTACGGATATAAGATTACGCAGGATGTGCGGAAGGCAATTGAAGTTTCAGAGTCCACACTGTATCCGGTTTTGCGTAGACTGCAAAAGGATGGATACCTGATCGTGTATGACCGGGAATGCGGAGGAAGAAACCGGAGATATTACCAGATTACGGAGACCGGCGAAGAAAAGCTGGCAGAATACCGCAGCGAGTGGGAATCGTATTCTTCGAAAATATCAGAACTATTTTCAGGAGAGGAGTCAGAAGAATGAATAAAGAAGAATTTTTAAAACGTCTGGAGGAGCTGCTTTCGGACATTTCAGAGGAAGAGAGAGCGGATGCACTTGCGTTTTACAGAAGTTATTTTGAGGATGCCGGAATTGGAAATGAGGCATCAATTTTAGAGGAACTGGAGTCGCCGGAGAAGGTGGCGATAAGCAAATTGCTTTCGCTGTCGGACCGATAATAACCGGCACGAGATTCTTCTTTATCGAAATCGAGTGTTCCCTTTCCGATTTCGACTGTTACTTTGCAATCTTCGCCCATCAGTGTTTTTAAATCCTCGGAGTAGGAAACCGTGACTTTTATATTTTGGAGGGTACATACGAGCGTATCGATTTGTGTCACTCTGTTTTCTTCGATAGAAAAAGTTTTATCTGCATAGTAGTAAGGCTTTTCCCATTCGGCGGGTTGAACCTCGTGGGAAAATACTTTTAAATTATAATTACCGACGTTTAGTGTAACTATTTCGGGCGTTTCGCTGTATTTCCAATTATTTTCGAGCGTTTCACTACCGTTGTCCGTGCGGAATATCTGTACTGTAAAATCGCCTGTGTCGACAGCTCGGCTTACCGGTTTTTTCTCGATTTCTTTTATGTCATTATTGGGTATGGCATCGAAAGAAGAAAGATCGAGAGTTCCGGTTTTCCCTGAAATTTCTCCGGGTTCGGAGTCGTAGGTGAGTTTCTCGCGGTCGCAAGATGTGCCTGCTGCTCTGCCTGTTCAGCAGCGCGATGGCGGTGCTGGCGCTGTCGTCATGGGCGGCGAAACAGGGCAGCGGCTTTGCCGTGGATGAGCTCACCGGCCAGCTCACCGGCATCGGCGACTACCGCCGGGCCGTGGTGCAGGCGGGCGCAGCGGCCATCGGCATCCTGTTGGCCATCCTTCTGTCCAACATCGACTACCGCAGCCTCGTCAATGTCTGGCCTGTCCATGTGGTGCTCACATGGGGCCTCGTGCTGCCCACGCTGGTCATCCGCAACGTGACCCTCGGCCCTCTGACCATCGGCTACAACGCGGCGACACCGACAACTATTCCTGGTACAAACTGGGCGG
>OLNY01002557.1_pt1 | contig 12542 bp, 9 predicted proteins | sample 1671981 | NCBI WGS metagenome assembly OLNY01 (sample SAMEA3136632, study PRJEB25190) | human gut metagenome | biome: human gut; feature: human-associated habitat; material: faeces | place: Austria | collected 2013 | reverse complement strand
GAGCACCTGACTGTTAATCAGGGTGTCGCCTGTTCGAGTCAGGCAAGAGGCGCCACGAAGGCAATGTTCTTTGGAGCATTGCCTTTTTTGTTTGCCGTGCCGCATGTTTCAGAAGTGTTAATTTTTCACACTTTTTTCATTTCTCACGATTTCTTAAAAAAGAAGTTCTTGAAGATGCTGTCATATTGTGGTATACTGCACATAAGCTGTAACGCCTGCGCATACAAACTTTGCAGGCATTGCAAGCCGGAAATCTGAGCATTCTGCCCCATTCCCGGGCGTTCAGAGGCGGTAAATCCTTCCGGTTTTGGCGGTTTTGTCAAATTCACTGCATGTTTTCCGGTCCGTGTGTCTGGCAGATGTGTATGGTGTTTGAATAAATTTGTATAGTTTCAAAGGAAGCATCTATGCGTTATACCTATGTCCGGCAGCATGACACTACCGACTGTGCGGCTGCCTGCCTCGCAATGGTGTGCCTCCATTACAAAAAGGAGATCACCATCACGCGCCTGCGCGATATGATGGGTACGGACCTGAAAGGCACAAACCTCGTTGGTCTGCAGAAGGCCGCGAACGAGCTGGGTTTCACCACCGCCGCGGTGCGTGTGGACCGTGAAAACTTCCTCAGCGACTTCTCGCTGCCCTGCATCGCGCAGGTCATCACCGACCAGGGCCTGGCCCACTTTGTGGTGGTGTTCAAAAAGACCACCCTCCGCGATGACGGCGAGCGCCGCAAGCACATGCTGGACGAAGCCGAGCGGGTCAAGGAAGCCGAGGAAAAAGGCAAAAAGCACAAGTGCAAGGATTACGTCATCATCGGCGACCCTGCTACTGAGCTGAAAAAGATCAGCCTGGATGAGTTCTACAAGAACTTTACCGGTGTTCTGCTGCTGCTGAACCCCACCTCGGAGTTCAGCGTGAGCCAGCGCAAAAAGCTGGCACCCGGTGCCCCCGGCTATGAAGCCCAGCAGGCCAGCGAAAAAAACGACGGCAAGCCCAACCGCTGGGGCATGATGAAGCGGTACATCGACCTGCTTCTGCCCCAGAAGAAGCTGTTCTTCTACGCCATTTTAAGTTCCGTCATCACCACCATCCTGGGCATCGCGTCCTCGATGTTCAATAAGATCCTGATGGATGAGGTGCTGCCCTACGGGCTGGACAACCTGCTGGTCACGCTGATCATCGTGTTCAGCATGGTGAGCCTGACCAGTTCCCTCATCGGCTTCGTGCGGCAGTGGGTGCTGATCCATCTGTCCATCAAGATCGACATCCCGCTGATGCTGGGCTACTTCGGGCACATCTTCCATCTGCCCATGAAGTTCTTTGCCACCCGCAAGACGGGCGATATCACCACCCGTTACTCGGACGCAAACACCATCAAGTCCATCTTCACCAGCATTGCGCTGAGCCTTGTGATGGACATCTCCATGGCCATCATCACCGGCATCATCCTGTTCCGGATGAACGCCATGCTGTTCTCCATCTCGCTGTTCATGGCACTGGTCAGCATCCTGCTGGTGCTGGTGTTCAAGCAGCCCTACAAGCGCATCAACGAAGAGACCATGATCCAGTCGGCTGCCCTGAACAGCCAGATGATCGAGAGCCTGCGCGGCATCGAGACCATCAAGTGCAATGCCAACGAGGACACCCAGCTGGAGAACCTGGAAAAAGAGTACATCAAGAGCCTGAAGATCAGCCTGCGGTCCAGCCGCATCAGCACAGGCCAGGGCCTGATCTCCACCTTCATCTCCACCGGTTTCAGCATGCTGACCACCTATGTGGGCATCAGCCAGGTGCTGCACGGTGAGATGACGCTGGGCGGCTTCATGGCCTTCAGCACCCTGTCCAGCTACTTTACCTCCCCGCTGAGCAACCTGATCGGTCTGCAGATGAGCATTCAGGAAGCCGGCATTTCTATGAAGCGTCTGACCGAGATCATGGACTACCCCGCCGAGGACGAGGCCAACGAAGGCAGCGAGCTGATCCCGCTGGAAAAGGTGGAGGGCGACATCGAGTTCAAGGACGTCACCTTCCGCTACGGCAACCGTGCCCCGGCGCTGGATCACATCAGCTTTACCATCCCTGCCGGTAAGAAAGTTGCCCTGGTGGGCAGCAGCGGCAGCGGCAAATCCACCATTACCAAGCTGCTGCTGAAGTACTACGACCCCGAAGAGGGCGAGATCGACTTCAACGGCGTGAATCTGGCCGAGTACACCCATGATTCGGTGCGCCGCGCCATTGCCTATGTGCCGCAGAACATTGAGCTGTTCAGCAAGACGATCTACGACAACATCCGCATTTCCCGCATGGATGCTACCATGGAGGAAGTGAAAGAGGCTGCCAAGAAGGCCGATGCCCATGAGTTCATCCGCCATCTGCCGCTGCAGTACAACACCTACCTGGAGGAAGCCGGCAACGGCCTGTCCGGCGGTGAGAAGCAGCGCATTGCGCTGGCGCGTGCCTTCCTGAAGGATTCCGGTCTGTACATCCTGGACGAGTCCACGAGCAATCTGGACTTTGCCACCGAGAATCTGATCTTCAACATGATCTACGAGCAGCTGGCCGACCGGTCCATGCTGATCGTAGCCCACCGTCTGTCCACCGTCCGCGACTGCGACCTGATCCTTGTGATGGATCACGGCAAGATCGTGGAGCGCGGCACGCACGACGAGCTGATGGCCAAGGATGGCAAGTATGCTGAGCTGTGGAACATGCAGCAGGGCATCTACCGCCGCCGTGAGCCGGTGGCCAAGCAGCCTGTGGCTGCCGCCGTGGTAGAGGATGACGATGACGGCGAAGCCTTTACCTACTGATTCGTTGCAGTCGGGTGCGCACCCGATTACATAAAACCGGTTCCCTCCCGGCAGCGCAGCCGGGGAGGAACCGACAAAAGTTCATTATTTGAAGGGAGTAATTCATCATGATGATGCCTGCAAATTTTTCCGCAATCTCTGAGAACGAGATGACCTACGTCAACGGCGGCGCAAGCCTGTCCGAAATCCTGGCCCCCGAGCTGAAGCTCGAGAACTGGCAGAAGTTCAACCAGAACATGGTCACCATTATCGGCAACTCTTTCCTGGGCGACTATGTCAGCAACACCGTCGGCACTCTGTTCGGCGGCGCTTACAAGCCCGGCAACCTGGGCAAGGCTTGGTTCAGCGGTGTCAGCAAGTACTACAATAGCGGCTACGATGCCGTTGTCGGCAACGGCACCGACGCCGGGATGACTTATGGCAATACTGCTCTGGGTACTCTGAATGGTGCTCTGAACGCCGGCCTGCGTATCGTGGGTTCCGCTGCTGCCATCTACAACCTGGCAACCGCCAACGTCAAGAACGGTCTGCCCAGCCTCTTTGACTTCGAGCAGAGTGAGACCGTCTTTCCTAAATAAGACTGTCTGATCCTGGCTTCCGGGGTTAAGTAATTGCACTGGTTTCCCTGCCGCGCAGGACTTTTCGGCAAACAGGTGCGCACCTGTTTGCCGAAAAAAGTACCTTGCGGTTGCGCAGCCGCAAGGTACCCGGCAGTACGGCAGCTGGCAGAACGCCGTGCGGTATCTTACCCCACAAAAAACGATATGCAGTGTGTTTCCGGCCCCGCTGCAAAGCGCCGGACCGGTGACAATGCCTCGTTATGGTGTGCCCGGAGGCGTCCTGCCTCCGGGCACATTCTATTTTTCGCATCACCCATTACTGCTACAGTAATAGGTGATCAGAAGCAGAGAAGGTGTGCTCTGCCCTTTCTCTGCCTGTGATTGCCTATTACGGCCTCCCCTTTGCGGAGGAAATTCAACGATAGGACAAAGAGGTATTTCAACATGAACGAGATCAAAGTTGCTGAAAACAAGACCCTCAAACTGACCAATGTCGTGGCACGCCGCATCGCCCCCGAAGAACTGGGCAACATGATGGTGGCGCTGACCCAGCTGCAGAACTTTATCAAGAGCCACAACGCACAGCCCATCGGCCCGCTGGTGCAGGCCCTCAAGATCGGCCCGGCCCCGGAGCATGCCCCGGAGCTGTACCTGATGCAGCAGGCCACCCAGCTGATCACCCAGACCGAGCCCGGCTACGAAGTGGACGCCGTGCTGCGGGTGAAGAACTGCCTGTACGCTCATTATACCGGCCCCATGGCCTACAGCCAGCTGGCAAGCTCCAAGCTGCAGATCCTCGCCTTTGAAAAGGACCTCAAGCTCACCGGTGACAACTACACCATTTTTGTCAGCCAGGACGATGATGACGCCGTGGTTGACGTGTTTATGGAGACCAAGTAACTATGACAACGACCATCCAGAACCTCGATGATCTGCAGGACCGCCGCATTATGATGGACCGGGACGTACCTCCCTACGGGTACGCCTTTGTCATTCTGGTGGGCCTGTTCATGATCTTTCTGCTGGTGTGGAGCACCCGCACCAACCGCATTTACGTCAGCCAGAACTCCGGCACGGTGCAGGCCAGCAACAAGACCTACATCATGTCCAGCTATTCCGGCACCCTCACCGAGCTGTACATCTCCGAGGGCAGCTATGTGAACGAGGGCGACCTCGTGGCCCATATCAAGAGCACTGACCTGGACATGCAGCAGGACAACCTGGAAAGCCAGCTCAAGATCTACCAGACCCAGGTGGACCAGTACAATAAGCTGCTGCAGTGCATCCAGGACGACACGAACTACTTCAGTGAGACCAGTGTCGAGGATCAGCCCTACTACTACCAGTACGAGACCTACAAGAGCCAGGTGGAGCAAAAGACCTTTGACGCTTCGGCTTATCAGGCGGCCGGTTACACCGACGCCCAGATCAAGACCATGATGGAGCAGAACCAGAGCGAGATCCAGGCCCTGTATTACTCCACCATGCAGTCCATCTCCCAGAGCATCACCAGCGCCCAGAGCAACGTGGACAACGTGCAGGCGCAGATCGACGCCCTGAACACCGGTGCCAACGACTACTATCTGTATGCCCCCACCTCCGGCGTGATCCACATGGACAGCCCCTACAAGGAGGGCATGGTGCTGAGCGCAGGCTCCCCGCTGGCCACCGTTGCCAGCGAGAATGATGACCTGGAGATCGTGGCCATGGTCACCGTGAACGACCGCCCGCTGCTGCATGTGGGCGACCCGTGCAAGATCGCCATCACCGGCTTGTCGGAGTATTCCTACGGCACCCTGACCGGTACCGTGACCGCCATCGACAGCGACGTGACCACCAGCACCAGCGCTTCGTACTACAAGATGACCATCAAGCCGGACAGCACCTATGTGGTGAGCCGCAGCGGCGACAAGGTCGATCTTTCCAACGGCATGAGCGTGACCGCCCGCGTGGAATACGATCAGGTCACCTACTTTGAATATGCAATGGAGGCTCTGGGTGTGCTGTTCCGCTGATGCGGGCACCGTTTCCGGCGCTGAATTTCGCTCCATTTTTAACACCCAGAGAGGTACACGAACCATGAAATCAACCGCAAAGACCCTGGCCCTTGGCGCGGCACTGCTCTGCCTGCTGGCCGGCGGCATGGCCCTGCCGGCATCGGCTGCCGTGCCCCTGACCGGCACTGCCGTGTCGCTGCCCTGGAACAGCGACAACAGCGTGCCTGCCGAGAGCATTGAGGCCGGCACCTATTCTTCCAACATGCTGTTGGGCGAGACCCAGCAGCTGTCGCCCACGGTGCGCCCCCGCAACAGCACCGACTCCGTCATCTACCTCACCGATGACAGCAGCGTGCTTACCGTGAGCAACAGCGGCGTGGTGCAGGCTGTGGGCGTGGGCACCGCCACCGTGACGGCCGCCGCAGGCAACCAGATCTGTGCTTACACCATTTCGGTTTCCATGGACTCCACCATGATCGTCACCGAGATGGATCTGGCGCTGTCCTCCAACACCATCTATGTGGGCAACTCGGTGTCGGCATCGCTGCAGGTGCGGCCCTCGTCCGCCTCGCAGTACGCCACCATCTCCCTGACTTCTTCCAATGAGAAGGTGGCCACCGTCAACAGCTTTGGCCGCGTGACCGGCGTGAGCCCCGGCACCGCCACCATCACCGCCGCCTGCGGCTCGGTCACCGCCAGCACCACCGTTACCGTGCTGGCCATCCCCACCGAGGCAACCACCGGCGGCACGGTCAGTTCCGGCACCACCTCCGCCAACAGCGGTCAGGTCATTACGGTAACCCCCTCATATGTGGTGCTCAAGCCGGGTGCCACCCGCACCCTGACGGCCAAGGCCACCCCGGCTTCGGCCTCCCAGAGCTTCACCTACAAGTCCGGCAACAGCAGTGTGGCCACCGTGAGCCCCAGCGGCGTGATCACCGCCGTGGGCACCGGCTCCACCTCCATTACGGTTTCCAACGGCAAAGCCACGGCGCTGGTCACCGTCATCGTGAACCGCTCTGCTTCCGCTTCCTCGGGCAGCGACAGCAGCAACGGCGATGACGCTGCCAACGGCGACGATGACAAGATCACGCTGGACCCCACCGTGCAGACCATTCAGGACAGCGCCGACCATGAGGTCGTTTTTGCTCAGTCGGAAGTCCCGGTGATCACCGGCGACATCCTCAACTCTCTGCGCACCACCGGCAAGACCCTGTGCGTGGTGGGCGACGGCTACACCCTGCAGGTGTCCGGCAAGGACGTGCGCAACACCACCGGCGAGCTGAACACCTCGCTGGAACTGCAGCAGGTGGAGCAGGGCCTGGAGTTCGTGGTGAACGACGGCAAGACGGTCCCCTGCTCGGCCCGCATTGATCTGGACAAGAGTGATTACTCCCGTCTGTACCTCTACAACGAGACCACCGGAAAGTGGCAGTACCTGAACAGCTACAAAGACGGCGTGATCACGCTGGACACCGCCGGTCGTTATCTGCTGACCAACGAAAATCTCCGCTTCGCCAACATCAACTGGACCTTCTTCATCGCTGGCGGCGCGGTGCTGGTGGTCATTGCGGTGGCCTACATCGCGTTCAAGAAGCGTTACTGGTTCTGGTAAGCCGCTCTTCCTCATCTGAAACAAAGATACAGCGAGGCCCCTCTGAAATGCTCAGAGGGGCCTCGCTTTTGTTGTAATTATATTCTGGTTGCCGTACTGTCAAAAGGCTCCATCCCTGAGGGAGTTCCCGTAATTCCCGTAAGCAGCAGTTTATTCCACGGTCACGCTCTTGGCGAGGTTGCGGGGTTTATCCACGTCGCAGCCGCGCAGCACCGCCATGTAGTAGGCGAACAGCTGCAGCGGCACGATCAGCTGCAGGGGCATCAGGATGTCCTCATATTCGTCCAACCGGATCACGGCATCGGCCACGCCCTCCGGCACCACGGCATCCTTTGTGGTGAACAGCAGCACCCGTGCACCGCGGCTGCGGGTCTCCTTGGCGTTGGAGATAGTCTTTTCGTACACCTGTTTCTGGGTGGCCAGCGCGATCACCGGCACACCGTCGGTGATCAGGCTGATGGTTCCATGCTTCAGCTCACCGGCGGCATAGGCATCCGAGTGCACATAGCTGATCTCCTTCAGCTTCAGGCTGCCCTCCAGTGAGAGGGAGTAGTCGAACCCGCGCCCGATGAAGAAGCAGCTCTGGGTGTTCATATAGCGGCTGGCAAGGTATTTGATCTGCTCGCAGTCTGCCAGACGGGCCTTGATGATCTCCGGTGCCCGCAGCAGCTGGGCCGTATAGCGGCGGGTCTCTGCCTCGCTCAGGCGGCCCCGGGCGTAGGCCAGACGCAGCGCGAACAGATACAGCACGCACAGCTGCACCATATAGGCCTTGGTGGAGGCCACGGCGATCTCCGGCCCGGCGTAGGTGTACAGCACATAGTCCGCCGCACGGGCGATGGAGCTGCCCACCACGTTCACGATGGCCAGCACCGGCACACCCCGGCTCTTTGCCAGCTTGAGGGCGGCCAGCGTATCACTGGTCTCGCCGGACTGGCTGATGATGATCACCAGATCGTTGGGGTTCAGGATGGGGTCCCGGTAGCGGAACTCGCTGGCGATGTCCACCTCGGCGGGCACCCGGGCCAGTGTCTCAATGGCTGCCTTGCCCACCATACCGGCATGCATGGCCGTGCCGCAGCCCACCAGATGCACCGTACCGATGCCGCGCAGCACCTCGTCTGTGAGCTGTGGGATGCGCAGATCCGGCATACCGTCCTCCACCCGGGGGCTGACCGTAGCCGTGATGGCCGTCGGCTGCTCGTTGATCTCCTTGAGCATGAAGTGCGGGTAGCCGCCCTTTTCAGCTGCCTCCATATCCCAGTCCGCCGTCAGCACCGGGCGCTGCACCGGCTCGGCAAATTCATTGTAGAAGCGGATGCCCTCGGCCGTGCACACGGCCATGTCGCCCTCTTCCAGCACGCTGTAGCGACGGGTATACTTGAGCAGGGCCGGGATATCCGACGCTACGAAGTTTTCGCTCTCGCCCCAGCCCACGATGAGCGGGCTTTCGCGCTTGACTGCAAAGATGGTGTCCGGGCGGTCCCGGAACAGCACAGCCAGCGCATAGCTGCCCCGCACCTTGGCCAGTGCTTCCTGCAGCGCCCGCAGCGGGTCGCCGGTGTAGCAGCTGTCGATGAGCTTGACCAGCACCTCGGTGTCCGTTTCGCTCTCAAAGGTATAGCCTTTGGCAATCAGACGCTCCTTGAGGATGCCGTAATTTTCAATGATGCCGTTGTGCACGATGCTCACCCGCGGGGTGGAATGCGGGTGGCTGTTCACGTCGCTGGGCTCACCGTGGGTAGCCCACCGGGTGTGCCCGATGCCGCAGAAGCTCTGTGCCAGAGCCTGCGCGGCCAGTTTCTGGCGCAGCTGTGTCAGCCGCCCCTTGCTCTTTACCACGCGGATGCCGCCGTCCAGCGCCAGCGCAACCCCCGCCGAATCGTACCCGCGGTACTCCAGTTTTTCCAGACCGTCCAGCAGCACATCCTGTGCGCTGCGCTTGCCGACATAACCAACAATGCCACACATACAAAACACCTCCATGCCGGCGTCCCCCGCGCAGAAAAAACGCACAGCCGGGGCCGTCAGCTTCCCTATCAGTTTATGTTCTTGTATGGCTTTCTTTGAAGGGATCTGTTGCGGTATCACTGCCGTTTTTTGCCCTTCTCTGCGGCTGGTCTAGCCTTCAACCGGAGAAACATCCGCCGAAATTTTCGATGATTCCTCTCCTCGTCACCCTCGCGGCTGTCACCCGCGTGGCCCGGCGCTTTGCGTCAACTGGTGGTTTTGCATTCCCTCTTTCTGCGGCCCCTGTGGGCTGCTGGTGGTTCAGTATACCACGCTTTCCCATTTTGTGCAACTGCTGTGCAACAATCGTTCTCAGTGCATGCCCAGCATCCGGTGCAGCTTGGGCTGCCACACCAACCGGTATAGCATGAGCAGGTTGTGCAGGGCCCGGTCGTACAGCAAAAAGGCCACGTTGCCCATGGCCAGCGTGGACAGGGTAACTATCCACGCCGTGGTGCGCAGCTCCTGTGAGATGCTGCCCGCCGGGATGAGCACCAGCAGCAGGCCGTACATAGCCAGCACGGCGGCGTTGCACAGCAGCAGCTTGCACACGCACCGCAGCACGGCCGGGCGGATGCGGTCGAACCGGGGTTTTGCCAGCGGGTAATACCCCAGCAGGAACACGAAGATCAGGGCCACTTCTTTGTCCGGCACAAACAAAAGCGCCAGCAGGCTGACCGCCGCGTAGGCTGTGAGCGCCATGGTGCGCCCGCACTCCACACACACTGTCGCGATCAGAAACCCTGCCAGCGCAGGCGCAATGAACATGGCAATGGGGATCACGGCCCCCAGCAGCATCAGCGCGACGCACAGCGCCGCCGCCATGCCGCAATAGGCCATCGTCCAGCTTTTTCGGTTTTGTTTTTTCATGGGATCTCCCAGTTTTCCTGCTCTGCGCCCACTTCCAGCGGTTCCACCGCGTGGTGCAGGCCCAGCAGCATGATATTATCCAGCAGGCTGCGGTTGAGTTTGACATCCAGCATGCTGTACACCCGCATCAGGTCGTTGGCGGCGGCCAGCGCCTGCCGACGGGCATTTTCCACAGCCGAGGCCTGCCCCATCAGGTCATTGACCACAAACACGTTGTACCGGCCGCTGCACTTGTCGGCTTCAAAGCGCTCGGCCTTGTCCATCAGGTAAAAGATGCGCCCAATGCTGCTGCCGATGTAGCGCATGCTCTTGCGCTGGTTGGGGTCATCGGTGGCGAGGGTGGAATACAGCGCGCCGTAAACGTTGCTCATGGGCTCTGCAGCCAGGTTGTAGTTCTTGGCATTCAGGTTCATCTGCACCACAGCCTGGTCCCGCTCCTGCCCGAACAGGCGTTCCAGGGCCGGGTTCTGCTGCACGGCCCGCTCGTAGGCACGGCGCAGCAGAACCCGGTCCAGCGCGCGGCGCAGCCGCTTGGCGGGCCGCAATTCATCCGGCCGTCGGTCCTGCAGGTTGTGCCAGCCCAACAGCACTTCCACCTGTGCCGCCTGCCGGATGCCCTGCGTCTGGCACATCATCCTGCGCCAGCACAGGGTGCCCGGCACCCGCTGACGCTGGCAGGTGGCTGTGCGCCCGGCAAGGCTGTCGGACAAAATGGCAAACACCACGCCATTGTACCGCAGCAGATGGCAGGAATACCACCCAAACTCGGTGTACAGCTGCCGCCGCACGCCTCGGAGATACTGGAGGTAGATATTATAATCACGGATGGTCAACTCCGGAAGATAGGGTTTCATTCGACCCTTCATAGGGGGCACCGTTCCTTTCCGCCACAGGCTGCACAGGTCATGGTAATAAGGTAAGTATAATCTATTTTGTTCCGCTGTGCAACGGTAGGAGTGTAAATTCTCCATGAATTTGTCTCATCTTGTTTTAGACTTGTTCATAACATTTCATAAAACTTTGTTTGCATTCGTCCTTTTCTCCGGCAGGCATTGTGTGGTCATTCGTTCCGGAATTTCCCGGATTTTTCCGGCAACCATGCAAAAAGCCGCACCTGGCAGTTTCGGTGCGGCTTGCAGGGCTTATTTTTCAGGCCGGGCACATTTTTTCAGGCTCAGTCCTTCTTGTCAAAACGGCGCTTGCCGTCAAAGCCGGACTTGGGCATGGGCTTTGCGGTGTGCTCAAACTTGGGGGCGTTGTAGTACATATACAGCTGGCAGGGGATCATGCCGTTGTACATCTTGCGGCGCTTGTTGGCACGCTTGCCGTAGTGGGTTTCAAAGTCCATGTCAGCGGTGATAGCGTACACACCGGCGCAGGGGTTCGCCTCCATCTGACGGCCCAAGGTGCGGGCCAGCTTGGCCGCGCCCTCAATGGTGCTCATGCGCTCACCGTAAGGGGGGTTCGTCAGCACGATGGCCTCCTGCTTTGCGGCAAAATCCGCCACATCGGCCACCTCAAAGTGGCAGCGCTTTTCCACACCGGCCAGCTTGGCATTGGCGTTGGCCAGCGCCACGGCGGCGGGGTCGATATCATATCCAAAGGCCTCGAAGCCCACATCCAGCTTGGATTCAGCCAAGGCCTTCTGGCGCTGCTCGGCCCACACAGCGGCCGGCACAAAGCTGTAGCGTTCGGCAGCAAAGCGGCGCTTGAGGCCCGGTGCGATGTTCATGGCCTTCTGGGCGGCCTCAATGAGCAGGGTGCCGCTGCCGCAGAAGGGGTCCTCCACCAGGCTGTCCCGGCGCACGCGGCCCAGGTCGGCGATGGTAGCGGCCAGCGTCTCGCGGATGGGGGCCTCCATGGCGTTGCGGCGGTAGCCGCGCTTGTGCAGGCCCTCGCCGGTGGTGTCCAGCATGATCTCGCACACGTTCTTGCGCAGCATGAAGCGGATCTTGTACTCGGTGCCGCTCTCCGGCAGCACGGAGGTGTGGTGCTTGGCCATCAGGCGCTTGACCACAGCCTTTTTGATGATGCTCTGGCAGGCGGGCACGCTGGAAAGCTGGCTGTCCAGCGAGGAGCCGGTGACCGGGAAGGCCGCATCCGTCGGCAGCAGATCCTCCCAGGGGACGCTGTACACGCCGTCGAACAGTTCATCAAAGGTGGACGCCTTGTAGCGGGCCAGCAGCAGCATCACGCGCTCCACGGTGCGCAGGTGCAGGTTGGCTGCCGCGATCATCTCCGCACCGCCGGAGAAGGTCAGGCGGCCGTCATCCACCCGGATGTTCTCCGCGCCGATGCGGTTCAGTTCAAATTTTGCGGTGGACTCGCACCCGAAGAAACAGGGGGCGATCAGTTCAAATTTTGCAGGCATGGTGGTTCCTTTCTTTTCCTCTTGGGCGAAAAAACAGACCCGCCCGACCAGGGGACAGGTCTGTTCTGTGCATTCTGATCGGCTGCTCAGCGGCCGCGACGGCTGCGCGGGGCATAACCGCCGCCGCGGCGGTTGTTGGTCTCGTGGTCCAGATCCGCCATCTTTTCCTCGCTCTGGCTCTTGAAGCGGCTCATCATGTCCTCAAAGCTCAGGTTGTCGGAGCGGGCGGGTGCCTTGGGCTGCCACACGCGGGGAGCAGCCTCCCGGGCAGGGCCACGGCCGCCTTCACGGGGGGCACGGCCTGCG
>OLNY01002551.1_pt1 | contig 12571 bp, 8 predicted proteins | sample 1671981 | NCBI WGS metagenome assembly OLNY01 (sample SAMEA3136632, study PRJEB25190) | human gut metagenome | biome: human gut; feature: human-associated habitat; material: faeces | place: Austria | collected 2013 | reverse complement strand
TCGTTTTCAATCACCGCATTTTCAGAACTTTCATGAAAGTTTTGAAAATGCTTTTCAGCTTGTCAAAAAGGATTTTTGACAAGCTGACGAACCCTCCGGCTTCGGGCCGGAGGGTTCGTTTTTGCGCGGCGCCGATTGTAATACCCGGCAGTTTGTGGTAGAATCGGTTGAACAGCGTTTCGGATATTTGGGCAGACTCGGAGGGAGTGACAACGTGGACAGAGAAGCATTTGACCGGAAATATACCCGGCGCCTTAACCTGCAGCAGACGGAAGCTGTCCATGCCGTAGACGGCGCGGTGCTGCTGCTGGCGGTGCCCGGCAGCGGGAAAACCACCGTACTGGTGACCCGTCTGGGCTACATGCTGTGCTGCTGCGGCATCGCCCCGGATCAGATCCTGACCATGACCTATACCCGGGCGACCACCCGCGAAATGAAGCAGCGCTTTTCCCGGCTGTTCGGGGATGACTGCCCGCAGATTCCGCAGTTCCGCACCATCAACGGCGTCTCCTCCAAGATCATCTCCTTCTATACCCAGGACCACGGAAAGGGCCAGGCCTTCCCCCTGATAGAGGATGAGGGCGCTCTTGCCAGGCTGGTTTCGGACCTGTACCGGGAGCTCAGCGGTGAATATGCCACCCAGAGCGTTACGAAAGGGCTGCGCAGATGCATTGCATACGCAAAGAACATGATGCTGAACCAGGAGGAAATCAGCCAACTGGACACGGGGTTCGAAAAATTCCCGGAGCTGTACAGCCGGTATAACCAAACCCTGCGCAGGCAGCGCTGGATGGATTATGACGACCAGATGGTATATGCCAAAACCATTCTGGAGCGGTATCCCGATGTGCTGGCCCATTTTCAGGAGGCTTTTCCCTATATCTGCGTGGACGAGTCCCAGGACACATCCCGGATCCAGCATGCCATCATCAACCTCCTGGCCCGGAAATCCGGGAATATTTTTCTGGTGGGCGACGAGGATCAGAGCATTTACGGCTTCCGTGCCGCTTATCCGGATGCGCTGATGCAATTTGAGCGCACCTATCCCGGAGCCCGGGTGCTGCTGATGGAGGAAAATTATCGCTCCACCCCGGAGATTCTCCGGACAGCGGATGCATTTATCCGGCGGAACCACGACCGCCGCCCCAAAACCATCCGCCCCACCAGGGCCTCCGGCGCAGGTGTGCACCTGGTCCGGGCGGCGGACCGTGCCGCCCAATACGCGTGGCTCATTCACGCGGCGGCGCACTCCGACGGACAAATCGCCGTCCTGTACCGCAACAACGACAGTGTCCTGCCGCTGATCGACCTGCTGGACCGGCGCGGGATACCCTATCGCTGCCGCCAGACGGACGACACATTCTTTACCAACTGGCTCGTCACAGACATTCTGGATATCATCGCCTTTGCCCATGACGGGCAAAATGCGGAGGTATTCCTGCGTATCTATTACAAGGTGGGCGGCGGGATCTCCAAAAAAGAGGCGGAGTTCGCCTGCGAAAAAAGCGCCGCATCCGGAAAGCCCATTCTGCAGGAGCTGCTGCGCTTTCCGCAGCTGCCCACATTCGTGCGGGACAGCGTGACCGGCCTGATCAGCCTGCTGCCCCGGCTTTTGACGGACCCGGCACAGCGCGGCCTGGACTGCATCTGGCAGGAGCTGCGCTACCGGGACTATGTGGAGCGGCAGCAGCTGGACGGCAACCGGTTTGAGATCCTCCGCCTGCTGGCGGCGCAGGAGCCCAGCCTGGACGGGCTGACGGACCGCCTGGCGTACCTGCGGGACCTGGTGACCCGGCCCCCGGCGGCGCCCGACGCCGGCGTGCTTTTGTCCACCGTGCATTCCAGCAAGGGACTGGAATACGACACCGTATATCTGCTGGATGTGCTGGACGGCATTCTGCCTGCGGCCGACCCCAAGGAACCGGAGGATCAGAAGCTGTACCAGGAGGAACGCAGGATCTTTTATGTGGCTATGACCCGGGCGAAGGATCATCTGTTCCTGTTCTCCTGCTTGGACCGGGAATCCTCCTTTATCCGGGAATTGCAGAAGGACTTGCCCGTGGAGACATCGGAGGCTGACGATGTGTTCGGCTCCGTGGAGATCGACCCCTGCGGAAAGCCGTATCACCACGCCCGGAAGGGCCGCGGAACGGTTCTGGCCTGCTGCCAGGGACGGTGCCTCGTTGAATATTCCGGCGGGGAGATGCAGCTTCTGACCGTGGGTGAGATGTACGACCAGCGAAGGCTCCTGCAAAGGCTTCCGGAAAAGCCCACAGTCCGGAAAGAGGGGGTCTCGGCTGCCGGAGCGATCGCAGGGCGGAGCGTGGTCCACACGGTCTTTGGACCGGGGCGTATTACGGCCTACAAGGACCCCGTCGTTACCATACGCTTTCCGAAGTCGGGTGAAAAACACTTTATCCTTTCGGAGTCCATAAAGCGCGGGCTGCTGCGCTATGAGGACGGAGTGACCGGATGAAAGGAGAGCATTCTGCCATGCCTGATGCCGCCGTTGCCCACTATCACCTGCCGGGGCTTTTTGAGTTTTACGATTTTTACCGGGCGTTTTTGCCGCTGTACCGGCGGCACCGGGAATATTTTTACGATTGGTGCGATATTGCATCTCTGTATGGCGCGCCGGAGGGCTGCCTTTGGGGCGGCGGACGGATCGGGTCCGGGAACTGCGATCCCCGGGACGTTCTGGCTTTGACCCGGGAGTACGGCATTTCCGCCCGGCTGACCTTCAGCAATTCCCTGCTGCGGCCGGAGCACCTGGCGGATCGGGGCTGCAACCGGCTGTGCCGCCTGTTTGCCGGAAGCGCAGGTCCGCAAAACGGCGTCATCGTCCACTCGGAGCTGCTGCTGGAGCACCTGCGCAGCGTGTATCCGGAGCTGTATCTTGTTTCATCCACCACCAAGGTGCTTACAGATTTTGCCGCTCTGCGGCAGGAGCTGGAGCGGCCGGAGTTTCGCTGCGTGGTAACGGATTTTCGGCTGAACCGGGCCTTTGACCGGCTGGATACCCTGCCCCGGGCGCTGCGGGACAAGGTAGAATTTCTATGCAACGAGTGCTGTGATTTCGGCTGCCGGGAGCGGCGGGCCTGCTATGAGGCCGTCAGCCGGGAAAATCTGGGAGAGGGCGGCCCGGTCCACCGCTGCGCATCCCCGGACGCCGCCGGAGGCTATCGCTTTTCCCGGGCCATGGAGAATCCCGGCTTCATCGGGGTGGACGACATCCGGAGCACGTATCTGCCCAAGGGCTTTTCCCAATTCAAGATCGAGGGCCGGAGCCTGGGCAGCGCTCTGCTGCTGGAGTTTCTGCTGCACTATCTGACCCGGCCCCCATACCACATTCATGTCCGGGAGGCCCTGTATCTGGACAATGGGCTGGACCTGTTCTGACCGCAAAAAATACTCCCTTGTGCCGCAGCACAAGGGAGTATCAGCCTGTTCAGATCATTATTCCATATCCACGGTGATGTTGTCGGTGCCGTGCCGCTCAAATTCTCCCAGATATTCGTCCATCCGGCTCATGACCTCGTCATAGTTCTCCTCGGTAATAGGGGGATCGTCCATGTCCCGCAGGGCCAGCTCCTGGGCCAGAATTTCAAAGAACGTGTTGTCCTCATAGGCCATGATGGCCTCATGGATGCCGCCCTCGGCAAAGGCCCGGGAGGGGATCAGCTCCCCCTGATACAGCTCCGTCAGCCCCGCCATGCCGTGGCTCAGGCAATAGGAAAAGATCAGGCTCTCCACCTGGTCATACTGCCGGATGCGGTCGTCGCCCCGGGTGGAGTTAAGCACCCAGTTGCCGATATACACCAGGTCCAGCAACCGCCGGAATTGTTTCTCTGTCAGCTTGATCTCCATAAAAAACACCTCCATCTGGCCGGAGCGCTGCGTCTTTATGCACAGTATAGCAGACTCAGGCGGAAAAAACCACTGAAAATACCGGGGAAACTCCCCAAATTTTGACTTGAGTATCCGGTCGTTCCATAGTATAATTGATTAGTTATGAGAATCAGGAGGTGGATGTATGGATACTCGCCCCATCGGGGTTTTTGACTCGGGCCTGGGGGGCCTGACGGCGGTGCGGGAGCTGCGGCGTCTGCTGCCCTCTGAAAACATTATATACTTCGGCGACACGTCCCGTGTGCCCTACGGCGGGCGCTCGGCAGAAATCCTGCTGAAATACGCCCGGCAGGACGTGCGCTTTCTGCGCACCTTTGACATCAAGGCCATTCTGGTGGCTTGCGGCACCGTGTCCACTACGGCGCTGCCCCAGCTGCGGAGGGAGAGCGACATCCCCATCCTGGGCGTTGTGGAGCCTGCGTGCCGCCGGGCGGCGGCCGTGACCCGGAACAAGCGGGTGGGCCTCATCGCCACCGCCGCCTCCGTCCGCAGCGGCGCGTATCAGCGGATTTTGCAGGAGCTGGACCCGGATGTTGCCGTCACGGCCCGGGCGTGCCCGTTGTTTGTGCCGCTGGTGGAAAACGGCCGCTTCCGCCGGGGCGATCCGGTCATCGAAACGGTGGCCCGGGAGTATCTGGAGCCCCTGCGGCAGGAGGGACTGGATACCCTGATCTTAGGCTGCACCCACTATCCCCTGCTGACGGATATCATCGGGGATATCATGGGTCCCGGCGTCACCCTTATCAATGCCAGTGAGGAAGGAGCCTGGGAGCTGAAGCGGACCCTGCGGTCCATGGACCTGCTGGCTCCGGAGAAGCAGACCGGTCAGGCTACCCTGTGCGCCAGCGACCAGCCGGAGGATTTCGGCGCCCTGGCGTCGTACTTCCTGCGGGAGACACTTAGCCACCCGGTGCGGCCGGTGGATATCGACCGGTACTGAGCCATGGAGGGAGCCGTTCACATTGCCGTCACCAGCCGCAGCCTGTTTGACGGCGGCAGCGAGAGGCTGCACTATGACGGCAGCGGGACCCTGCGGCGGACCGCCGCCGGGTGGGACCTGCCCTATAGCGCCGCCTGCCGGGAAAATGGCGCCGCCATTGCCTCCCGCATCCGCCTGACGGAGGAACCCCAGCGGGCCATCCTGTGGACCCTGGGGCCAGACGGCTACGGCCTGCCCCTGGACCCGGCGCACGAGACGCAGGCGCGTCTGCCCATGGGGCTTACCGTTACTGCCCGGACCCAGATGCTGGACTTTTCCCTGGAGGGACCGGAGGGCTTCATCAACCTTGCCTATACGCTGCTGGACCGGGGACTGCCTCTGAGCCGGATGCAGCTGACCATACGAATCACAAAAGAAACATAAGGAGAGCATCACCATGAATATGATCCAAAACGCCAAGGACCAGGTGCTGGACCTGACCGTTGCCGCCTATGGCAAGGCCGCGGCCCAGGGGCTGCTGCCGGAGGACGTGGCCGTGACCCCGTCGGTGGAGATCCCCAAGGACACCGCCAACGGCGACTATACCACCACCTTCTGCCTGGCCGCCGCCAAGGCCCTGAAAAAGAACCCCCGCCAGGTGGCCCAGATCCTGATGGACCACATGGACCTGGCAGGGTCCTACTTCACCTCCGTGGAGATGGCCGGTCCCGGCTTTCTGAATTTCCGCCTGGGGGACAAGTGGTTCCGGGATACCGTGGCCTGCGTGGAGCGCGAGGGCGCGGACTATGGCTGCAACGACACCCTGAAGGGCCAGAAGATCATGGTGGAGTTCGTATCCGCCAACCCCACGGGCCCCATGCACATGGGCAATGCCCGGGGCGGCGTCCTGGGCGACACCCTGGCCTCCGTGCTGCAGAAGTCCGGGGCCAACGTGTGGCGGGAGTTCTATGTCAACGACGCCGGCAACCAGATCGAGAAATTTGCCAAGAGTCTGGAGGCCCGGTATCTCCAGATCATCAAGGGCGAGGACGCCGTGGAATTCCCCGAGGACGGCTACCACGGTGACGATATCCGGGAGCTGGCCCGCGCCTTCTATGAGAAGGAAGGGGACAAGTACCTGGACTGCGACGAAAAGACCCGACACGATGCTCTGGCCCGGTTCGGCCTGGACAACAACATCCCCAAGATGCAGCGGGACCTGGCCCGGTACGGCATTCAGTACGACCAGTGGTTTTTTGAGTCCAGCCTTCACGAGAGCGGCTATGTGGCCGACTCCGTCCGGGTGCTGACGGATCTGGGCTTCACCTACGAGAAGGACGGGGCCCTGTGGCTGCACACCAGCCGGATCCTGGCGGAAAATCTGAAAAAGGCCGGCAAGTCCGATGCAGATATCGAGAAGCTGGGTCTGAAGGATGATGTGCTGCGCCGCGCCAACGGGTTTTACACCTATTTTGCCGCCGACATCGCCTATCACCGGAACAAATTCGCCGTTCGCGGCTTCGACAAGGTCATCAACGTCTGGGGCGCGGACCATCACGGCCATGTGGCCCGGCTGAAGGGCGCCATGGACGCTTTGGGTCTGGACGGTGAGCACCGGCTGGACATCGTGCTGATGCAGCTGGTGAAGCTGGTGCAGGACGGCCAGGTGGTGCGCATGTCCAAGCGCACCGGCAAGGCCGTGTCTCTGACGGATCTGCTGGATATGGTCCCTGTGGACGCCTGCCGCTACTTCTTCAACGCCAAGCCCGAGACCCAGATGGAATTTGACCTGGGACTGGCTGTCCGGGAGGACAGCGAGAACCCGGTGTATTATGTGCAGTATGCCTACGCCCGGATCTGCACCCTGCTGAAGGCCCTGGCGGCGGAGGGATACACCGTCCCCGACGCGGCGGATGTGGACTTCACCCTGCTGTCCGGCGAGACGGAGCAGGCCCTCATCAAGAAGATCGCCTCCTATAGCCAGGTGGTGCGTCTGGCTGCCCGGGACTACGACCCCAGCCACATCAACCGCTATCTGACGGAGCTGGCCGGGGACTTCCACCGGTTCTATACCGCCTGCCGCATCAAGGGCGAGGAGCGCCCGGTACTGCTGGCCCGGCTGAAGCTGGCGGACACCGCCCGGTCCGTGCTGAAAAATGCCATGACCCTCATCGGCTGCACCGCCCCGGAGAAAATGTAATACAACGGGAAAAGAGTTCCTGATTTCTGATGAAATCAGGAACTCTTCAGCTTGTAAAAAGGATTTTTGACAGGCTGCAAACCTCCGGCTTAGCCGGAGGTTTTGATTACACCGTTTACACCGACTGCACCGTACCCACGAACAGGGGAATGCCGTCGGAGGTGGCCACCACGAACACGAAGGGGCGGTCCAGGCACATCTCCACCGGCTTTGCGCCGGGAGCCTCCGCGCATGTCAGATCCACGATGGCCTCGGTGTAGGCGGCGCCCTCCACGCCGTCCTCGTCCACCTTCACCCGGGCGGCCTGCATGATCCCGGCCAGCACCGCCGCCTCATCACTGAGGGGAGAGAAGTCGGCCTTGCTCTTGTCAAAGGCGTCGGTAACGCCCATGTCCTGCAGCAGCTCTGCCAGGTCCATGGAGCTGTGTACGTCGAACTTGGGCACGGACCACCGGACGCAATGCCGGTCCTCCATGCTTGTCAGCTCCTCCAGCAGACCCTGGCGGCTCAGCAGGTCCGCCGTGCTGCGGCCCTGATCCGGCAGGGCCACGATCATCTGCAGATTTCCCTGCAAGGGCAGGGACGCCGCCTGATATCCCCGGCCCCGGAGATATCGGGCCGCATCATCCTCCCGGTGCATGAAGTCCGCCGTCACCTCGCTGCCGGAGGCCGGGCGGAACTTCTGGGGATACGTATCCTCCTTTGCGAACTCCTGGAGCCAGCCGTCCTTGAAGTACACGGTGCTGTACAGCCGCAGCAGCTCCATGGGACTGGTCCGGATGGAACCGGTATCTCCCTGGAGCAGGCCGCCGGTCTGCTGGTCCAGCCAGGCAGCAATGGCCCGGTTTGCCTCCTGGGTGCCCATGGCTGCCTGATACACGCCGCACCGGTGGACCCCTGCCAGGCTGTCCAGCGCCGCCTGGTGGACGGTGCTGCCCTGGGCCACCCATGCCGACCCCGCCAGACGGCAGGTGGTGATGCCGTTGTCGCAGTACAGGGCCATCCACAGCTGCTGCACCTGCTGGCGCAGGGCCTCCGGGTCCTGGAGGTTCAGCAGCTGCCGCACCTGCTGGGACGTGTCGCCGCCGCTCAGGTCCGCCAGCATGGCCAGGGTCAGATACAGGCTCACCGGCGAATACACGGCGTTCTCCGTCTCTCCGGCCAGCAGCCGCAGGGATGTATCGGCGGCAAAGTCCCGCACCGCCGGGATATCCGGCTTGGCGGACAGCTTCCCCAGCTTGGCCAGGATTCCCTGATAGGCGCTCATGGCCGCGTCATATGCGTCCATGTCCATGCTCCCTTGGCTGTCAGTGTAGTCCTCCATGCCGGGCCGCTGGGGATAGTCGGGATAGTCTGCCGCCGCCAGCTGGCAGGCCGCCAGCTCCTGAGCCGTGGCAGGCTCCACCGTCTCGCCGGTCTGGCGAAAAGCCCCGGAGGGCGTGGGCTGCGCCCCTCCTGCGCCGCACCCGGCCAGCATACACAGGGCCAGGGTCAGGCAGATCATGCGCAATAGCTTTTTCATGCGTTGTTCCTCCTTTTCCGGGGCCGTCGCCCCCTTTTTACTTCTTTAGACGGCGGCCGGCGGAAAAGGTTCCCGCCGGCCGCAATAGGAATGTATATTTTCTGCCCCCTATTGCATTTTCCGGAAACATCTGATACAATTATGGCATGCATGCCATAATGCATAGAAAGGATGTGATCCCCACGACCATTACCAGTGCCAGCCTGCCCGCTAAAAAGCGGATCCTCACCGTGTGCGTGAAGCTGTTTCTGGAACAGGGGTACAAGAAAACCACCGTTTCCGAAATCGTTCATAAGGCGTCGGTATCCAACAGCATTTTCCAGAACATTTTCCGGGCCAAGGACGGGGTCCTGACGGAGCTGGTGGAGTTCATGTTTTCCAACCAGTTCGCCATGGCCCGCACCACGGCGGGAGCCCAGCTGCCGCCGGTGTATGTCTACGCTGTGGAGACCGCCATCCAGATGACCCTGACGGAGCTCAATGAGAACCTGCGGGAGATCTATATCGAGGCGTATACCCAGAAGGAGGCCTCGGACTATATCTTTCAGGAGACGGCCAAGGAGCTGTACCAGATCTTCGGGCCCTATCAGCCGGAGCTGACGGCCCGGGATTTCTATGCCATGGAGATCGGCTCGGCGGGCATCATGCGCAGCTATATGGCCTGCCCCTGCGACGGGGAGCTGACCCTGGAGAAAAAGCTGCGGATGTTTTTGACCATGAGCCTGCGGGCGTACCGGGTCCCGGAGGCGGAGGTGGAGGGAGCCATCCGGTTCATCGAGGGGCTGAACATCCGCGCCATTGCCGAGCGGGTCATGGGGGAGCTGTTCCGGACTCTGGCCATGCATTTTGAGTTCTCCCTGCCGGATACCGCACCGGGACAGGGCGGGGACAGCCCGGGACAAGCCGGGACAACGTGAGGACAACGTGAGGACAAATGAGGACAAAAGGAAAGGAGACAATTCAATGAAGAAACGACTGCTCAGCCTTCTGCTCTGCCTGGTGGCGGTGCTGACGCTGCTGCCGCTTCCGGCCCTGGCCGACGGCGGCCACAGCCACTGCATCTGCGGCGGAGACGTCACCGCCGGCGATCATACCGGCCACACGGACGTGACCTATCAGCCGTGGAACGGCACCTCCGGCATTACCTATGCCAACGGAGCCGCCTATGTCTATCTGACGGGGAACGCCACCCTCAGCGGCCATCTGACGGTGGATGGCAAAACACTATATCTGTGCCTGAACGGCAAGACCCTTGCCAGCAACGGCACAGCCAAGATTCAGGTCAAAAACGGCGGCCGGCTTGTCCTCTGTGACTGTCGGGGCGGCGGCACCTTCAAGGGTGCGACGCAGAGTGTCTGGGGCGGTGCCTGCATTTACCTTTATACCAGCACGCTGGATATGTTCGGCGGCAAGCTCACCGGCGGCAAAGTCACCGGCAAAGGCGGCGGCGGAGCCATCGCTCTGGATGACCAGCGGTGCATATTCAATATGTACGGCGGCGAAATCTCCGGCAACAACGGCAAGAACTACGGCGGTGCCATTTTCCGGAAATTCAATGCAAACATGCCGAACACCACCGGCGGCACTTTCAATATGTACGGCGGCACCATCAAGAATAACACCGCCAAGAACGGCGGCGCGTTCTTCTCCACCACCGGCGGGACCATCAATATGACCGGCGGCACCATCTCCGGCAATACAGCGACCATGAACAGCAACGATGCCGGCGGCGGCGCCATCTATATGCGCGGCAACGGGAAGATCAACATTTCCGGCAGCGCGCAGATCACCGGCAACTCCTCCAGTCTGGACGGCGGCGCCATTCTGATGGGCTGGGGCGAGATCAACCTTTCCGGCAGCGCGAAGATCAACAGCAATACCGCCAGCCGCTGGGGCGGCGCCATCTGCCTGCGCCAAGATTCTAATCAGTCGACAATGCTTTACATGCGGGGCGGCGAGATCTCCGGCAACAGGGCCAATTCAGAGGGCGGCGCGGTTCATGTGTTTGACAAGGACTGCCAGTTCTTCCTCTATGACGGCAAGATCACCGGAAATACCAGCGGCGACGGCGGCGCCATCTATCTGAATCAGGAGCCGTCCTGGCTGATTATGCAAGGCGGCGAGATCTCCGGCAATACGGCCACCGGCAACGGCGGCGGCGTATATATTTACCGCACCGGCTCGGTCTGCCAACTCTATGGTGGTAAGATCGAGAATAACAAAGCCAGCGGCAATGGCGGCGGCATTTATATCAACCCCAGCAACAGCGGCCAGCTGAGGGTCGGAAACAAGCCCCTCGTGCAGAACAACACGGTTTCCGGCAAGGCCAACAATGTGTATCTGCCCTCCGGCAAGACGCTGACCATCGAGATCGACATGTCCAAAGGCGCGTCCATCGGCGTTACCACCGCGAATATCAGATACCCCGTGGCATTTTCTAATAGTTACAAAAAAGACTACGCGAATTACTTTTTCGCGGATGACGCCAATGCCTACGTGGAGTATAAGGATGACCAGAGGCTGTACCTGGTCAGCGACGTACCCCTGGTGACCTATGACGTTACGGTAGAGACCGAAGGCGGCGGCACGGCGTCTGCGTCCCCCGAAACTGCGGTGGCGGGCACCGAGATCACCCTCACCGCCGTCCCCGCACCGGGATACGCCTTCGATCACTGGGAGGTGGTCAAAGGCGATGTGACCATCACCGACAACCGATTTCTTATGCCCGCCGGAGCCGTCACCGTGAAGGCGGTGTTTACGGCCAAGACCTTCACCGTGTACTATGACCCGGGCGACGGCAGCACGCCTCAGAGCAGAAGCCTGGGCTGGAACGACTATGTTCTGGCAGGCGTGTCCGACCCCGCCCGGCCCGGCTATACCTTTCTGAACTGGATGTACGGCAGCAGGCCGGTGGCAGACAACGACACCTACAGCGGCCTGGTCCAGAGCGATGCGGTGGCCAGCGCTACCCTTACCGCCGCCTGGCAGCTGATCCCGTACACCATCACCTATGACCTGGATGGCGGAACGGCCGACGGCAATCCCACCGGGTACAGCGTGGAGTCCGCTGCCATCACCCTGGTGAATCCCACCCGGGAGGGCTATGACTTCACCGGCTGGAGCGGCACGGGCCTGACGGGGGCGGATAACCTGACCGTGGTCATCCCTGCCGGCAGCACCGGTGACCGCAGCTACACCGCCCACTGGGCCAAGCAGCACGTTCATGTGTTCGACCAGCAGATGATCCTGCCTCAGGCCCTGAAGACGCCCGCCGACTGCACCCATGACGCAGTATATTATCTCAGCTGCGTCTGCGGTCTGGTCAGCACCGACGATAACCAGGTGTTTACCGCTGTCGGAACGGCTCTGGGCCACGATTGGGGTCAGCCCCGGTGGCAGTGGACCGGCTTCGCTGCCCAGGCTGTCTTTGCCTGCTCCAGGGATGCCGGTCATGTGGAGACGCTGACGGCCGATGTTGCCAGCGAAGTTACCACCGCCCCAGGCTGTGTCACCGACGGCGTTCGGACATATACCGCCACAGTGACGCTGGAGGGCCGGACCTATACGGACACCAAGACGGAGTCTATCCCCGCCGCAGGCCATGACACGGAGCTGAAGAACGCCAGGGCGGCTACCTGCACGGAGGACGGCTATACCGGCGACGAGGTCTGCCGCATCTGCGGCGAGACCGTGAAGCAGGGGACTGTCATCCCCGCCGCGGGCCATGACACGGCGCTGAAGAACGCCAGGGCGGCTACCTGCACGGAGGACGGCTACACCGGGGACGAGGTCTGCCGCACCTGCGGTGAGACCGTGAAGCAGGGGACTGTGATCCCCGCCACGGGGCATGACACGGCGCTGAAGAACGCCAGGGCGGCTACCTGCACCGGGGACGGCTATACCGGGGACGAGGTCTGCCGCACCTGCGGCGAGACCGTGAAGCAGGGGACTGTGATTCCCGCCACAGGCCATGACACGGCGCTGAAGAACGCCAGGGCGGCTACCTGCACGGAGGACGGCT
>OLNY01002550.1_pt1 | contig 12573 bp, 8 predicted proteins | sample 1671981 | NCBI WGS metagenome assembly OLNY01 (sample SAMEA3136632, study PRJEB25190) | human gut metagenome | biome: human gut; feature: human-associated habitat; material: faeces | place: Austria | collected 2013 | reverse complement strand
GGCGATCAGGTCGGGGTTATCCAGCACCGCGCCGAAGGCGTGGGCCAGGGAGTAGCCCAGCTCGCCGCCCTCGTGGATGGAGCCGGGGGTCTCCGGGGCTACGTGGCTGGGGATGCCGCCGGGGAAGGAGAACTGCTTGAAGAGCTTTTGCAGGCCCTCCTCATCCTGGCTGATGTTGGGGTAGACCTCGCTGTACGTCCCCTCCAGATAGGTCTGGGAGACCATGGCGTTGCCGCCGTGGCCGGGGCCGGAGAGGTAGATCATGTTCAGGTCGTACTTGTTGATGATCCGGTTGAGGTGTGTATAGATGAAGTTCTGACCAGGGACAGTGCCCCAGTGACCAACGATCTTTTTCTTGATCTGGGCCGGTTCAAGCGGCTTTTTCAGCAGGGGGTTGTCCAGAAGATACAGCTGGCAGGCGGACAGATAGTTCGAGGCCCGCCAGTAGGCGTCTATCTTTTCCAGTTGGGTCGGCGTCAGGGCAGCTTTCCGGGACATCCGGGCAGCCGTTTTTGCAATGGGTTTGGTAAGTCCCTTCGGTTTTCTCGCCATGGGAAAAAACCTCCTTTTCGTAATCTACTTGTTATTATAAACGGATTTTGGAAATAATCAACAACAAAGCGTGATAAAATTCATAAAAACTAAGAGACTTTCCTTAATTTTCCCCGGAAAGGACCCAAAAGACCGTCTTTGTCCGCAGAACAAAGACGGTCTTGGTCGGATTTAGGGGGAAGAAGCCAGCAGTAAGTCGTGCAGTGGGAGCGGCTTGCACTTGCCTTTTTGGGATCGGTCAAACGGTATAATACTTTTGATTTCTGCTCTTTGGCTTTTCTGGTATCGTCATGGCTAATTTTCCAGTCGTGATCAGCGGTTGTACATAATGTTGCATTGCATAAAACACAGTTTTTACGCCCAAGAATGCTGCGATTTCCTGCCGGGTTTTTGGTTCATGGCAGAATGCCAGTAGATCTTGAGCAGGTTCCGCGGTGAGTGCGTCTTTCTCTGGGTCCTCTTTGTTGTAAAACGTTACCACGAACTCATTTCTGCGGTTCTCAAATTTTGGTTCTGGTAAGCCAGATTCTTTCATCGCATTGCGCATTGTGGGAATACCCGAGTAGCGATGCTCCGCGGTGGTCAGAGTTTCTGCCATGACAGCCAGCGCAGGATTCCGAAGATCCGGTTTCGCGATCCCTAACTGCTCAATGCTCATCCGTCCGTACAGACTTCCGGGGCTGTGGATCTCGACGCGGTCCGTAAAAAAGTCAATTTGAATCGGAGTCCCCTCTGTGTGAATACTGTAATCACGGTGGATCACGGCGTTGAGGATCGCTTCGCGGAGGGCATCCATAGGATACTCTGTCTTATCTGTGCGAAGACCGGTTTCTTTGCTGATGATGGTTTTGACTTTCATGTTCCGACGACAGAAATTTAACGCTTCTTCCACCATTTCTGGGATGGTTCCACCGATTCGCTTGTTGTCAATAAATCGCGCAGAATCCTGGTCTACATCGCCGATCTCCGTGCCGGGTACAACAATTGCTGTGATGCCAAGCTGTGGGAAGAATCCTTGCGGATAAAGACAAAAATTCAGAACGGCTGCCAAGGTAGGGATACCATTCCTTGTAACATTGAGCATTTCCATGGTCTGCTCCTGTGTCAGCCTGGAAAATCCGGGGCGATCCACACGCATTTTTTCCATATAGTCTTGGATTTTTTCCATGTCCAGCAGCTGCAATGTCGCCCGTTCAACGGGTCGTTCATCATCATGTAAATGTTTACGGAATGCTTCGTAGCTGTATAGTTCATAGTCTGTCATCGGCAAGTCAGCATCACCAACACGAATATAGGAGCCTTTGGTACGCCCAGCCCCACGGTAGTAACAGGGACGCTCTGCGATGTCAATGGCTGGTATTTCCGCTGCACAAATCATTTTTCCGTGATATTCTGCCAGGGTAAAGACAGCGCGAACCGGCGGCTCCATTTGTAAGCATTGTTCCGTTATTTTCTTTTGCAGATCCTGTGGATCATAGACTCCGACCACCTGAAAGGCAGCCTGCTCATCAATACCGAACACAAGAACACCGCCACTGTCTTGGTTAGAAAAACTCGACAGCGTATCATACAGTCTCTTCGGACAGCCTGTTTGGGCGGATTTTAGCTCAATCGTTTGCTCTTCCGCTTTCTGTTTGCAAATTTTGTTTGCTAATTCAACAAACTCTTCAGTCAACACGCGAACACCACCCCTTTGATACGCTAATTATATCAAAGAGATTTTGCGGATTCAAGGGCATTTTGTGAAATGAACAAAGAACAAAATGTGGGAACGCTGTATAGTCCAGGAGCGCCTGTCTTGTCAAGACCGGCGCTCCTTTTTTAATGGGCAGCGGGAGCGGGGGATTCCTGTTTTTTTAATTGGCTTTTGGATTCCAAGGATACAAAGCGCCGTGGTCGAAGTGATAGACACGGTTGCAGAACGAAGCGATGCGGCTGTCATGGGAGACGATGACGAAAGTGTTGCATTGCTCTGCGATTGTCGAGAGAACGATGCGGCTGGTTTCTTCATCCAGTGCGCTTGTTGGCTCATCTGCCAAAAGCAAGGAAGGAGAGAGAAGAAGGGCGCGGGCAATCGCGATGCGTTGCTTTTGCCCCACGGAAAGATGCGTTACTTTTTCCTGAGAAATTCCTTCTAGTTTCATTTTTTGTAACAGAAAGGAAGCAGAACAACCTGGAGTATCTACCTTCCGAATCTCTTGTGCAAGGCGGAGATTTTCGGAAACTGTCATGTGTTCGACCAAACAAAGATTTTGGGGAACCAAGCCGATCAGATCATACCGCAGTGCGGCGCGGTTCTGCTCCTTTGTATAGTCGATGGCACGATAAGGCGTCCCGATTTCAATCGAACCAGAATCCGGTGGCAGCAGGCCGGCCAAAATATTGAGAAGCGTGGATTTTCCACAGCCGCTTTCCCCCATCATTAAAATTCGATCCCCTTCGGAGATGGTAAGAGACAGGTGATTTAAAACCTGCTTTGTGCGGGACCGCGTGGAAAAACTTTTGTTAATGTCTGTAAGCCTAATCATTGATATCCTTTCCTAAGTAAGTCAATAGAGTGGGTTCGGATAGCCTATAGAAAACAAGAGCGATAGAACAGAGAAACCATAGGAGGATAATACAGAAAAAGCTGGGATGGAGAAAAAGTCCAGTCAATTTTCCGTACCCAAGTAAGAGAATACAGGAAGGGAGAAATAAAATCCCTGCGGAGAGAATCGTCCGCCGTCGCAATTTTTGGATAGACACTCCGGCCAGATGACAAACGGTAAGGTATTGGAAGTTCGTATTGAGAAGGAAGAGCAGCAGAAGCGGGAAGAGAAGAAGGGAAACGACAAGCAATAGGAGTGCCAGGCTATGAGCGGATAAATTGATCGAAGCCATTACCTGGGCGTAAAGACCAGGCAGTGAGTTATTTGTTGTGAAGTGAAATGCACCAATATCCAGTGATTTCAAATCTGAGAACACACGGAAGATCTGTGTGGCTTCGTCCTGCGGTAGAAAACCAGATAATTTATTGGCATAGTGCCTCACTTGAAAAATTTCATCAGCTTCATCCAAAGGCTCCGAGCAGAGAAAAGACGGCATTATGATGTATCGGTCCAGATAAAGTGGGTATCCATTTACCATAAGGTAGGAATCTGAATCGAGTATCCCTACGACTTCCAAGGAAATCTCTTTTTCAATGTAATTGCTTTCGATGCGATCTCCTATATGGAGTAACCCTGCGTATTCATGGCCCACGAGAATGGGGAGAATGTTGGTGGAGCTATTGTTTGAGAGAGCGGACATATCTTCTTCCCTGAGCAAGCGTCCCTCTTGTACGCGAAGAGGGAAGAATTCCATACAGTTGCTGCTGAGCTGCACAGTTTTGACTGCCGAAAGAAGAACAGAAGAATCGCCATTCTCCAACAGGTAGGTACTGTCTTCGCTGTGACCTTCCTCATAGAGATAGAGAAACTGATCTCCAAAGGGGAAGTCCGGGATGTAGAGGAATTGATCGTTTATTTCATAGTACGCTTCTAAAGAGGAAAGTTCATGATAGGCTTGTTTCATATCATTTATCTTTCCTTGATAGAGTGATTGATAATCTGCTTGATAGACGACCTGAGACAGCGAGTCTAAAAACGTATACTTTTCCTCCCGGGTATGGGCCGCAGCTTCTGCGTTTTGTGTGAGAAGAAGTAAGAGAAGCAGAGCGAACAAGCAAACAAAGGAAACCACAGAGGGAGCTTTCTTTTGGAAGAGGGGGAGCGGTATCATGGATGACCGAGCCTCCTTTCGATTTTTTTCAATAAGTAAATCTTCCCGTAGATTGCGGAGGGAAGAACAAAGCTAAGTTCTAGGGCGATGAGTGATTGTACTATAGGAAATGAAAAATTTTCAAATCGGTAGTGGGAGAGAAGAGGTCCGCCAACCACGCAAACCAAACCACTGATCCCTGAAAGAATGCAAAAAATCCATAGCATCACTTGGGAAGAGGTTTTGTGCAACGAATGTCCGAGCAGGCACCGCACACAAACGAATTCTCCACAAGCAGAGGCCAGGAGGCGAACAGAATAATAATGAAATATGATGACGGAACAGACGGCAAGGAACAGGAAAACCTTCTCGGTAGAAGACAGATCCAACAAACGAGAAACCCCACTTTTCGGGGCATCGATGGTTTGAAGGGGAGAGTATTCTTCCAAAGCGGAGAGTGAGCGCTGAATTTGATCTTCGTTGTTTCCATCCAGATAAACCAACGCAACATTGGACAAGGCATCCAGATTATAGTAAATACATTGGTCCATAGGAGAGTGGGTCCCTGTATCCAAAATCCCGATCACTTCAAATGGAAGACCGTTGATATCGACCCAACTGGATCCCGATGCAGAGTATATTTCGGAAGACACATCTTTTCCCACAACAGCATAATTGTCCCCAGAAAAGAAATCGTCCGGCTGAAAGAAACGGCCTTCTGTTATGTTGGAAGCGATGGTATGCATCCCATTCTGTTCCCCATAAAATAGAATCCCCATGTTGCAGGGCCTTGTGCTGGTTTCGCAAAACACAGTAAAAGGCAACTGTTCAGTATACAGTTGCTTCAAAGCGGGAAGCCCGGAGTCTTCTTCCAGAAAGCGGACCGTTTGGGCATTTGTGTGGATCGATAATCTGCTGTATTCATCCAGTTTAGCAGAGAATACGAGAAAGAAAACACTGCCAACGACCGCGATGGAGACAGCGGATGCGATGATAAGATAGAGTATAGTGACTGATTTTTTCATAGCACTTTTATAGAAATGGGTTTCAATGTCGAACAAATTACATTGAAACCCATATTTTCTAGATTATCAACAGTTAATAATTGTAATAAACTCTTGCGTAGTAAGAGCTTGCGTTCTGGTACCAAATCCAACTGCTGCGAGCCCAGACCTGCCCATAACCCCACTTTGTTGAGCTACCATACGGCTCATGAGTGATTATGGATTCATACCGTGCAGTAGTAGAATGATAGATATCACCGCCTGCTGCATCTTTCAGAGTGGACCAACCCCAAACGCGTTCTTCCATCTGACTTCCAATAGGATTTCGAGTTTCACGTCCCCCTTTGACAGTTGGGGTTAGAGCGAGGGGCATAACATCTGGCGCGATGAGTTCTACCCCATCATCAGTTCGACCTACCTCTGCGGCGCTTGCGACACACATGATACCAGTTGCGAGGGATAAAACCAAGGCCATCAAGATGCACCTGCGCAAAATGTGGCTGACATGTTTCATGATAAAACACCTCCGAAATTTTTTAGAAAAATTTTTCTAAGAGGACTATATCATAAAAAGTTGGAGAATGCAATATAAAATTTAAAATTTTAAAAAAATATTTGAAATAGAAATAAATGGCGCCTTGTTAGTGGATATGTCCTATCTAGCTAACAAGGCACTATTTACACCAATTGTTTGGAGTAGTTATTTTAGAAGCGCATAGCGGGATCAACGGCCTGTTCCTGCTTTTTTTGTTCTTCCTTGGCGATGCGCTTGGCGTTGGCGAGCATGAGCTTGATGCGGTTTTCCTGGTTGATCTTCGTCGCGCCGGGGTCGTAGTCCACGGCGACGATGTTGGAGTTGGGGTAATCGTCCTTCAGGGCGCGGATCATGCCCTTGCCGACGATGTGGTTGGGCAGGCAGCCGAAGGGCTGGGCGCAGACGATGTTGGGTGTGCCGGAGTGGATCAGCTCCAGCATCTCGGCGGTGAGCAGCCAGCCCTCGCCCATCTTGCAGCCGTCGTTTAAGTAGCCGTGGATGAGCTTGTGCAGCTCGGCAAAGGTGCCGGGGGCGCGGAAGCCGGCCTTGTTCAGGGCGGCGATCATGTCCAGCTGGCATTTTTCGATGTAGCCCATGAAGAACTGGCAGAGCAGCTGCTTGAGCTTGCTGCCGCCGAACATGTCCACGTCGGAGACGCGGTTGTAGATCTTGAAGATCATGAAGTCCGTCAGGCCCGGCACCACCGGCTCGGCCCCCTCGTCCAGGAGGAACTGCTCGAGCTGGTTGTTGCCCAGGGACGAGAACTTGATGTAGATCTCGCCCACCACGCCGACCCGGATCTTCTCCTCGCCGGAGACGGGGATGGACTTGAAGTCGGCACAAATCTCGTCAAAGATGCCGCGCATCTTCTTGCGGGACATGCCGTCGCCCTTGTCGAAGCGGTCCAGCAGCTCCGTGGTCCAGTGGTCCACGTGGGCGGCGGTGTCGCCGGGGTTTACTTCATAGGGGCGGACCTGGTTGGCCACGTTCATGATGAGGTCGCCGTACATCATGCCGTAGATGAGGCGGCGGATGAGGCCCACGGTCCAGTGGAAGCCGGGGTTTTTCTCCAGGCCGAAGGAGAGGGAGATGACGGGAATATAGTCTAACCCGGCCTTTTCCAAGGCCTTGCGGAGCATGTGGATGTAGTTGGAGGCCCGGCAGCCGCCGCCGGTCTGGGTGATGAGCAGGGCGACTTTATGGGGGTCATAGCCGCCGTTCTGAATGGCGTCGATCATCTGCCCGATGACCAGAAGAGCGGGGTAGCAGGCGTCGTTGTGGACGTATTTCAGGCCGCTGTCCACGACGGCTTTCCCGTCGTTGTTCAGGATGGCCACGTTGTACCCAGAACGGGCCAGGAGCTTGGCGAAGAAACCAAAGTGGATGGGCAGCATCTGCGGGATGAGGATGGTGTACTCCTTCCGCATCTCCTGGGTAAAGAGCAGGCGGCCGGTCTCGTCGTATTCTAGCTTAGCCATTTGCGTCCCCTCCTTCCGGTGCGTGTTTCCTGGCCTGGGCGTCTCTGGCGTCCAGGGCGGCGATGAGGCTTCGGATGCGGATCTTGACCGCGCCCAGGTTGGAGATGTCGTCGATCTTGAGCTGGGTGTACAGCTCGCCGTGTTCCTCCAGGATGGAGCGCAGCTCGTCCGTCGTGATGGCGTCCACGCCGCAGCCGAAGGACACCAGCTGGATGAAGGCCATGTCCGGCTGGGTGCAGACGTAGCGGGCGGCGTTGTACATGCGGGCGTGATAGGTCCACTGGTTCAGGACGTGGCGAGGCTCCTTGCCCATGTGCTGGAAGACAGCGTCCTCCGTCACCAGCACGAAGCCGAAGGACGTGATGAGGTCGTTGATGCCGTGGTTGATCTCCGGGTCCATGTGGTAGGGACGGCCGGCGACCACCAGGATCTTACGGCCGCTCTTCCGGGCGAAGTCGATGTACTCCGCGCCCTTTTGCTGGACCAGGTCCCGGAAGCCGTGGTAGGCTTCGTAGGCCTTGCGGATGGCTTTGACGGACTCCCGCTTGGGCACGCCGAACTCGTCGGCCAGGAGCTTGGCGCCCTTTTTCTCAAAATCTTTCGGGCGGTGGATGCCCAGGTTGGGGTGGAGGTACTTGACCTTGGACAGGGCGGGGATGTTCACCGCCAGCAGGTCGGGGTAGTAGGCGACGACGGGGCAGTTATAATGGTTGTCTGCCAGGTGCTCGTCGAAGTTGTAGGACATGCAGGGGTAGAAGATGGTGTCCACGCCCTCGTCCAGCAGGGCCATGACGTGGCCGTGCAGAAGCTTGGCAGGGTAGCAGACGGTGTCCGAGGGGATGGTCTGCTGCCCCTTGATGTACAGGCTCCGGGTGGATTCGGGGGAGAGGACCACCTCGAAGTTCAGGTTGGTAAAGAGGGTGTACCAGAAGGGCAGATTTTCGTACATGTTCAGCCCGAAGGGGATGCCGATCTTGCCGCGGGAACCGTTGCCGCCGCCCTTGCCCTGGAGGGAGCGGAGATACTGATACTTGAACTTCATCAGGTCCGGGATGTCGATCTTCTCCTGGCCCAGGGGACGGGAACAGCGGTTGCCGGAGATGAAGCGGCGGCCGCCGTTGAAGCGGTTGATGGTCAGAGAGCAGTGGTTCGTGCAGAGCTTACAGGTGGCGGGCCGGGCCTCATGGGTGAACTCCTCTAAGTCCTTCGCAGAGAGCAGGGCGGACTTGGGCAGGCCAAGCTCCTTTGCGGCCAGGGCCGCGCCGTAAGCGCCCATGATGCCGGAAATCGTCGGGCGGGTGACTTCCCGGCCGATCTCCAGCTCGAAGGAGCGAAGAACGGCGTCGTTGAGGAACGTGCCGCCCTGCACGACGATGTGCTTGCCCAGGTCATCGGCGCTGGCGGCGCGAATGACCTTGTAGATGGCGTTTTTCACCACCGAAATGGAGAGGCCAGCGGAGATGTCTTCGACCGAAGCGCCGTCCTTCTGGGCCTGCTTTACGGAGGAGTTCATAAAGACGGTACAACGGGAGCCGAGGTTCACCGGGTGCTTGGCGAAGAGACCCATCTTGGAAAAGTCCGCGATGGAGTAGCCCAGGGCTTTGGCAAAGGTCTCGATGAAGGAGCCGCAGCCGGAGGAGCAGGCCTCGTTGAGCAAAATCGAATCGACCGCCCCGTTGCGGATCTTGAAGCACTTCATGTCCTGCCCGCCGATGTCGATGATGAAGTCCACGTCGGGGGTGAAGTGGCGGGCGGCGTTGAGATGGGCCACCGTTTCGACCAGGCCCAGGTCACAGGAGAAGGCGTTCTTGATGAGGTCCTCGCCGTAGCCGGTGACGGCGGCCCCGCAGATAGAAATGCGGTCGCCGCACTGGGCGTAGATCTCTTTTAATTGGGGCAGGACGATGCGGACGGGGTTGCCCTGGTTGGAGTGGTAAAACGAGTACAGAATGTTGTCGTCCTTGTCGATGAGGACGAGCTTCGTGGTCGTAGAACCGGCGTCGATGCCTAAGTAAGCGGGGCCGGAATAGGTATGGAGGTCCACCGTGGGGACCGTCATGGACTGGTGCCGCCGGGAGAACGCCTCGTACTCCTCTTTTGAGGTGAAGAGGGGAGGCATGGTGTCCATGGGGGCGGAGACGGTGGTGGTGTGTTCGAGAAGGTCCAGCACGTCGTCAAACTTCCGGGGCTGGCACTCCTCGGTGCACAGGGCCGCGCCGATGGCGGCGAAGCAATCGCCGTCCTCCGGGAAGATGGCATGTTCTTCATCTAAGTGTAACGTCTCCACGAACCGCTGGCGCAGACCGGCCAGGAAGTGGAGCGGGCCGCCCAAGAACACGATGGTGCCCGTCAGCTCCCGGCCCTGGGTCAGGCCGGCGACGGTCTGATCGACCACGGCCTGGAAGATGGAGGCGGCCACGTCTTCCTTTCGTCCGCCCTGGTTCAGAATGGGCTGGATGTCGCTCTTGGCAAAGACGCCGCAGCGGGAGGCGATGGGGTAGATCTTCTCGTGCTTGAGCGACAGCTCGTCCAGCTCGTTCACCGAGACGTTGAGCAGGGTGGCCATCTGGTCGATGAAGGCCCCGGTGCCGCCGGCGCAGGAGCCGTTCATGCGCTCTTCCAGGGTGTTGCCGAAGAAGATGATCTTGGCGTCTTCGCCGCCCAGCTCGATGACGGCATCGGTCTGGGGGATGAACTGACGCACGGCGGCGGCGGTGGCGTAGACCTCCTGCACGAAGTCCAGGTTTGCAGCCTTGGCCACGCCCAGACCGGCCGAGCCGGTGATGGAGAGCTTGATCTCCTGCCCGCCGAGCATCCCGCGCAGCCCTTGCAGGGTCTGGCAGGTGCGCTCGCGGGTCTTGGAATAGTGCCGCTCATAGGAGCGGAAGAGCAGTTTATTCTGTTCATCCAGCACCACGACCTTCACGGTGGTGGAGCCGATGTCGATTCCGATGCGCAGTGACATGATCTCACCTCAAAAACGTTTCAAACGTTTGAACAAATCTTTCTAATATAGTATCGCAAAGTATCCCAAAGGGGACAACCTAAAAATAAGCATTTCGCTCTATTATAGCGCACGATGTGTGGAAAAACAACTGCAAAGTTGTGCCCGGCGTTGCAAAATTTGACAAACAATGGTAGACTATTACAGACGGAGGTGGTTCAGTGAGCGGTGAAAAATTGACCGATGCAGAAGCCCGGCGGCTCATTGCTATGTTGAAGCGTGCGTTGATCGAAGCGATAGACTTTCCGGACAGAGGAAAGAAAGCGGAGTTTGACGTGGTTGGAGATACCAAGAAAGACTTGTTTACTGTCAGCATATTTCGAGGAAAAATTCAGTCTAAGAAATATAGCATAGGGGCCAGGATCAAAAAGAATGGCATCTCTCTTTTGGAGTTACATATCAACGCGACCAATGTACATTTTAATCCTGATGGAGAAAAAATCACAAAAGACCACTGGCATGTTTATACGGAAGAATATGGCAGAAAATTTGCATTTCCTGCGGAGGATATCCATAGTGAAAAGTTTGAAGAAAACACAGTGAGATTCTTAAAGAAATTTCATGTTGTGGAACCACCAGAGATACGTTGTCAAATGGAACTTTGACCAGAGAGGAGGTAGATCGGATGGATATTCAAACGCTGATCGATGAGTATGCTGCGTGGTTGAGAAGTGAGATCACGTTTCAGCAGGTCGGCGAGTATTATGAGATCACGGCACCCTATCTGGATAGCGCAAATGATTATTTACAAATCTATGTCCGTCAGGAGGGGGATGAGATCCTGTTTTCTGATGATGGCATGACCATTCGTAATCTGGAAATGAATGGCTTCCAATTTACGCCAATGCGGACAAAGTATCTCAAGCGGATTTTGATGCAATATGGTGTGAGCGAACATCGGGGGGAGCTGGTGGCCAAAGCGCCGCGCAAAGATTTTGCGCAGAAAAAGCACTTATTTATTCAGGCTATGCTACGGGTAGATGATATGTTTGCTTTGTCGAAACCGAAGGTGGCTTCTCTATTTTTGGACGATGTGCAGGATTTCTTTTCGGAAAAGGGTATTTATTGTGCAGAGAACGTTCAATTTACTGGAATGTCAGGCTTTTCCCATAATTATGACTTTTTGTTTCAGAGGAATCGAACACAGCCGGAGCGTCTTTGTCAGGCTGTGAACAATCCCAATAAATCCAGTATGGGAAATATCTTGTTTGCCTGGAACGACACAAAACCGGCGAGAAGAGTCGACAGTCAGCTCATCGTGATCTTGAATGACCAGAATGGGATCGCCAAAGGCATCGAGGATGCGTTTGGAAGATATGATGCGAAGGTCGTCCGGTGGAGCGAACGGGATAAAGCAGAGAATTTATCTCTGCTCTCTGCTTCTTGAACTGGAAGAAACTGAATCGAAAAAATCCAACCTATCATTTAAGATGGGTTGGATTTTTTCGCATAAGAGGACTCAGACGAGCGGCGAGAGGACTAGCTGCCCCTCGTCCTCCTCCAGATAGAGCGTGCCGCCGGCGGTGACGGCCTGGCGGAGGAGAAGGTCGGCGGCGGGGTCCTCCACTTGGGTGCGGATGAGGCGGCGGAGGGGGCGAGCGCCGTAGCGCTGCTCCGTCTTGCCCTGGCGGACCAGGCAGCGGATGGCCTGGTCGGAGGGGAGAAAGTCGATGCCGGAGGCGGAGAGACGGTGGGCGAAGGCCGTCAGGAGCTTGCGGGCGACGGTCTCCAGTTCACCCTCGTCCAGGGGGTGGAAGGTCACGATCTCGTCCAGGCGGCCGAGAAATTCCGGGCGGAAGACCTGGCGCAGCTCCCGCTGGAGGGCGGCGCTCTGGACGGTTTTGCCCGCCTGTCCGCCGGAGAAGCCCAGGGGGACGCCGGTGGAGAGGGCTTCGCCGCCCACATTAGAAGTCATAATGAGCACGGTGCTGCCGAAGCTGGACCGACGGCCCTGGGAGTCGGTGAGGATACCGTCTTCCATGATCTGTAAGAGCAGATTCCAGACGTCCGGGTGGGCCTTTTCCAGCTCGTCGAACAATAAAACGCTGTACGGGTGGCGGCGGACGGCTTCGGTGAGCTGCCCGCCCTCTTCGTGCCCGACGTAGCCGGGGGGTGAGCCGGTGAGACGGCTGGCGGTGTGGCGCTCGCCGAACTCGGACATATCGAAGCGGATGAGCGCCTCCTCCGAGCCAAAGAGGGCTTGGGCTAGAGCCTTGGCCAGCTCGGTCTTACCAACGCCGGTCGGGCCAGCGAAGATGAACG
>OLNY01002548.1_pt1 | contig 12581 bp, 12 predicted proteins | sample 1671981 | NCBI WGS metagenome assembly OLNY01 (sample SAMEA3136632, study PRJEB25190) | human gut metagenome | biome: human gut; feature: human-associated habitat; material: faeces | place: Austria | collected 2013 | reverse complement strand
TCGACATGTCGGAGTATATGGAGAAATTCTCCGTCTCGCGTCTGATCGGCGCGCCTCCCGGATACGTGGGCTATGAGGAGGGCGGCCAGCTGACCGAAGCCGTGCGCCGCAGACCGTATTCCGTCATTCTGTTTGACGAGATCGAAAAAGCGCACCCGGATGTGTTCAATATCCTGCTGCAGGTCCTCGACGACGGCCGCATCACCGACTCGCAAGGCAGAACCGTGGACTTCAAGAACACCATCATCATTCTGACCTCGAATCTCGGTTCGCAGGCTATTCTGGACGGCATCACACCGGAGGGCGAGATCTCTGAGGATGCGAAAAACGAGGTGCAGACGCTTCTGCGCCGCAATTTCCGCCCGGAGTTCCTCAACCGGCTGGACGAGATTGTGTTCTATAAGCCGCTGTCGAAGGAGAATATCACCGGCATTATCGACTTGCAGATCGCGGCGCTCAACAAGCGCCTTGCCGACAAGCAGCTTAAATGCGAGTTGACTCCGGCGGCAAAGTCGTTCGTCATTGACGCGGCCTATGACCCGCAGTTCGGCGCAAGACCGCTGCGCCGCTACCTGCAGCACACGGTCGAGACGCTTCTTGCGCAGCGCATCCTGCGCGGCGACGTGCTCCCCGGTCAGACGCTTGTCTGCGACGAGCAGAACGGCGAGCTGGTCATCAGCGCGAAATAAAATACAAACGCCCTGCCGCAGCTCTCTGCGGCAGGGCATGAAAAACTCCGGGCCTTTCAGGCCCGGAGTTTTTTACGGTAAGACGCATGACAGGACTGCACACCCTTCTCCGAATGGATGCTACACCCGTTACCCGGACAGCCAGCTCCGAAACGGCAACCTTGCGGCACACAGGGTGGTCTGCTTAGTGCTGCTTGGTTCCCCACCTGACACGATTCACAGAGCCCTATTGCGCAAGACCAGATCTTCAACACCGCTTATCCGGGTCAGACGACACAGCATACACCCTCGGTCGGGAATTCCTCCCCGCTGTAGCGGATTGCGGGTAACAGGGCACCGCTATCTCCCCAAGTAGTGCAGCCTTGCCACGCACCTCGTCGTGACAATGACGATTCAGTCCAGTTTGCTTTCGACGAAATCGACGAGCTCGCCGACGGTCGCGATCTTGTCCTCAAGCTCGAGATCGACGCCCAGCTGCTCTTCCAGATCCATGACCATTTCGACGGTATCCAGAGAATCGACGCCCAGACTTTCAAACGTGGTGTCGCGGGTGATCTCATCGGCCGGAATGTCCAGCTGCGAGGCCAGATACGCCTGAATTTTCTCAAACATCCTGAATTCCTCCAAGGTTTCAATTTGCATAAGACTATGATACGAATATTTTCCCGGATGTCAAGAAGAAAAGTGTAAATAATCTGTTTCGGGTCAATTCAGGAAGTCGCGGAGCTTTTTGCTTCTCGACGGATGGCGCAGCTTGCGCAGGGCCTTGGATTCGATCTGGCGGATCCGCTCGCGCGTGACGTCGAACTGCTTGCCGACCTCCTCGAGCGTGTGCGGCTTGCCGTCGACCAGACCGAAGCGCATGCGCAGCACCTGCTCCTCCCGCGGCGTCAGCGTGGACAGGACTTCCTCGAGCTGCTCGCGCAGCAGGGTATAGGTGGCCTCCTCCGACGGCTGGGAGGCCTCGTCGTCCTGGATGAAGTCGCCGAGATGGCTGTCTTCCTCCTCGCCGATGGGCGTTTCGAGAGAGACGGGCTCCTGCGCGATCTTCAGGACCTCTTCGACCTTGTTCTGCTCGATGTGCAGCTCGTCGGCGATCTCCTTCGTCGTCGGCTCGCGGCCGAGCTTCTGCACCATCGCGTGCGAGGTGCGCAGCACCCGGTTGATGGTCTCCACCATGTGCACGGGGATGCGGATCGTGCGGGCCTGGTCGGCGATGGCGCGCGTGATCGACTGGCGGATCCACCAGGTGGCGTAGGTGGAGAATTTATAGCCCTTCGTGTAGTCGAATTTTTCCACGGCTTTCATGAGGCCCAGATTGCCCTCCTGGATGAGGTCGAGCAGCTGCATCCCGCGGCCGACATAGCGCTTGGCGATCGACACGACGAGCCGCAGATTCGCCTCGGACATGCGCTTGCGCGCGGCCTCGCGGGTCTTCTCGTCGCCCTCGGCCATGGCTCTTGCGACTTCCTGCTCCTCCTCGGGCGAGAGAAGCTTGATCCGGCCGATCTCCTTGAGGTACATGCGCACGGGGTCGTCGAGCTTGGCGGTCTCCACGTCCTCGGGCAGGGCCTCGGGCGTTTCCAGATCCTCGGGCAGGCCCTCGTCCTCGATGGCCTGCATTTCGCTGAGCGTGGGGTTGTCCATGTCGGCCGAGCCGATCAGATCCAGCACGTCCGACACGTCGATCTCGATCCCGGCCTGCTCCAGAATGTCATAGAACTGTTCGGTCTGCGCCTGCGTGGCGTCGACGTCGTCGAGCGTTTCGACCAGATGCTTGGAGGAGACCTTGCCGGTCTTTTTCGCCTCGGTGATAAGGGTCTCGAGCTTTTGCCGGTTTTCAGCGGTCAGTTCCATTTTCTGCAGAAGTTCCAGTTCTTTTCCCATAGCTTACCCTCCATACTGTTTTGTCGATTTCATCTGCTCGGCGAGCAGCCGCAGGCTGTCTTCCGAGCGGGCGCGGGTCCGGCCCTCATATTCTTCCTGGATCACGCGCAGATAATCCGCGAGCGCCTCATCCGAGACCGGAGATGTGTCCTTGCTCAGGATATACGACAGGTGTGACATCTCCTCCGGGGTGAATTCTCCCTCCATCGCGGCGAGCGAGACCGGCCGGCCGGACTGCACCCGCTGGCGAAGCTGCGTCAGCACCCGGCCGAACAGATCGACCGAGCACGCCTCCGCCGGGAGCTTCACACCCGCGATCAACTCCGGCTCGCGCAGGAGCATGCAGATGAGCCCTTCTTCGGCCGTGGCCGAGCGCAGGTTGTCGTAGTGGATGGCGCGGATCTTCGGCGCGCGCTGGCGCGCGATGTCGAGCTCCTGCGCTTCGCGTTTGCGCTTTTCGATGGCGCGGGACTTGCGGTAGGCCTTTTTGACCTCCAGCTGCATGGCCTCGGGCGTGATGCCGGCGGCCTCAGCCGCGCGGCGGCCGTAGATCTCGCGCTGCACCGCGTTCGGGAACGAGGCGATGAGCGCGGCGGCCTGCGAGAGAAATTCCACGCGCTGCTCGTCGAGCGTCAGGTCGAATTTGCGCCGGAGACTGTCGAGCCGGTATTCGGCCTGGTTCTGGCAGCTGTCAAGCAGGACCTCAAAGCGCTGCGCGCCGTATTTTTTCAGAAATTCGTCCGGGTCCTTCGCTCCCTGCATCCGCAGGACGCGCACCTGGATGCCGGTCTTTTCGAGCATCGGGATGGCGCGGCGCGTGGCGTTCTGCCCGGCCTCGTCGCCGTCGTAGGTCAGGATGACCTGATTGGTGTACTTGGCGAGGATGTTCGCGTGCTCCTCCGTCAGCGACGTGCCGAGCGAGGCCACGGCGCAGTCGAACCCGTACTGGTGCAGGGCGATGGCGTCCATATAGCCCTCGGTGAGGATGATGCGGCCCTGCTTGCTCTTGCGGGCGACGTTGAGCGCGAAGAGATTTTTGCGTTTGTTGAAGATGAGCGTCTCCGGCGAGTTGAGGTATTTGGGCGTCGAATCGTCCATCACGCGGCCGCCGAAGCCGATGACGTTCCCCCGGATGTCGATGATGGGGAACATGAGGCGGTTGCGGAAGCGGTCATACACGCCGCCATTTTTGCCCCGGATGGAGAGCCCGGCGTCGATGAGCTCGTCGAGCCGGTAGCCCTTTTCCTTCATGGTGTCCGTGAGCGTCGCCCACGCGTCCGGGCTGAAGCCGAGGCCGAAGCGCTTGACGGTGTCCATGCTGAGCGCCCGCTTCTGTATGTACGCCTGCGCGGGCTTGCCCACCGGGGAGAACAGCTGCTGGCGGAAAAACCGCGCCGCGTCCTTGCACAGGGCCCAAAGGCGCTCCTGCTTCTGATACTGCGAGTGGTAGGCCTCGTCCTCCGGTACCTCCATCCCCGCGCGCTTGGCGAGGAAGCGGACGGCGTCGGGGAAGTCCAGCCCCTCGATCTGCATGATGAAGTTGACCACGCCGCCGCCCGCGTGGCAGCCGAAGCAGTAATAGATGCCCTTGTCCGGGGCGACGGAGAACGAAGCGGTCTTCTCCGAGTGGAACGGGCAGAGGCCGAAGAGGTTCGAGCCCCGGCGCGTCAGGCTCACATATTGTCCCACGACCTCGTCGATGGGATTGCGGTCGATGAGCGCGTCAAGAAACGGCTGCGGAAATGCCAAGGCAGAAACCTCCTTTCTCAAATGGGATCTTCCGGTGCTTACCGCACCTGCCACGTCGTGGGGATGAAGAGCTCGGAATACTTGTAGACCGCGTAGCGGTCAGTCATACCGGCGATGTAGTCGCAGACGATACGCTCCATGCCGTCAAAGTCCAGCTGCGGCAGAAAATCCGCCGGGAGCTTTTCCGGGCGCCGCATGTAATATTCAAAGAGACGGCAGAGCATGTCCTTCGCCTTGGTCTCCTCGCCCTTGGCGACGGGATTGGTGTAGACCCGGGCGAACATGAACGTGCGCAGCCGGTCCATCGCCTGCGCGATCTCCGGCTGCATGCCGAGCGTGCCGGTGGCGATCGTGTTGTCGATCATATTCTCGACGAGCGTGTTGATCCGCTGCGAGTGCGAATGGCCGAGGATCTCTGCGATCTCCGGCGGGATGTCGTCCTCGGTCAGGATCCCGGCGCGCATGGCGTCGTCGATGTCGTGGTTGATATACGCGATGCGGTCGGACGTGCGCACGATCTGGCCCTCGAGCGTCTCGGGGATGAAATCTCCGGTGTGGCCGAGGATGCCCATGCGGACCTCGTAGGTCAGGTTCAGCCCCGTGCCGCCGCGCTCGAGCTTGTCCACCACGCGCAGCGACTGCTCGTTGTGGCGGAACGGCTTTTCCATCATGCTGGAAAGCGCCTTTTCGCCCGCGTGGCCGAACGGCGTATGGCCCAGGTCGTGGCCGTAGGCCGCGGCCTCCGCCAGATCCTGATTGAGCCGCAGCCCGCGGCAGATCGTCCGCGCGATGCGCGCGACCTCCAGCGTGTGGGTCATGCGGGTGCGGTAATGGTCGCCCTCCGGCGAGAGGAAGACCTGCGTCTTGTGCATCAGCCGGCGGAAAGACTTGCTGTGCAGGATGCGGTCGGCGTCGCGCTGGTAGCAGGTGCGCACGTCGTTGTCCTCCTCCGGTGAGGGGCGGCCCTTCGTCTCAGCGGCCTTCTGGGCCTGCGGGGAGAGAACGTCATATTCCTCCTGCTCCATCCGTTCGCGCACGTTCATAAAACCCCACCTTACCTTGTCAGAATACCTGTTATTTTTGAATTCCCTGTGGAATTTGCGTGAATTTTCTTTAAAAACTTATCGGATTTTGACGCCGTGCAGTTCCGTCCCTGTCCGTTCCGTGCAGAGGCTTCCGGCAGAAAGTTCCCGCAGAGCAGCGGCAAATGCAGCTTCTTCCGGCTCAGGCAGAAGGACGGTCATGGCGATCTCGGCGCCATAGTCCGTGTCCCGGAGCAGCCCGCCGCGCTTTTCCAGCTCCAGCTTCACGCGCTCAAAGAGCGCATAGGGGCAGTCGAGCCGCAGTACGCTCCACGGGCGAAGCTCGGAAATGCCCGCGTCGTCCAGCGCGTCCTTCGCGGCCTTCGTGTACGCGCGGCAAAGGCCGCCCGCACCCAGAAGAATCCCGCCGAAATACCGCGTCACGACGCACAGCACGTCCTGTACGCCCTCGCGTTCGAGCACGTTCAGAATCGGCTGGCCGGCTGTGCCCTGCGGCTCGCCGTCATCGCTGTAGCGCTTCTGGCCGGAATGCAGGATGTAGGCCCAGCAGTTGTGCCGCGCGTCGTATTCCTGCTTTTTGACGGCTTCCAGCCGGGCTCTGGCTTCGGCCTCCGTCGTGACGGGGGTGATCAGGCCCAGAAAGCGCGACTTCTTTTCCATATATTCCGATGCGCCTTCTCCGGCGGGGACCAGGAATTGTTCCATTATACTTCCTCTATTACATACTGACGCAGTTTGCCGAATAAGGTTTCGTCCAGCACTGCGTCGATCTGAATTCCGTTGTCTGCATACTCGCTGGAGAGCACCTGCGCCGTATCGTGGAGCGCGGCGACCATGCCGCCCTGCTGATACGGAAGGAGCAGCTTTACGCGGTGCTTTCCGCGGCCAAGCTGCGTCTCGATGGCCTGCCTGAGCGTGTCCAGCCCATAGCCGCTCGCCGCCGAGATCGCGACCTTGTCGCTCCCGCGCGGAATTTCGTCGTCCGGGACAAGATCACACTTGTTATAGCATTCCAGAACGGGCGTGCCGGGCTTTGCCAGCTCCGCGATCAGGCGGTTCACGACCGCGATATGATCCTCACGCTCCGGGTCGGCGCTGTCGATGACGTGGACGAGCAGATCCGCATATTCCAGCTCCTCAAGCGTGGCGCGGAACGCTTCGACCAGATGGTGCGGCAGCTTCGCGATAAAGCCGACCGTGTCCGACAGCAGCGCCTGGCACGTATCGGAGACGGTCAGCTGCCGCGTCGTGGTGTCGAGCGTGTCGAACAGGCGGTTATTCGCCGGGATATCAGAGCCCGTGAGTGCGTTCAGAAGCGTCGACTTGCCCGCGTTCGTATAGCCGACGAGGGCCACAACGGGCAGCTCGTTCTTCTGCCGCCTGCGGCGCTGCTCGGCGCGGGTCTTGCGCACGAGCTCGAGATTTTCGCGCAGCTTCTGGATACGCGAGCGGATATAGCGTTTATCCGTTTCCAGCTGTGTTTCGCCGGGGCCTCTCGTGCCGATGCCGCCGCCAAGGCGGCCCATTTCCTCGTTCCAGACTGTGAGCCGCGGCAGGTAATACTGATACTGTGCCAGCTCGACCTGCAGCTTGCCTTCACGCGTTTTGGCGCGCTGGGCGAAGATATCAAGAATGAGCGCACTGCGGTCGAGCACGGTCGTTTTTAAAATATCTTCCAGCGTCCGCGTCTGCGAGGGGGTCAGGTCATTGTCGAAAATGACCATGTTCGCGCCCGTTTCCAGCACGAGCTGGCGGACCTCCTCGGCCTTGCCCTCGCCGATGAACGAGCGGGGGTCGGGGGTGTGCTTGTTCTGCAGGACCTTTCCGGCGCATTCGCCGCCTGCGGTATTGAGAAGGGCCTCCAGCTCGTCCAGCGTCGTCTCGGTCGCAGTCTCTTCCTTTGTGAAGCAGTCCGCGTTGAGGCCCACGAGCACGGCCCGGTCGATCGTTTTTCGGTTCAGTTCTTCCATAAATCCATTTCCGTCAGTTTCTTACAAATTGCGACAAGCATGAAAAAAGCCCGCACCGATACGCGGTGCGGACTGTCTTCTTACTTCAGGCCGTATTTCTTGTTGAAACGGTCAACACGTCCACCGGTGTCAACAAGCTTCTGCTTGCCGGTGTAGAACGGGTGACACTTGGAGCAAATTTCAACCTTGATGTCCTTTTTGGTAGAACCAGTCTCAATAACTGCACCACACGCGCATCTGATAGTAGTCTGTTCGTACTTGGGATGGATACCTTCCTTCATGAGTTTCACCTCTCTCATCAGATTTCTGTAAAAAGGCAGACTGCCCTTCCCTTGGTTCAAACGCCTAGATATAGTACCACAGGATGCGCCAGAATGCAAGGATAATTTTCAATTTTTCTTCTGGAACGCAAAAAACAGCCTGCAGCCGTCGGGCTGCAGGCCAGTTATGCCGCCTACTGGAGGTTCCGGCGTTTGCGGAGCATGAAGTAGGTGAGAAAATAGAGGATCGCGCCGAGGACAAGATCTGCGAGCAGGGACAGGAGCATGGTACCGTGGACAAACTGGGCGACGGCGTGCGGAGCCTCACTGACGACCCCATTGACGATGACCATGCGGCCGCCTGAAAAGACATTTTGCAGCAGGTGGTTCAGGAGGGAGCTGTCATCTGCAAGGCCTGCAAGCGTGCAGACGCCGAAGATCTGCTGCACGGCCTGAATGACAAAATAGAACACGACGGAAAGAAGCCCCTTATGGTTGGCAAAGCTGTAGCCGATGGACATGGGCGCGTAGAACAGCAGGCAGGTGACAAGCAGGCTGACGAACAGCATCGCAAAGGTCTCCAGCGCAATGGCGATGCCGTTACCGGTGTAATAGCTGCCCAGCTCGCGCAGTCCGGATATAAAGTTGTTATATAGCTCTGTTGACACGCCGCCCTGCCAGATCACGATGGCGAGGGCCAGCAGCTCCGCCGCAAACGTGAACAGGAAAAAGAGCGCGGCGGTGATCAGCTTCGACCAGAGCAGGCTGTGGACACTGACGGGAAGCGTGAACATGAGATAGCCCTCGTCGGTAAGGAAGTTCTGGTGGAAGCGCTTGATCATCAGAACGGTGGAGAAGACCATCACGCCAAGACCCGCCAGCACATAGACAATGGCGAGCAGGACGCTGACAATATAGAGGACACGCGTGGGATTCGGCACCTGCTGCAGGATCTGATTTGTGACGCGGGAAAAGACAGCCAGCAGCAAGAGCGCGCCGAACAGCGGCGCCATCAGACGGCCTGTGGCGCGGAACTCGTGTTTGATCAGTTTTCCCAGCATTTGAATACCTCCCGGAACAGGGCGTCGACCGACTGGCCGCGCGTCTCGCGGATCTCCTCGCAGCTCTCGTGCAGCGCGACGTGTCCATGATCGAGGAAAATGACATCATCAAGCACCGGCTCGACATCGGCGATCAGGTGTGTGCTGATGATGACGGCAGCCTCGGGGTTATAGTTTGAAATAATGGTATGCAGGATATAATCGCGCGTGGCGGGATCGACGCCGCCGATCGGCTCGTCGAGCAGATAGAGCTTCGCTCTGCGGCTCATGGTAAGCACGAGCTGGACCTTTTCCTTCATGCCCTTGGACATCTGACGGACGGACTGGTTGAGATCCAGACCGAGCTGCGAGAGCATCCGTTCGGCGGCTGCGCGGTCAAAATCGGCAAAGAAGTCGCCATAGAAATCAAGCAGCTGGCGCGTCTTCATCCAGGGGCTGAGCGTGATGCGGTCCGGCAGATAGGACACGACGGCGTTGGTCTGCGGTGACGGTGCCTGGCCGCCGATCAGCACTTCTCCGCTGGTGGGCTGCAGCAGCCCCATGGCAAGCTTGATCAGGGTGGATTTTCCGCTGCCGTTTGGCCCAAGCAGGCCAACGATACGGCCGGGTTCGAGCGCGAGATCGATATGGTCGAGCGCCATGGCCGCGCCATAGCGCTTTTCCAGCGCGCGGCATTCAAAGATCGGCATGTTCCTGTTCCTCCATTTGATCGAATAGATTGTGAATTTCCTGCTTTCCGCAGCCAAGCGCACGCATGGCCGCGAGATACTGCCGGGTCTGCGCCTCGGCGAGCGAGCGGCGCGCAGCGGCGACGGCGGCTGCATCCTCGGTGACGAACTTGCCGGCGGTGCGCTGCGTGTAGATCAGTCCCGCGCGCTCCAGCTCGGCAAAGGCGCGCTGCACGGTATTCGGGTTGACACCGGCATCGGCTGCAAGCTCGCGCACCGATGGAAGCTTGCTCCCGGGCGGATAGACGCCGGAAACGATCTGCTGCTGCAAGCGCGCGACGAGCTGCGTATAGATGGGTTGATCGGCCTGAAATTGCCAGGACATGAAGTCACCTCCTGTGCTGTTGTATTAAGTGATTAACACAGTAGCACAGGAGGCGTGATTTGTCAAGAGGGGTTCGGAAAATACCGCAAAATTTAAGGTTTCCGTTGATAGATCCGGGTGCCGCGTTCTGTCCCGGCGCTGCATGGGGCGCCCGGGCGGGAAAAGAGCGTATACAGATCCGCGGCGCGGCGCTCCAGCTCATAATACGCCGCGTCCGGCGGCGTCTGACCGGCATTCACAAGCATACAGCCGCCGCTCTTTTTTGCCTGCCGCAAAACGGTCTGTCCCCGCTCATCAAAGGCCAGCACGCGCACGTAGGGCGGCGTCTGCCGGAGCGATTCCTCGCTGATACCGAGATACGCGCACAGCAGCAGCCGCTGCAGTCGCGTGCGCGGGTAGCGCTTCGATTTGGCCGCGGCAAGGATGCTCTCATAGTCCGGCTGCGACAAGACGGCCTTCCACACCTTGGACCACAGGCCCTCGGAGCCATGCGCGGTGCGCGCCCAGTCCGCCTGCTCCATGCCGCGCAGCCGCGCAAGCATGGCCTTTTCACCCCACAAAAGCGCGTGGGGGACCGCGTTTTCATACGTGCAGGCGGCCGGGACATATTGCCGCCAGCCGCTGCCGGACAGGATCAGCCGCCGCACCGCCGTAGCGGACGGATGTTCCGCGTCCGGCGTGTCTGCGTGATAATCGCCGGGACGCAGAACGGCCAGCGGGTGCATGGGGCTGTTCTGCGTCAGAATCGCGCGGCAGTATTCAAAGGCCAGAATGTCATTCGGCCTTGTCAGCAGCTGCCCATCCTGCCCAAGCGCCTCCAGCGCCCGCTGCCGTGCGGCGGCGTAGCTGAGGCCGGTCTGTATGTTTGCGTGCAGCGTCTGCTCGAATTCTGACGAGCGGGAGGCTTCCGCCGCGCGGAAAATCGCGTCTCCGTCTCCGGATTCGCAGCCGAAGCTGAGAAAGCCGCAGCCAAGACGGGACAGGATGCTGACGCCGCCCGCGGCGAAGCCCTCCGCCGAGCGCAGCGCGTATGTGACCGGCAGCTCCAGTACGAGGCTGGCCCCCGCTTCCACCGCTGCCCGCGCCCGGACGCACTTGTCAAAGACCGCAGGTTCCCCGCGCTGGACATAATTTCCGCTCATCAGGCAGACAATGGCCGCCTCCGGCCCCAGCTGCTGCCGGATCAGGCCCAGCTGCCGCGCATGGCCGAGATGAAAGGGATTGTATTCACAGATCACGCCGACCGTCTGCATAGAAGTTCCTCCGGTAAAAAATCTTGCAAAGCCCTTGTTTCTGTTTGGGTTTTGTTGTATGATACACAATAGCTATGTAATATAGTAACACGAATGATCGAAAAATGAAATACAGGAGTGAATGGAAGTATGAACATTCTGGTTATCAATGCCGGCAGTTCCAGCCTCAAGTACCAGCTCATGAACCCGGACACCGGCGACGTCACCGCCAAGGGTCTGTGCGAGCGTATCGGTCTGGACGGCCGTCTGACGCACAAGGTTCCCGCAAGCGGCAAGAAGGTGGAAAAGGACATCCCCATGCCCACCCATAAGGAAGCGATTGAGGCGGTCATGGCCATTCTGGTCGATCCGCAGGACGGCGTTATCAAGTCCGTTGACGAGATCGACGCTGTCGGCCACCGCGTCCTGCACGGCGGCGACAAGTTTGTTGAGAGCTGCATCATCGACGAGGCCTGCAAGCAGGCCATCCGTGACTGCATCCCCCTCGGCCCGCTGCACAACCCCGCCAACCTCATGGGCATCGAGGCCTGCGAGAAGGCCATGCCTGGCAAGCCCCAGGTCGCTGTGTTCGACACCGCGTTCCATATGACCATGCCCCCGAAGGCCTACCGCTATGCCATCCCCACTAAATATTACACCGAGGACCATCTGCGCCGCTATGGCTTCCATGGCACGTCCCACCGCTTCGTGTCCAAGCGCTGCATCGAGCTGATGGGCGGCGTGGAGAACGCGCACCGCGTCATCGTCTGCCACCTGGGCAACGGCTCGTCCCTGTCCGCGGTCAAGGACGGCAAGTGCCAGGATACCTCCATGGGCCTGTCGCCTCTGGCCGGCGTCCCGATGGGCACCCGCGCGGGCGATATCGACACCTGTGTCGCGCAGTTCATCATGAACAAGTACAACATGTCCGCCGATGACTGCCTGACCATGCTCAACAAGAAGTCCGGCGTGCTGGCCTTGTCCGACGGCATCTCCTCCGACTTCCGTGATCTGGACGCGGCTGCCGAAAAGGGCAACGAGGCTGCGCAGCTCGCGCTCGACAAGTTCGCCTATGAAGTCCGCAAGTACATCGGTGCCTACGCGGCTGCGCTCGGCGGCGTGGACTGCATCGTCTTCACGGCCGGTGTCGGCGAGAACTCCAGCTCCATGCGCGCGTCCATCTGCGACGGTCTGGAGTACCTCGGCGTCAAGCTCGACGCGGAAAAGAACAAGCTCCGCGGCGAAGAGGTCATCATCTCCACCCCCGACTCCAAGGTCACGGTCTGGGTCATCCCGACCAACGAAGAACTCATGATCGCGCAGGATACCGCTGCGCTGACCAAGTAAGGAATAGAATAAAAACGCAGGGCGGCCGGATAGACGGGCGTCCGTAAAACAGTTAATCCTCCGTATGGCTTAGACCATGCGGAGGATTTGTTTATGTCTAATCTTCAAACTTGCTGGCGGCAAACGGTTTGTCAAAACCGTTTGCGGACGGCAAGTCCACAGGGGATAGCCGCACAAGCGTCGCAAGGGGGTGTAGCCACCTTGACGGAACGAAGTGACGAAACATGCTCGGTCGAGCAGTTTTCTTCTGCTGACCGGGAATGAAGCTCCGCAGGACGCACTACTCTCGA
>OLNY01002545.1_pt1 | contig 12586 bp, 9 predicted proteins | sample 1671981 | NCBI WGS metagenome assembly OLNY01 (sample SAMEA3136632, study PRJEB25190) | human gut metagenome | biome: human gut; feature: human-associated habitat; material: faeces | place: Austria | collected 2013 | reverse complement strand
CGGCTCGGCGGGGACCTCCGGGGTCACGGGCGTGGCCGGCGTTTCGGGCACGTCGGGGGTCTCCGGGGTGGTGGCCTCCTCGTCCTTCTTGGCATCGTCCAGGGGGATCTGCGTCCGGGCCGGGGCGTTGTTGGTGCCGGGCAGGTAGCACAGCGGGTCGATGGGCTTGTTCTCGTACCGCACCTCAAAGTGACAGTGGGGTCCGGTGGAACGGCCCGTCGAGCCAACGGCCGCGATGGGCTGGCCCTGGGTGATGCTGTCGCCCACGTTGACCAAGAGCTTGGAGCAATGGGCGTAGTAAGTCAAAAAGCCATTGGAGTGAGAGAGGATCACCAGGTTGCCATAGGTCCCCTTCACCCCGGCAAAGAGGACTGTGCCGTCTGCCGCCGCGTTGATGGCGGTCCCGGCAGAAGCCGCGATGTCGATGCCTCGGTGGAAGTTATTCTCCCCGAAGATGTAGCGGTAGCCAAAGTCCGAGGTGATGGGGCCGCGGACGGGCCATAAGTACAGGCAGCCCTCCGGCACCTCCGGCATGGCCTGGGTCCCGGTGGCGACGATGAGGGGGGTGGCCTCGGTCTTGGTCACGGCGCTCAGGTCATTGTTCGCCACGGGCACGCCGCAGCGCTTGACCACACGGGAGAGAACGCTGGCCTGGCCCGGTTCGCCCTCCTGGATGATCCGCTGCTGGCCCACGAACATGGTGGCGTCGTCCTCCGTTTGCAGGGCGGGCGTCACTTCGCGGTCTTCATTGACCTCCTCCACCGTGGTCACGATGAGAAGCGGGCAGGACTGCTCGACCGTAATTTCCAGGCCCGCCTCCAGGGGGGTACGCACCTCGATGCCCAGCAGGTCGGCCAGGTCGCTGTCGCTGGCGGTCTGGTCGCTCTCAGCCTGGGCGGCTTGACCAGCTTGACCATCCTGGGTCTGGGTCGTCTGGGCCGCTGCGTCCTGGGCCTGGGCTTGATCCTGCGTTGGATCCTGGGTCTGGGCGTCGCTCTGAGGGTTGGCGGCGTCGCCGTCAGGGTATTCCTCCGGGGCGCTGGCGGTGGGGGTGCCCTCCTCCAGGATCAGGTCGGGGTTCAGCTCCCGGAAACGCTCTTCCGTCATGCCGAAGTTGGCGGTGACGGATTCCAGGGTATCTCCGGCCTGGGTGGTGTAGGCAAAGGTCCGGGGAGACTGGGCCAGGAGCAGCGCAGCGATCTCCTCGGCGGTCTGCTCGCCGGTCCCGGCGGGCAGATATTCATAGCGGATGTCGACTTGGCTGTCGATGTGCAGGGAACGGGTCTCGTCCGTGGTGTACTGCTCCTTCACCAGGCTCAGGGCCTGGGTGATGGTCTCCGCGTCGGACGCCACACCGATGCGGGTGCCGTCCACGGTGAGGGTGTACACATGCTCCAGCTCCGGGATGCTCTCCAGAAGGGAACCGGTCACAGAGGACAGGGACGTCTCCACCTGGTTTTTCGGGGCCAGAGTCGTGGAGACCTCCTCCTGGTTCAGGGAGTAATTGGTGGAGAGGATCTTAGAAGCCCGGTCCTCCGCCTGGGTCACGGCAGTCTGATAGGTCTCCTGATCCTGGAAGAAGACCGTGCCCTGTCCCTGGACCTGGACCTGGTAGCAGAGGGTGCAGGAGGCCGCCGTAATGGCCGCCGCCATCACCACCCCCGTGATCCCCAGGAAGGGCAGCGCGGAGCGGATGGGGTGGGCCGCCTGTTTCTCTTCTCGCCGCTGGCGGCGAAGCTCCCAGTTTCGCCGGCGGCTTTGTGATTTTTTAGAATGATTCTTTGTGTGCAAGGGACTCGTCTCCTTCTAAAAAAGCGAAACGGAATGTGGAAAACTTACAGCAGTTGGATCATCGCCGCGTGGTTGCCGCGCCGGTCGCCCATCTTGCGGTGGGACCAGTACAGCTCCGGGTGGCAGGCGGTGCAGAGGGGCAGGGTGTCGATGTTCTCATCCGGCACCCCCGCCTGGGTCAGCTCCCAGCGGAGGATGCCCTTCAGATCCACAGAAAACTTGCCGTTGGGCAAAGGCTGGCAGAAGGGCTGCACGCCCTCGCCCAGCCGCTCGGCCATGGCCGTGGGCACATCGTCGTGGGTCTCGAAGCAGCATGGCCCGATGCCGGGGCCGATGGCCACTAGAATGTCATGCGGGTCACTGCCATACCGGGCGGCCAGCTTCTGCACGGCCTGGGGCGCGATGCCCAGGCTGGTGCCACGCCAGCCGGAGTGGACGGCGGCAATGGCTCTTTTTACCGGGTCATAGAGCAGGACGGGGATGCAGTCGGCGTAATAGATCGTCAGGCACAGGCCGGGAATGTCGGTCATGAGGCCGTCGGTGTCATAGCCGATGGGCTCCAGGAGAGCTTCCAGCACATGCTCCGGCTTTGCCTCCAGGATCGTATCCTGGTGGACCTGGTGGGTCATCACCAGATGCTCCACGTCCGTCCCAAGGGCGGCGCAGAAGCGTCGGTAGTTTTCCAGCACATCCTGGGGATCATCCCGCCGGGTCATGCCCAGGTTGAGCTGGTCAAAGGGCGGTTTGCTCACGCCGCCGATCCGGGTGGCAAAGCCATGGGCGATGCCCCCGGCAGCGGAGAAGGCGTCGGCGGTATGGAACACCACGCCCTGGTTGGTTTGTTGGGTGAATGACATAAGCGGCAGTCTCCTTTCCGGAAAGGGCCTCAAGCCCGGTTGAACTTGGGCTTGCCGCAGCCCCCATGGGGATCAGGCTTGCCGCAGGCCCAAAAAACGGGCTTACTGCGCGGCCTTATCCTTCAGATAGCAGCACTTCTTATACTTCTTGCCGCTGCCGCAGGGGCAGGGATCGTTGGGGCCGACCTTGATGGTCTTGCGGACCGGCTCCTTCTTGCCGGAGGAAGCAGCGTCCTCGCTGCCGCCGGACTCGCCGGTGACCTTGGCCACGCGCTCGCGGCGGACCTCATTGGTCTGGACGCGGGCCACGAGGATCCGACGGATGGTCTCCTGCTGGATGGCCTCGATCATACCCTCAAACATCTCGAAGCCTTCCTTTTTGTAGGCGTCGACGGGGTTGGTCTGGGCATAGGCCCGCAACTGGATGCCCTTCTTGAGCTCTTCCATGGCGTCGATGTGGTCCATCCAGTACTCGTCGACCACGCGGAGCATCATCACGCGCTCCAGCTCGTGCATGAGCTCGTCGCCCAGGTTCTCCTGCTTGGCGTTGTAGAGGGCCAGGGCGGAGTCGTTGACCTCCTGGATGAGGTCATCCACGGACTTGGCCGCCAGCTCTTCATCGGTGAACTGGAAGGCATCGGTGCGGAAGAACAGGCCGCGATACGGCTCGGAGGCCAGCTGCCAGCTCTCGGCGGTCAGGTGCTTGTTCTCGCCCAGGTGGCCGCGAATGGAATCCTCGATCCAGCGGTGGATCATGCCGCGGATGAAGTCGCCCATGATCTCGCCATCCAGGACCTGGCGGCGCTGCTTGTAGATGACGCCACGCTGGACGTTCATCACGTCGTCGTATTCCAGGGTGTTCTTCCGGGCCTGGAAGTTCTTGGACTCGACCTTCTTCTGGGCGTTCTCGATGGCGCCGGAGAGGATCTTGGCGTCGATGGGGGTGTCGTCGTCGATCTTGAGGGTCTCCATCATCTTCTGCATCCGCTCGGTGCCGAACAGACGCATGATGTCGTCCTCCATGCAGAGGTAGAAGCGGCTCTCGCCGGGGTCGCCCTGACGGCCGGAACGGCCGCGCAGCTGGTTGTCGATGCGGCGGGACTCGTGGCGCTCGGTGCCCAGGATGAACAGGCCGCCGGCTTCGCGGACCTTGTCGGCCTCAGGTGCCAGCTCCTTGCGGTATTTATCCTCGGCGTCGGAGAACATCTTCCGGGCCTTGAGGATGGTCTCGTTGTCGGTCTCGGCAAAGCCCGTGGCCTCGGCGATGAGGTCGGGGGTGAAGCCGGCCTTCTTCAGGTCGTTCTTGGCCAGGAACTCGGCGTTGCCGCCCAGCATGATGTCGGTACCACGGCCGGCCATGTTGGTGGCGACGGTGACGGCGCCGAACTTACCGGCCTGGGCGATGATCTCCGCTTCCTTCTCGTGGTTCTTTGCGTTCAGCACGTTGTGCTTGATGCCTTCCTTATCCAGCAGCCGGGAGAGGATCTCGGACTTCTCGATGGAGGTGGTACCGGCCAGGACGGGCTGGCCCTTCTCGTGGCAGGCCACGATCTGGCGCACGATGGCGTGGTACTTGCCGGTGGTGTTCTTATACACCTCATCGGGGTGGTCCACACGGATCATGGGCTTGTTGGTGGGGACCTCGACGATGTCCAGCTGATAGGTGGAGCTGAACTCCTCCTCCTCGGTCAGGGCGGTACCGGTCATACCGGAGAGCTTCTTGTACAGGCGGAAGTAGTTCTGGAAGGTGATGGTGGCCAGGGTCTTGGACTCGCGGGCGACCGTCACGCCTTCCTTGGCCTCGATGGCCTGGTGCAAACCGTCGTTGTAGCGGCGGCCATACATCAGACGGCCGGTGAACTCATCGACGATGATGACCTCGCCGTCCTTCACCACATAGTCGATGTCCCGCTTCATGAGGCCTCTGGCGCGGATGGCCTGGTTGATGTGGTGGGAGAGGGTGGTGTTCTCCGGGTCGGAGAGGTTCTCTACATTAAATGCTTTCTCGGCCTTGGCGATGCCGCGGGCGGTCAGGGTGACGGCACGGGCCTTCTCATTGACGACGTAATCGGCGTCAATATCCTCGTCCTCTTCCTCTTTGTCGTCCACGGTGGCCTTGACCAGACCGGTCAGACCGGCGGCAAAGCGGTCGGCCAGGGTGTAGAGCTGGGTGGACTGCTCGCCCATGCCGGAGATGATCAGGGGGGTCCGGGCCTCGTCGATCAGGATGGAGTCCACCTCGTCGACGATGGCGAAGGCGTGGCCGCGCTGCATGAGCTCGGCCTTGTAGATGGCCATGTTGTCACGCAGGTAGTCAAAGCCGAACTCGTTGTTGGTGCCGTAGGTGATGTCGGCGTTGTAGGCGGCCCGCTTGCCGGCGGGGTCGACCCCATGGATCACCAGACCCACGGACAGGCCCAGGAAGCGGTAGACCTTGCCCATCCAGTCGCTGTCGCGCTTGGCCAGGTAGTCGTTGACGGTGACGATGTGCACGCCCTCGCCGCTCAGGGCGTTCAGGTAGGCGGGCAGGGTGGCCACCAGGGTCTTACCTTCACCGGTCTTCATCTCGGCGATGCGGCCCTGGTGCAGGATGATGCCGCCGATGAGCTGCACCCGGTAGGGGCGCAGGCCCAGCACACGGTCGGCTGCCTCACGGCAGGTGGCAAAGGCCTCCGGCAGCAGGTCGTCCAGGGTCTCGCCGTTTTTATAACGCTCCTTCAGCTCCGGGGTCTTGGCCTGGAGCTGGGCGTCGGTATAGCCCTTGTATTCTTCCTCCAGGGCTTCGATCTTGCGGACGATGGGATCAAGGCGCTTGATCTCCTTCGCCATGTTGGTTCCAAACAGTTTGGTTAAAAAACCCATAGGTATAGATCCTTTCAAAAAGCGGATTTCCGCAGAATTTACGGGAAACACATGGGCATACGGCTCCATGGTCATGGTATTATACCATATTTGCACGCAAGAAAAAAGAGGAATCTGTGAACAAGTGAGAGAAAATCCGAAGAAAAATCAAGGCTTTCGCTGTCAAAAGAAGCGCAAGCGCGCCCCAGGTTTCCCGGAACGCGCCTGCGCTTAAATCTTGTCGGTTCGACAAATATCTGCTATACTGTTTCTGCTGCCGACGCCTTCGGAGTGGAAGGGGGTGTCGCTGTATGGATGCTGCTGCATCCTTCCTCCTCTCTATTCTGGCAGGTGTGATCTCTTACTACATCTGCAAATGGCTGGACGAGTGGAAGAAGAAAAAATGACCCGTCGGTCAGCACCCCAGCCTGAGGCGAAGTAAGCCCACGTCTCTGTAAACAACTGCAAAATAAAACGGGAATAGAACCCCCCAGGAGACGCCACTCCTGGGGGGTTCGTTTTGCATCGCTGTATAGATGAAGGCTGCATCTCCTTCACAGTTATCATTATAGTCCGCCTGCCCGTAAATGTCAATCTCGTTTTCCCGCGCTGTGCGCCGGAAAACGGAAACTAGTTGCCATCGCGGGATGAGCGTGGTACAATAATGCTATCTGTATGGCCGTCCGTGCGGCGGCCTGCCGGGTGTATTCCGATACCATCAAAGGAGACAAACGAATATGAAACATCTCATCCGCCGCGGCCTGGGCGTCGCGCTGGCGGTGGTCATGACCACCGGCCTGCTCAGCAGCTGCGGCAGCGACTATGATCCCGTGCAGGACATCATGGGCTACAAGGGCTCCACCGTCCTCTTCACCGTCAACGGCCAGGACGTGACCGCCGAGCAGTACCTCTTCTGGCTGGCCCAGCAAGCCGACACCACCTACTCCTACGCCAGCATGATGCAGAGCGACGACAGCAAGACCAGCTTCTGGGACAGCAAGGTCGATGAAAACAGCGACAAGACTATCGCTGACCAGGTCAAAGCAGCCGCCCAGAACTACGCCGCCATGTACAGCGTGGTCGAGGCCAAGGGCAAGGAAGAGGGCTACTCCTACACCAGCGAGGACAAAGCCTCTTACCAGGAGGACCTGGCCACCGCCAAGGAGCAGCTGGGCGGCGAGGACGCCTATGCCAAGTACCTCAAGAGCATGTGCATCTCCAACAAGGGCTTTGAGCACCTCAGCTCCGTCAGCTTCATTCACAGCCACATGGTCGACGGGATGTTCCAGGACGGCAAGGAGAACGCCCCCACCGCCGAGGACCTGACCCAGTACGCCGAGGACAACGACCTGCTGGTGGCCAAGCACATCCTCCTGCTGACCAAGGACATGACCACCGGGGAAGACCTCTCCGACACCGAAAAGGCCGAGAAGAAGGCCAAGGCCGACGACCTGCTCAAGCAGCTCCAGGCCATCACCGACCCCACCGAGCTGGAGAGCAAGTTCGACGAGCTCATGAAGGCCAACAGCGAGGACACCGGCCTGGAGAGCAGCCCGGACGGCTACGTTTTCTCCGCCGGTAAGATGGTCGAGGCCTTCGAGTCCGCCACCCGCTCCCTGGAGCCGGGCCAGCTCAGCGGCATCGTGGAGAGTGAGTTCGGCTACCACATCATCCTCCGCCTGGACCCTGCCACCAGCAAGGCCTTCCGCGAGAACTATTCCTCCGCAAAGCTCCGCGAGATGGAGCAGCAGTGGGTGGACGAGGCCGACATCAAGACCACCGAGACCTACGATACCCTGTCCGTGGCCGACTTCTATGACAAGCTCACCGCCTACCGCGACAGCCTGAACACCGACGCAGACCAGGCTGAGAAAGAAAACCAGCAGGTCGAGCAGGACACCGGCGACGAAAACGCCGCCGACAGCAACGCTGCCGGGGACGGCACCGATGCCAACACCGACGCGGACGCCAATGCCGACGCCCAGACCGACAGCGCCGACGCAGACAAGTCCGACGCCAGCAACGCCGCAGACACCACCACCGACACCCAGGACACCGGGGACAGCGCTTCCCAGGCCCAGCAATAACGTTCCCCCACACACCCACCCCCGGGCGTTCTCGATTCGCAGAACGCCCGGTTTTTTCTTGTTCGGCAAAATTTTTTGAAAAAAGTGAATGGTTTCAGGCCGCTGGATCGTATTCCAGATAGAAGGCCCCCGAAAGGAAGTGATCCCATGCCCCCTAGCCTGACCCGCCAAGAGGCGGAGCGGCTGGTGAACACCTACGCCGACCTCATCCTCCGCCTGAGCTACACCTATCTCAGCCACACCCACGACGCCCAGGACATCTGCCAGACGGTCTTTCTCAAGCTGATCGAGCGCCGCCCGGCCTTCGCCTCTTCGGAGCATGAGAAGGCCTGGATCATCCGCACGACCATCAACGCCTGCAAGGACCACCTGAAAAGTCACTGGCGAAAAACCACCGTCCCCATCGAGGCCGCCCAGCACGTCCCCGCCCCGGCGTCGGAGCCGGGCAGCATCCTGGCCTCCGTGAACCTCCTGCCCCCCAAGTACCGGGCGGTCATCTACCTGCACTACTACGAGGGCTACACCGCCCCGGAGATCGCCCAGCTCCTGGGCCGCCTGCCGTCCACCGTCAACACCCAGCTCCGCCGGGGCCGGGAACAGCTCAAGACTCTATTGGAAAAGGAGGGGTACCCATGAAAGACTATCGCAGCCAGTTCGATGCCCTGCGCTTTTCCCCCGAAGAGAAGCAGGCCATGATCGACGACCTCCTGGCCGCCGCCCCGGAGACCCGTCGGCGGGTGTCCCACAAAAAGCGCGTCCACATCCTCATCGCCGCTGTCATCGCCGCCGCCCTCTGCGCCGCCTGCGCATCCGGGGCGTTGCAGGCAGCGATCCAGTCCCTCAGCTTTTTCCTGGGGAATCAGCCGGAGCAGACCCAGGTCCTGGGCGAAATGGCCCAGCCCATCGGAGCCAGCGTGAGCGACAACGGTGTGACCCTCACCGTCGACGCCGTCTTAGGTGACGCCAATAGCTACGCCATCCTCTACACCCTCAGCCGGGATGACGGGACACCCTTGCTCCAAAATGTAGACCCGGATGCCAACCTATACAATACCCACTTCGACGAAGGATGGACGATTACGGACCCGGATAGCATAGAGCTCCAGGAAGGGGAAGGCCTGACGTTTACCGGAAACAACCTACTTTACACCGCCTTCCGCCCAACAGACAATGCCATCCACTTCTTTGAAGAATGGCACTGCCCGACGCTGGAGAATATGAGCGGGCCAGCGAGAGCCATCTTCAAAAATTTCCGCGCAGGCATCGTTTCCATGGACGTAGAAAAAGAAGAGGTCGTTGTGGAAGGAAACTGGACCGTTGATTTTCAGCTGACCTATCAGGATGCCTCCATCTACCTGCCCACCGGCCAGACCTTCCACGCAGGAACCAACGAAGCGCTGACGGGGACGATCGAAGAACTCCGCGTTTCTCCGCTGTCGCTCTGCGTTACATATGCCTATGAGATCGACGAAGAGAAGGTCACAGCAGCTTATGACCCTGCCATGACGACAGAGCCAAAAGAAGAATGGGTAAGCAACGAGATCGAGTATCAGACCTTGCAGACACACGTTTTCCTACATCTCAAAGATGGTAGCACCAAAGAAGTCGGTTCCTACGGAGACATGTATTCCGAGAAAGGAAAGCATCGTCTCTCTGGGACATTCTCCGAAATCATCCCTCTGGACACCATTGAGAGCATCTCCATCGGGGACTTGACCATCCCCATGCCCCAGTCCTGAACGAAAGGAAGTGAGTCTATGCGGCCGACCTTAGACCGCCGGGAAGCGGAGCGCCTGGTGAATACCTACGCCGACAGCATCCTCCGCCTATCCTACGCCTGCCTGGGCGACACGCAGGGCGCTCAGGCCCTCTGCCAGACTATTCTGCGGCAGAGGTTAGAACAGGGTGCCTCCCTGGACGATCCCGCCAAGGAACGCCTTTGGTTCCTGCGGGCCACGTTCCGGGCCTGCCAGAAGCATACCACGCTGGACCCAGCGGCCAAGCGCCGCGTGGCCTGGTTCCTCTGCGAGGGGGCGGGCCTGTCCCACCGGGAAGCCGCTCGTGTGATGGGTGGTTTTCCTGGGAACGTTGCGGCCCTGCTCCAGGAAACTGACGGAGAGGAGGGAGCGCGATGAAGACCTATCGGGAACAGTATGATGAGCTGCGCTTCTCCCCTGAAGAGAAGCAGGCCATGGTCGAGAACTTATTGGCCGCCGCCCCGGAGACCCGTCGGCGGGTGTCCCACAAAAAGCGCGTCCATGTCCTCATCGCCGCTGTCATCGCCGCCGCCCTCTGCGCTGCTTGTGCGTCGGGAGCGCTGCGTTCGGCCAGCGAAGTTTTTGCCAACCTGTTCGGGGCTTCCCAGGAACAGGCCAGCCTATTGGAACAGCTGGGCACCCCCCTGGGCGTCAGCTGCACCCAGGACGGCCTGACGATTACGGCCGATGCGATCCTGGCCGATGAGTATACCTACGCCATCCTCTACTCCATCCAGCGGGAGGACGGCACCTCCCTCCGGGCCGACGGCCGAAGCGAGAGTGTTTCGTTCCAGGAGTACACGATGCAGTGGCCTCAGCAAGCCCAGCGTACTTCTTCCACACTTCGCCCCTATGATGAGGACACGTCCGACCAGACCGTGCAGTATTTGGAGATCTGCCAAATGGATCAGCCCCTCCAGGCCGGCCGCATGACGGCGGTCTTCCGGGCCGCAATGATCGACGAGGGCCAGGCGGACGGCACGATCCGAACCGTTCCGTTGGGAGATGGGCCTTGGGAACTGAGCTTCGACTTCACCCCCAAAGTGTCCTCCATAGACCTGCCCACCGGACAGCAGTTCCAGGTCGATGGCCTCGACTGCACCCTGACCCGCGTGTCCCTCTCGCCCCTATCCCTCCATGTGGAATACACCGTGGACGCCGCCGAGGTCCCGGATGAGAACGCCTTTTTGAACGCCCTGCCCCTCTCTCTGACCAAAACAGACGGGACTGTGGCTTATTCGCAGCGAGACGCCACCAGCGGCCTGCATTCGGATTCAGACAGCGACCAGATGCAGGCCCGCAAGGATCTGGTGTTCTCCGAGATCACCCCTCTGGACACCATTGAAAGCATCTCCATCGGGGACTTGACCATCCCCGTGCCCCAGTCCTGAACGAAAGGAAGTGAGTCTATGCGGCCGACCTTAGACCGCCGGGAAGCGGAGCGCCTGGTGAATACCTACGCCGACAGCATCCTCCGCCTATCCTACGCCTGCCTGGGCGACACGCAGGGCGCTCAGGCCCTCTGCCAGACTATTCTGCGGCAGAGGTTAGAACAGGGTGCCTCCCTGGACGATCCCGCCAAGGAACGCCTTTGGTTCCTGCGGGCCACGTTCCGGGCCTGCCAGAAGCATACCACGCTGGACCCAGCGGCCAAGCGCCGCGTGGCCTGGTTCCTCTGCGAGGGGGCGGGCCTGTCCCACCGGGAAGCCGCTCGTGTGATGGGTGGTTTTCCTGGGAACGTTGCGGCCCTGCTCCAGGAAACTGACGGAGAGGAGGGAGCGCGATGAAGACCTATCGGGAACAGTATAACGATCTGCACTTCTCCCCAGAGGAAAAGCAGGCCATGGTCGAGAACTTATTGGCCGCTGTGCCGGAGACGCAGAAGCGAGTGTCTCACAAAAAACGCCTTCACGTTCTGATTGCTGCCGTGATCGCCGCCGCCCTCTGCGCCGCTTGTGCGTCCGGGGCGTTGCAGGCCGCGATCCAATCCCTCAGCTTTTTCCTGGGGAATCAGCCGGAGCAGACCCAGGTCCTGGGCGAAATGGCCCAGCCCATCGGGGCCAGCGTGACCGACAACGGTGTGACGCTTACCGTCGACGCCGTCTTAGGCGACGCCAACAGCTACGCCATCCTCTACACCCTCAGCCGGGACGACGGCGGGCCGCTGTTTCCCGGCGTGGATGACCCAGCGATCATCAACCTGACGGACTTCCGGTTTGATGAAGATTTGACCACAACAGAACCAGAAGGTGTGGAAGACGCTATGAAAGACAGAAGCGTGGTCAGTGGTAGTGGATGGGGGCCTCGGTTCGCCAGCATCCTCCCTGGGGAGAACGCCATTCACTTCATGGAAGCCAGCAACTGGCCCACGCTGAATGGGATGCGCGGCCTCGCAACGGCGACATTTACAAACCTCCGGGCCAAAACTGTCTCCATTGAAATTCCAGAAGAAGACCTCTGTCTCGAAGGAAATTGGGTCGTTGATTTCCAGATCGACTACAAGGACGCCTCCCGCTATCTGCCCACGGGACAAGTGTTCCACAGCAACAGTAAGCGAGATAATGTATTGACCGGAACCATTGAAGAGTTTCGCCTGTCTCCGCTCTCGCTGAAGATTACCTACGCCTTTACGGTGGATGAAACAAAACTAGAGAAACTATATCCCTACCCAGACAAGACGTATGCTAACATTCCGGGCTACCGGGAAGATTGGCTATTCAACGCGACAGCAGATACCCTTCTCGATGTTCCAGTCATCCTACGCTTCCAGGACGGAACCAGCGAAGTACTGTTTTACGGAGGTGATCTCACTGATATGCGTGAAGGGAAGGCCATCATCTCTGATACCTTTGATAAAATCATCCCGCTCAACACCCTGGAGAGCATCTCCATCGGGGATCTGACGGTGGAGGTTCCAGAGTAAATAAAGCACAAAAACAGCCGTGATTAGGACCTGGTTTCAGGGCCTGTCACGGCTGCTTTTTGCGATCCGTGTGAATTTCTGTGAAAAAGTCGTGTAAATTTACAGGACTTTTTCTGAAAAAATCACACTAAACTGCACCACTTTGGTGTTTCCCCTCATTTCCCCACGCAGAAGCGGGAGAAGATGCGGGCGGTGATATCCTCCCGGACGGTGCGGCCGGTCAGCTCGCCCAGGGCCTCCAGGGCGGCTTCCACGTCGGTGAGAAGGGCGTCGGGGGTCATGCCCAGGTCGAGGGCGTCTTTGGCGCGGGTCACGCCGTCCAAGGCCCGC
>OLNY01002540.1_pt1 | contig 12601 bp, 7 predicted proteins | sample 1671981 | NCBI WGS metagenome assembly OLNY01 (sample SAMEA3136632, study PRJEB25190) | human gut metagenome | biome: human gut; feature: human-associated habitat; material: faeces | place: Austria | collected 2013 | reverse complement strand
AACGTGACCATGGAAGGCCGCTCAAACCTCAGGTGTTGCAACCACCACTAGAATCCGCCATTAGCGTCAGCGTGTGGAGGCGCGGGCGATGACTTGGGATTCGGTGGTGAGCAGTTCGGGCTTGGTGATGCTGCCGTCGATGCGTCCGAGGATGCGATTCACTGCCGTGGGAGCTGTCCAGTCAAGGCGGGAATCCATGGTGGTCAGCGGAATCTGCAGGTAGGGGGCTTCCTCGTTGTTGTCGAAGCCGATGACCTGCACCTGCGCGGGCACCTCATAACCAGCGGTGCGCAGAGCGGTCAATGCGCCGATGGCCAACTGATCGTTCAGTGCGATCACACCGTCGAATGGCACGCCGGAATCAATCAGTCGCTGAGTCACGCGAGCGCCAGCGCCGATGGTCCAATCCTGATCGGTGTTGCCAATCAGATGAGGATCCAGCTCAAGCCCACGGCGGCGCGTTTCTTCAATGACACCACGCAAACGCAGTTGTGCGTTGCCTTCCACAGCCTGCAACAAAGCGGCCGCGTTATAGTCGTCTCGTGCGCCCACTACAGCGAGGCGAGAAGAACCTCGATCGTATAGGTAGCCTGCCGCTGTTGCTGCGGCGGCAACATCGTCCGGAGTCACGTGGTCGGCAACACCCCATGTGGTTCGGGCACCGACAATAACCAGCGGGAAATCGACCTTCAGGTCTTCGGGCGAAATATCCTCCACCTCGCTCATGGAGAGAATCATGCCGTCTGACACGGTGGAGTTGAAGTTCTTGAGCAGGTCACGCGCTCCTTTGGCCGAGCCCTCTGCATACGTGGTGACGTATACGGAGTAGTCGCGCTGACGGGCGGCCTCGATGGTGCGGTTGGCCAACTCGGCCAGATATGGCGGAATCAGCGAAGGCACGGCAAGGGTGATGAAACCGGTGTGATCGCGGTTGAGGTTGCGGGCGGCCACGTTGACTCGGTAGCCGAGGTCCTTAATGACTGTTTCAACCTTTGTACGGGTTTCATCGGTCATACGCCCGGAGCCATTGATCACGTTCGACGCAGTTTTGAGCGATACACCGGCGGCCTGAGCGACATCGCGTAGCGTCACTCGACGCTTGGCTGTTTTCTCGTCGCTCATGCCGCACTCCTCTATCCGGACAACATTGCCATTCTAGCGCGGTTTAGCAGGACGTTTTAGCGATAAGAATGGCGTTGCGGTTCAGCGTATATCCAACGGCGTCAGTCTCGCAACGGTGGGCGATGATGGGATCACCTTCCACACCGTTGACGGCAACGGGCTGCTTCGAACGGTTCAGATAGAAATCGAAGCGGATGGTACCGTCTGAGGATTGGCGGATGGTGTGCAGGATGCGGGGGTCATGAGTCGTGGCTGCTGCGGTCGTAGTTGCGGCGTTGATCTCTCCCCCACCCGGCCTTTGGTCGGGAGCCCTTTCGTCGGAGGGGGCTGTTGTGTTGAGTTCCTTGAGCAAGTGGGTGATGTCGTGGCGGCCAAGATCGCAGCCCACGTAGATGGCGGCGCCTTGGCCGTGGGGGTGACTGGTGATGGCGGGGACGCCGTCGAGCTCCCAGTCAGCAGCGGCTGTACCCACGTACGTGGCAAGCACGCGAGTGTCTGGAGCGACCGAGGTCACGTCATTCTGCCACAGACGTGTCGTGAGTCCATTCGACAAACCGATTTCGGCCGGTTCGTCTTCGGCTTCTTCTCCGAGGATGTTGAATTCTTCGGAGCGGATGCCGAGCATGTCGCGCAGAAGTCCGTTGCCGGCGCCGGGGTATCCGCCGAGACCGATGTGGAAGTGTTCGTCGATCAGGCCGGTGGCATAGCCGACGATGACCGTACCGCCGTTTTCGGCAAAGTCCGCGATGCGACGGGTATCCTCGTCGGACAGGGCGATCACGGTGGGCAGCACGATAGTCTGGTAGCCGCTCCAATCGTAGGCGAGCGGGACCACGTCCGCGCGCGCTCCGGCATCGAGATATCCGCGATACCAGTCGCGTACGTCATGCCAGTGATTGAGTTTCATGCTGGGCAGGGTCTCGGAGCGAGTGGCCCATTCGGATTCCGCACTAAACAGAATCGCCGTGTCCGCGCGCTTCAGTTCCGTGTCTTGCACACCCGCGTCGGACAGCGTCTTCAGCGCGGCGCCGAGTTCGCACACTCCTCGAAACAGTTTCGTATCGGAGCCCGCGTGGGGCACCATCGCGGAGTGGAACGCCTCGGCACCCGATGCGGATTGTCTCCATTGGAAGAAGTTGATGGCGTCGGCACCCATGGCCACGTGGGCCAAGGAGTCGCGCATGAGCTCGCCGGCGCGCTTGCGCATGTTAAGCGGCTTCCATTGGACGGCGGAGGTGGAGTGCTCCATCACGTACCACGGCTTGCCGAGCGCGAGCGAGTCCATGAGCGCGTCCGAGCAGGCGAGTTCGTCCAGATGGGATTCGCCCTCATGGAAGTAGTGATCGTTGGACACGAAGTCCACTTCGTTTGCCCATTGCGCGTAGTCCATGGTGCATTGGTCGGTGGAGACCATGAAGTTCGTGGTGAACGGCTTGCCGGGGCAGATTTCTTCGATGGCGTCGCGTTCGGCCTTGTAGAAGTCGAGCAGCATGTCGTTGCCGAACCGCTCGTAATCCAACTGCTGGGGCGGGTTGACCATGCTGTCGCCGCCCATGTGGCGAGGCAGCAACACCTCGTCGAAGCTGTTCACGTGCTGGGACCAGAAGGCCGTGCCCCACGCTTCGTTCAACGCGTCGACGGTCCCGTATTTGGCCTCGCACCACGTGCGGAACGCGGCCAAGGCGTTGTCGGAGTAGTCGTAGCGGTTGTTCCAGCCGTATTCGTTGCCCATGTGCCAGGCCGTCACGTATGGATTGTCCTTGTAGTGTTCGGCAAGTTTGCGGCACAGGCGCAGCGCGTATTCCTTGAGCACCGGGCTTGTGGGCTGCCACGACTGGCGTGAGCCCGCATTGACCACATGGCCGTACCGATCGATTGGCAGCACCTCAGGATGACGCTCGTACAGCCACAACGGGGCCGTGGCAGTGGCCGATGCCAGGTCCACGGCGATGCCCGCCGCGCCGAGCTTGTCGATCACGTGGTCAAGCCACTCGAACGTGAACTCGCCCTCGCGCGGTTCGATCTTGTCCCAGCTGAAGATGGCGAGGGCCACGGTGTTGACGCCGGCTTGGACCATCAGGCGAATGTCCTCGTCCAGTGTCTCCTCGGGCCACTGGTCCGGATTGTAGTCGCCGCCGAACGCGATGCCACGACCGGATTCAGTCAGCAGGGACGGCCACCTGAACGTTCTACGAGTAGTCATATCAATCAAGTCCTTTATTGTACCGGCTCATGGCCGATGCTATGTTGCTGGCGGCGGCCGTTGCTGCGATGACCTTCTTGGTGTTGCGCATGTTATCTCCTCCTGAGCCGTTGGGATTGGTCGTGGCTTCGGGACTTTGGACTTACCTTGGGCCTGGGTTCCTCGCCTGCGATATGCTCCGCTGACGGTCTTTTTTGGGGCGTTTTCTTTGGTACACCCGTGTACCAATATCTATGATGATACACCCGTGTACCAATTTGTCAAAATCAAGCGACACGCCTGATTTCCCGCCAAAACTCGCCACCTCGGGCACACAGAAGAATCTTCAGCCTCCGACATCCACAATTCCGAGAGCGTTCACATTCGTGGATGTCCAGCGCCAGACGGAGCCAGTTCGGCTAGTATGAATAGGCACCACCATAGCTGTATTGAGAGGAAGAGCACATGGCGGGACTGTTTCGGACTGCTTCCAAGCAGCCCAATCCTTTAGGAACAGCCATACGCACCCGCGGATCAGGAAAATATACATTCGGACTGGCTTTGAGTGCGGGTCTTGCCGGATTACTGTACGGCTACGACACCGTCTCCATCTCCGGTGCCATCGAATTCCTGCGCGCCAGATACGGGCTCAGTGCTCTCATGGAGGGCCTCGTCGTTTCCTCCATCATGCTCGGTGCCGTCATCGGAGCGGCCACCGCCGGATTCCTTTCCGACCGATTCGGCAGGAAACGTATCCTTATTATCGGCGGCGCGTTCTTCCTCGTTGCGGCTGTATGGAGTGCGCTGACGATAGGTCCCATAGCGCTTATCGTGGCGCGCGTGGCCGGCGGCTACGGCATCGGCCTGACCGCCGCGCTGGCCGTCACATACATCACCGAATCGGCTCCGGCCAACATCCGTGGTCTGCTCGCCTTCTCTTATCAGCTGCTTGCGGTTTGCGGTATCTTCCTGACCAACGTCATCAACTACATCATCGCCTCCCACGGATCAAACGACTGGGATATCGCCACTGGATGGCGCTGGATGCTGGGATTAGGCGCGATTCCGGCCGCCACCTTCCTGCTGGCTATGCGGAGGGCACCGGAAAGCCCACGATTCCTCATTCAGATAGGCAGAACCGATGAAGGTTTCGCGGTGCTCGAGCACATCCTCGGCACCGAACGCGCACGCCTGCGCACCGATGACATCCAAGCCTCGGTCAAACTGGAAACCGAGATGTCGCACGAATTCCATGATTTGTTCCGTCCAGGCCTGCGACGGGCACTCGTCATCGGCATCTTTCTCGCCGTGTTCAACCAGTTCATCGGCATGAACGCCATTTCCTACTATGGGCCGGTGATGTTCTCGGATCTCGGGTTCGCCGGGGACACTCAGTTCCTCGCGGCCGCCAGCGTAGGCGGCATGGAGCTGGTGGCCACCGTGGTAGGCATGTACCTGATCGACACGTTCGGCCGTAAACGTCTTATGGAAATAGGCACCGGCATGATGTGCGTGTTCGCGCTATGCATTTCGGGCTCGTATTTCATGGGCAATTCGCTGCTGACGCTTATATTCGTCATGGCGTTCACCATATCGTTCGCCTTTTCGATGGGACCGATTCCCTGGATTGTGATTCCCGAGCTCTTCCCCACGTATCTGCGCGGTCGCGCCACCGGATTGTGTGTGATGTGTCTGCTGTTCGCCAACTGGATCATCGCACAATTCACGCCGATGATGATCGATGGATTGGGCGGCGGCATATCGTTCGCGATTTTCGCGGTTCTGGATCTGATTTGCCTGTTCGGCATCGTGGCGTTGGTGCCGGAGACAATGGGACGCACGCTGGAGGAAATCGAGCATCTATGGCAGCCGAAAACCGATTTGGCCTACGCAAAATACGCGCTGAGCACGGCTGATGCGAATATCCGCCACGCGGAAGCCACGCTGCGTCGTATTGAAAACGAACGTCAGCAGGCATTGGGCATTATGGATGCGGCTGAGCGGGCTCGCGCTGCGGCACAGCAGAAGATTTTCGCCATAGAGACCGCCAAAAGGGTCGAGGCAGAACGGCTGGAGGCGCAGCGCGCTGCCGAGGAAGCCGCCAAGGCAGCGGCGAATATGGCTGCAGAAGAAGACACGGCAGCGACCGTCTCGGAAGTTACGACGGATGAGAACGTGCCGTCGCTTATGCGGCGTACGAGGGGCGCTGTTCTGGTTGGTAAGTCATCCAGTAGACGGCACGACGGTGAGTATACGGACGGCTCTGCGAACGGCCCTGCGGATGGCTCTGTGGATGGCTCCGTGACTGACTCTGCGGATGGTGCGATGCTGGACGGCGCGGCGGCCGAGGCAGCGGCCAGCGCAGCAGTCGCGGCCTTGGCCGATTCACTGCCCGACGATCCATTCACGCTGGCGAATCGGCCGACTACGCGCAGTGGTGCGGATGATACAGATAGCGTTGATGCCGCAGATGCCGTTGATTCCGCGAATGACGCGAATCGAAACCGCAAGCAGACAAATGCCGTGCAGCCGGCACATATGGCCTCTATTGGGCACGCGCACAGTGCCGATACGCCTCGCGGAGTGTTGTTGCCCAGTGCCGACGAGGATTCCTACAGCGAGCATTCCTTCGCCGAGACGGATGACGACCGCGAGGCTCAGGCCATCGACGCGGCCCTCGACTCTCTGGATGCCCTTATCAGAGGCTGATATATAAGGAAATCCTGTATTGCAGAGTATTGCGGCCTGTGACTGTGCGACTTTACAGATTCAGCACCGCATCGGCAACGCGCATGGCGGATTCACGGTGAGAGACCAGCACCACAGCCACGTCTTGCCCCTTATCCGCATTCTGCTCGCTCTTGGACAGCTCATGAATGGAACGCAGAATGATGGCTTCATTCAAGGCATCCAGACGACTGGTCGGCTCGTCGAAGAGCACCAAGTCGGCATTGCGCAGGAATACACGGGCCAAGCCGATGCGCTGGCGTTCGCCTTCAGACAGTCGGTCGCCCAGCTCGCCCACCTGGGTGTCGAGCCCATCCGGCAGGGAATCGATCAGGTCGAGCACGGATGCCTTGGCGAGGGCTTCGCGGAGTCGGGCGTCAAGAACACCGGCCGCTCCCCCATTGCGAATCTCCGATTCAGGCAAGGCGATAAGCAGATTCTCTCGAATCGTGCCGTCGAACAGGTGGGTCTCCTGACTCATCATGGCCTGAATACGGCGGCGGGCATGCACATCGATTTGCGGTAGCGGCGTGCCGGACAGCGTCACTTGGCCGCGCTGCGGATCCCAATAGCGCATCAGCAGCTTCAGCATAGTGGACTTGCCCCGGCCGGACGGGCCTTGGATACCGAGGATGCCGTGCTGCGGCACATCGAGCGAGAAGTCGGCGAGAATCGCCTCGCTCCCCTCCCCCGGGTACGCGAAGGTGACGCGGTCAAGGCGCATGCCCTCATAATCCGAGTTCGCAGTGCCAGTTTCCACCACGGCCGGCGCTTCGTCCATCAGGCCGAACAGACGACGGGCGGAGGCGAAGGTCTGGGTGAGGTTCGCGGGCAGGGCGGCGAGCGCCAGCGTCGGCCCGAACGAGCTGGCGAGCAGCGCGAAGGCGGCGACCAGCGCCGGGATATCGTAGAGGTTCACGCCGGCAAGATTGATGGCGATGCCGGCAGCCGCCGAGGTAAGCAATGCAACCAGCAATCCGCCGACACCGGCGAACCGGCCGTTGACACGGCTGAGTTTGGCATGGTCACGCCATAGCGCGCGCGTGCGGTCTTCGATGGCCTGCGCACGATCTTCACCCCGACCGAATCGGATGATCTCGTCGAGACCGCGCATGTCGTCGAGCATCACGTTGTCGAGTTCGCCGGCCGCGCCACGGATGGCGGGGCCCAGATTGCGCACGCCGGTGGCGAAGAAGCGCGGCACAATGATGCCGATGATCAGATGGGAGACGATCAGCGCCAACGCCATCCAGGGGCTCAGCGTGGCCGCCACGATGGCGTAGACGATGGTGGTGGTCACGGCTATGGCCACGGGGCTGATGGTATGCGCGAAGAAGATTTCGAGCAGTTCCACGTCGGTGGTGAGCATGGCGATGAGGTCGCCCTTGCCCTTGCCGGCGAGCTTGGCCGGAGCGAGGCGGCGAAGGGCGGCGAAAGCCTTGGAGCGGAAGAGCGCGAGCAGGTGGAAGGCCACGTTGTGGTTCAGATATTGCTCAACGTAGCGCGTCAGGCCGCGCAACACCGCGCAAACAATCATGGCGGTGATTGCACCGGCCGCACTCATGCCCCACACGGGGTTGCCGGCGAGCGCGAATCCGGCGATGATGCCGAACACCGGTAGGAAGGTTGCGGCAAGGTGACCGATGGTGCCGGCCGTGGAAGCCGCGACCATAAGCCCGGCCAGTGGCTTGGCCTCCCCGAGTAGTCGCTTGATGACCTGGAACGTGCTCATCTCGGCCGGAGCTGCAGCCGGAGCTGCGCCCACAGCCGCCCCGCTCCCGCTGGCGGAAGCTGTCAGCGAAGCTGGCTGAGGGTGGTCAGCCGTTACGTCGGTCTCTGTGCTTACTCGCGTCGAACCACCCTCAGTCCGACTGTCGTCGGCCAGCTCCCGCCAGCGGGAGCTTATCTGCGTCCCATGCTGAGGGTTGTCACCCCCAAAGTTCTCGATATCCGCCTGAGTAGTGAACAACTTGGCGTACACGCCGCCGGCCGCCATGAGTTCGGCATGCGTGCCGGTTTCCACCGACTTGCCGTGTTCGAGCACCACCACTTGGTCGGCGTGCTCGGCGTTGGCCATGCGATGGGTGATCATGATCACCGTCTTGCCGCGGGATTGCACCAGTTCGCGGATGGTCGCGAGAATCAGTTCCTCGGATTCCACATCCACACTGCTGGTGGCCTCGTCGAATACGAACACCGGCGAATCGTGCAGAAGCGCACGGGCGATGGCGATGCGCTGGCGCTGGCCACCGGACAGGTTGGCGGCGTCGGGCTCAATCGTCATGTCAAGGCCGTCCTGCTGCGAACGCACGAAGTCGGCGATACGGGCCTGTTCGAGCGTGTCCCAGAGACGGGAATCCACGGCGTCGGACGCGGCTTCACCGTTCTGGCCGTCATCGGGCAAAGCCATCAGAAGGTTCTCACGCAGAGTACCGGCAAACAGATGGCTACTGGCACCGATCAGGGTGATGGTTCGGGCGAGCGTCTCTCCGGACAGGTCGGATACCTTGACGCCGTTCAGCGTAAGCGAGCCTTGGTATCCGGTCAACGTACCGGCAAGCAGCGCGGCAGCCGTGGATTTGCCGGAACCGGAGATGCCGACGATGGCGGTGAGTTGACCGGGGTAGGCAGTGAAGGTGAGGTCGGTGAGCGCAGGTGCCGGCGCGGAATTCGTTTGTTGAATGGCGGCACCGGAATCGGCGCTGTCATAGGAATAGCCGACGTGGTCGAAGCTGACGGTGATTCCGCCATCGGCCTTGGCCCCGGCCTTGGTACCGGCATCAGTCCCGGCATCGGTGCCAGCGGTGGCCGGCAGCGTGGCAGTGCCGTGGGCGGGCTCGGGGGTGTCCAGCAGGGCGAAGATCCGTTTGGTGGAGGTCATGCCGTTCATCGCCACGTGGAAGTAGGAGCCGAGTTGGCGCATGGGGATGAAGAATTCGGCGGACAGCAGCACGATCAGCAACAGTCCGGCGAGGGTGAGCGGGAAGCCCGCTCCGAATGGCATCAGGTATTGCAGGCCGTAGGCCAGGTAGGCGAACGCACCGGGCAGGTGGGCGGCGAGCATAATCGGAGACCAGCCGGCGGCGCTGGCTCCTGCGGCGGCCGCGGCGGTATGCGCATACTGCCATAGAGCCACACCAATGCCGGCCGCCGCACCGCCGTAGGCCACGATATCCATGGCGGTCAGCGAGCGCAGCTGGATCTGCAGCACGCGCATGGTCATGACGCGGAAGCCTTCGGCCTTCTTGTCCATTTCGGCGGCGGCACGGTCGTCGGCGTCGAAGTTCTTCAGGGTTTCGAGGCCTTGCAGGTTGTCGAGGAATGCGGCACCCATGTCGGTGTATCGGCCCCAGTATTTTTTGAAGGCGCGGGCGGCGGTCATGGATACGATGCCGGTGACAATAATAATGAGCGGCGCGCAGACGAGCATGGTCACGGCGGCCGGCATGTTGATCGGCGCAATCACGGCGAACAGGGTGATCGGCGCAAGAATCGCATAGAAGAGCTGCGGCAGGAACAGTTCGAAGAAGCTTTGAATCTGCTCGACGCCTTCGCCGGCGGACTGGACCACATCCGAGGTCTTGACGCGCGACCTGTAGGACGGGCCGAGGGCCACCATTTTGCGGTACAGCTTGGAACGCAAAGCGAGCTTGACCCGTTCGGCGGCTTCGGTGCCGAGGCGTGTGGCGTGTGTGGTGGCCAGGTAGCGAACCAGCATGCAGACGATCGCCAAGGCCACGTAAACCATGAGGTCGCCGGCCATCGGGGCGACGGTGGTGCCCGGAACGCCGAACAGATTGGCGGGGCACTCGGAGGCCGAGGCGGCGTTACAGGAGAAAGTGTGTGGGTCGGCTGCGGCGAGCAGTCCTTGCAGCAGCATGACCAGCGAAAGCATGAAGCCGATATTGGCAAGCAGCCCAACCCACATCAGAGCCACTTTGCCGGCTATGAGCTTGCCGAGACCTGGTGCCAATTGGAACAGTCGTTTGTCGAACATGGTTCGCTTCCCCTTGCCGTGTTGTTGCGGTGTTGGTTGCCGTGGTACTGCAGTAGGTCTCGTCATGCATCAGTCGCGGGTGCCACCAATCGCATACCTGCACATACCGATGGCGTGCACTGCGCAATCCTATTTACCTTAGGCGAAAGCGCACATACACGCCAGACCTTCAGCTGAGACGACTGTCACGCTGAGCTTCGTTCCCAAATAAGAAGCCACAGACTCCCCAATGCCGACGCCGCCGATGATGCTGGAGCTGATGACCGGACCCTGCAGGGCCGGGCTCAGCACGTACTTGTCCTGCAGGAAGTCGATGGCTCCCGAAATGGACACGGTCATAACCGTAGAGCAAACCGGTTAGACACGGCGTTGTATACAATCCACAAAACCAGACAGACAACTTCTCCATTGCCCACAACGCGCGCAACCTTACGCCAGCGTAATCTAACTCGTCAGAATGGCTCGGGTTGTCAACTTGCCATCATGTTTGTAAGGAATAAACGGCCGTATGCTTACCGAATACACCACGCCCGGCGAATCCATCGAGATCCGCGATGACCAAACTATCTATTCACTGCTCACCGAACGACTGGCCCGCACCGGCGCGGACACGGTAATCGCCGCCAAGAAAATCGGCCCCGGCCGCTGGCAGAACGTCACCACCGGCGAATTCCACGAGCGCGTGGTCTCAGCCGCCAAGGGCCTGATCGCGCTCGGCATCGCCAAGGGCGACGCGGTGACCATCTTTTCCTCCACCCGTCTCGAATGGGGCATTCTCGATTTCGCACTGGCCGCAGTGGGCGCGGTAAGCGTGCCGATCTACGACACCGACTCCGCCCCGCAAGCCCAGCGCATCATGAACGATTCGGCGGTCAAGCTGGCCTTTGCCGACAACCGCGAGCGCTTCGACCGGCTCGACTCGGTCAAGGACCACTGTCCTGCCTTGAAGCAGATTCTCATGATCGAGGGCAACGCGCTGGGCGCGCTCGAAGGTCTGGGCGTGGCTGTTTCGGACGAGGAACTGAACGAGCGCGTGGCCACCGTGCGCACGGGCGACCTGGCCACCATCGTCTACACTTCGGGCTCCACCGGCAACCCGAAGGGTGCCGAACTGACCCACAAGAACTTCGTGTCCATCACCATCTCCGCCTCGCAGGCGTTGCATGAAGTGGTGCTTGACGACCATCCGCGCCTGCTGCTCTTCCTGCCGCTGGCCCACTGCTTCGCGCGATTCATCCAGTACGCCTCCATCGCCTCCGATGACGGCGTGGTCGGTTATCTGCCGGACACCAAAACCCTGCTGCCGGACCTGCGTTCGTTTGAACCGACCTACCTGCTGGGCGTGCCGCGCGTGTTCGAGAAGGTATACAACGCCGCCTCGCACAAGGCCGGTGCCGGCTGGAAGGGCCGCCTGTTTGTCAAAGCCGCCGAGGCCGCGCGCGTCTGGAGCCGCAAGGAGCAGGCCGGCGAGCAACACACATTTGCCGAAATCGCCGAGCGCGCCAAGTACGAAACGCTCGTCTACCGCACGGTGCGCGGTGCTCTGGGCCCGAAGATCAAGTACGTGGCCTGCGGCGGCGCACCACTGTCGCTCGATCTGGCGCATTTCTACAACGGCATCGGACTGCCGATGATTCAGGGTTATGGCATGACCGAAACCGCCGCCCCGTTCGCCGCCACGCGCGTGACCGACAATGTGATCGGCACCGTAGGCCAGCCCGCGCCCGGCTCCTCGATTCGCATTTCCGACGAAGGCGAACTGCAGGTCAAGGGCCCGAACGTGTTCCGCGGCTACCACAATCTGCCGGAGAAGACGGCCGAGGCGTTCACCGCCGACGGCTGGCTCAGGACCGGCGACTTGGCCGAGATCGATGATGAGGGCCACATCGTCATCACCGGCCGCATCAAGGACATTATTATTACTGCCGGCGGCAAGAACGTCTCCCCCATTCCGCTGGAGGAAGAGATCGCCAAGTGCCCGATCGTGGAGCACTGCGTGGTGGTGGGCGACCAGCGCCCGTTCATCGGCGCGTTGGTGACGCTCGATCCGGAGTCGCTGGCATTGTGGCTGCCCGCGCACGGCCTGTCCACGGAGACGCCGGTCGACCGGCTCGCCACGAACGCCGCGGTGCGCGAGGAGATTCAGCAGTACGTGGACAAGGCGAATGCGACGGTCTCGCGCGCCGAATCCGTACGCAAGTTCGCCGTGCTGGACACGCAGTTCACGCAGGAGAACAAGTGCCTGACACCGTCGCTGAAAGTGGTGCGCCCGGCCGTCAATCGCGTGTTCGCCGATGTGATCGACAACGAGATCTACAACGGCAAGCGGTGAGACGCGCGGTTCGTAATCCGACACAAAAAAAGGGCCTTTTGAACCGCACCCCGATTGTTGGACTGGAGTAATCCAGATTCGATGATCGGAGGTGCGGTTTCTCATGTCCAGGGATCGCAGGCGTCATTATGACGATGATTCCATGCGGGTCATCGCCGGGGTGCCGCCCGGCCCAGGTGGGTCATGCCCGGGTCAGTTTCTTGCTCCTGAGACGCAGCACGACATCGGCGGAGTCGGCGAC
>OLNY01002539.1_pt1 | contig 12605 bp, 6 predicted proteins | sample 1671981 | NCBI WGS metagenome assembly OLNY01 (sample SAMEA3136632, study PRJEB25190) | human gut metagenome | biome: human gut; feature: human-associated habitat; material: faeces | place: Austria | collected 2013 | reverse complement strand
TGTTCCGCGCGCCCACGTTGGACGTCATGACGATGACGGTGTTCTTGAAGTCCACGCGGCGACCCTGGGAGTCGGTGACAACGCCGTCCTCCAGGATCTGCAGCAGGATGTTCCACACATCCTCGTGTGCCTTCTCGATCTCGTCGAACAGCACCACGGAGTAGGGCTTACGGCGCACCTTCTCGGTCAGCTGACCGCCCTCCTCGTGACCCACATAGCCGGGAGGCGAACCGATCAGGCGGGAGACGGTGTGCTTCTCCATGTACTCGGACATGTCGATACGCACCATGGCGTTCTCGTCACCGAACATAGCCTCAGCCAGCGTCTTGCACAGCTCGGTCTTGCCCACGCCGGTAGGGCCGAGGAACAGGAAGGAACCGATGGGCCGCTTGGGGTCCTTCAGACCCACACGGCTGCGGCGGATGGCCTTGGCCACGGCGGCCACGGCCTCGTCCTGACCCACCACCCGCTGATGCAGAGTCTCCTCCAGCTTCAGCAGGCGCTGGCTCTCGTCCTCGGTGAGACGGGTGACGGGGATACCGGTCCAGCCGGCTACCACCTTGGCGATGTCGTCCTCGGTGACGGTGCCACGGTTGGTGGACATCTGCTTATGCCACTTATCCCGCTCGATCTCCACCTGCTCCTGATAATTCTTCTCGATATCCCGCAGCTGAGCGGCCTTCTCGAAGTCCTGAGCGGCGACAGCCTCCTCCTTCTCCCGGTGCAGGGCGGCGATCTTCTCCTCCAGATCCTTCAGATCGGGGGAGGCGGATTCGGCAGCCATACGCACCTGGCTGGCGGCCTCGTCCATCAGATCGATGGCCTTATCCGGCAGGAACCGGTCGTTGATGTACCGGCGGGACAGCGCCACGGCGGCCTCCAGCGCCCCATCGGTGATGGTCAGACGGTGGTGAGCCTCGTACTTATCCCGCAGTCCCTTCAGGATCTCCAGCGTAGCCTCCGGGGAGGGTTCTCCCACGGTGACGGGCTGGAACCGGCGCTCCAGAGCGGCGTCCTTCTCGATGTACTTGCGGTACTCGTTGAGGGTGGTGGCGCCCACCACACGGATCTCGCCGCGGGACAGAGCGGGCTTGAGAATGTTGGCGGCGTCCACGGCACCCTCGGCGGAGCCGGCGCCCACGATGGTGTGCAGCTCATCGATGAAAAGGATGACGTTGCCGGCCTTCTTCACCTCGTCGATGGTGTTCTTGATGCGCTCTTCAAACTCACCCCGGTACTTGGTGCCGGCCACCATGCCGGACAGATCCAGCGACAGGACCCGTTTGTCCAGCAGCTCCTCCGGCACGTCGGCAGCGGCGATGCGCTGGGCCAGGCCCTCTGCGATGGCGGTCTTGCCTACGCCGGGCTCACCGATGAGCACGGGGTTATTCTTGGTGCGGCGGGACAGGATCTGGATGACCCGCTGGATCTCCTTCTCCCGGCCGATGACGGGGTCCAGCTTGCCGCTGCGGGCCGCCTCCGTCAGGTCACGGGTATACTCCTCCAGAGCGCCCTTCTTGCCGCCCTCCTGTGCGGGAGCGGAAGCGCTGCCGGACACGGCGGCGGTGCGGGGCGCCTCATTGAGCTTCTTCACCACGGCGCTGTACAGCTTCTTGGGGTCGATGCCCACGGTGCGCAGGATGCGCAGGGCCATGTTGTTGCCCTCCCGCAGCAGACCCATCAGCAGATGCTCGGTGCCGATGTAGCCGGCGCCGGTGCGGGCGGCCTCGGAAACGGCCAACTCCACGGCGCTCTTGGCACGGGGCGTCAGCCCCTGAGAGGGTGCGGCGCCGGAGACGCCGGTGCCTACGCTGCGGTGCAGGATGTCGCAGACCAACTCGTCAGTGAGTCCGTTCTCCTCCAGCACACGGTGGGCAATGCCCTCCTCTTCCCGCAGCAGACCCAGCAGCAGGTGCTCGGAGCCCACATAGCCATGTCCCATATCCTCAGCGGCCTCCTGGGCCAGACGCAGAGCCTCCTCTGCACGAGGGGTGAATTTATTTTCCATCATAAAGAAACACTTCCTTTCAAAAGGTGTGGTGATCTACCAAAATTATTGCCGGGGCATTATTGCTGAGGCAGTGCCTTCAGCTGATCCCGCAGCCTGGCGGCGGATTCGAAGTCCTCGGCCTCTACGGCGTGACGCAGCTGCGTCTGCAGGGCGTTGCGCTGACGCTGCAGGGAGAAGTGCTCCTGCTCCGCCTTGCCCACCAGCGCATCCTCCGGGGCTTCCGCCACGGCCTGTTGGGCCTGCCGGGTCACATCCACCGGCTCCGGGAACTCCGTCAGCAGGCGATTGCCAAACCCACCCAGCAGCGGCTCAAAGAGCCGGAAGGGATGGGAAAAGAAGTCGTCGCCGAAGAAGCTGTCCGGCTGCATCCGCTGCACATAGCCCAGCTTCCGGGCGCAGTCGGCGCACAGGTGCGTCTCAGTGACCCGTCCGTTGATGCTGCTCTTATAGTAGTAAGTCGCTTCATTTCTTCCGCAATTCTGACATTTCATAATGATTTCCTCCTTATCGAAAAATCAAACCGGTCAACTGTACCGATCCGACGCTATACCAGATGGATGAGGGCCTGCTTCAGCAGGTCGGCCCGCAGGACGCTGCGCTGATCCTTGGGAACGGATCGCAGAGCGGTGTCCGACAAAAGGCTCACCAGCAGCTTTCCCGTCTGGGCGGGGATGGCCTCCGACTGCACCAGATTGGAGAGAATGGCTCTGGCACTGGCCGGATCGATCTCCGACCCGATGGAGTTGATGACGTGCATCATCAGCGTCTGCCGGTCCACATGGACACGGGTGATGCGGATGTAGCCGCCGCCGCCCCGCCGGGATTCCACGATGTAGCCGTGCTCCGGAGAGAACCGGGTGGACATGACGTAGTTGATCTGGCTGGGTACGCACCCAAATCGCTGGGCCAGATCTCCCCGCTGCATCTCCAAAACACCGCCTGCATCGTCCAGCGCCTCCTGAATGAACCCGGCGATCATATCTGTGATTCCCATATCGTTCCCCTCCTGATTTGATATTGCCTTTCTTTGACCTTTGTCCATAGTATACCACGCCGGTAGGAAATGTCAATAGGGTATTTGACCTTTTTTGATGTTTATTCTGTAAACAATTTGTGAATGGGATGGAGCGGTAAACTCCGCAAAAGTTTGCCGCCCCGGCGAGATTTTTATTTACATCGGGTAATAAAGAAGATATAATTTACTGAACGTATAAACAGAAAGAGAACGGGTGAGAGAGAATGGCGACTGATTTTTCCCGCACATTGAGCCTGCTGCGGCAGGAGAAGGGCGTCTCCCAGCGGAAGGCGGCCGGGGAGCTGGGCATCAGCCAGGCCCTGCTGAGCCACTATGAAAACGGCATCCGGGAGCCGGGCCTTGCCTTTGTGGTGAAGGCCTGCGCCTACTACCACGTGTCGGCGGATTTCCTGCTGGGCCGCACTCTGAACCGGGACGGCTCCATCATCGAGGCGGAGGACGTGTACGACTCCAGCGGCGAGAAGGGCAGCCTCCGGGGCAGTATTCTGGCGACTCTGCAAAAAAAGCTGGTGGTGAACACCACCGGCGTCCTCTTCGAGCTGCTGGGCAAGACCGGGGACCGGGAGGCCATCACCGCCGCCGGGGACTATCTGGGCGACGCCCTGTATCAGCTGCTGCGGCAGCTGTACCGGCAGGGCGGCGGCAACGAGGACCTGTTCGCCGTGGCCCCCTCGGCCTTTGACGGCGGACTGGTGGCGGCGGATATGCAGCTATGCGCCCTGCGCTACCGGCAAGCGCTGGCCGCTCAGGAGGGGATGCCGGAGCTGACGCCGGAGAGCCTGACGGGCCAGCCCGGCGTGGGCCAGAGCGCAGCGCAGGTGTTCCACAGCGTGGACGAGCGCTGCAAGTCCTACCAGCATTAAGAAACCAACGACCTAAGGAGGCCTATATGTTTGACCAATCCCATATCAGAAACTTTTCCATCATTGCCCACATCGACCACGGCAAATCCACGCTGGCAGACCGCCTGCTGGAGCTGTGCAACGCCGTCCCGGCACGGGAGATGGAGAACCAGATCCTCGACAACATGGACTTGGAGCGGGAGCGTGGCATCACCATCAAGTCCCGTGCCGTCCACCTGTTTTACACGGCGCAGGACGGGGAGACCTACGCCCTGAACCTCATCGACACGCCGGGCCATGTGGACTTCAACTACGAGGTGTCCCGGTCTCTGGCGGCCTGCGAGGGCGCCGTGCTGGTGGTGGACGCCACTCAGGGCGTGGAGGCACAGACGCTGGCCAATACCTATCTGGCCATGGAGCACGATCTGGAGATCCTGCCGGTGTTCAACAAGATCGACCTGCCCGCCGCCGACCCCATGAAGGCCAAGCAGGAGGTGGAGGACATCATCGGCCTGCCGGCCATGGACGCCCCGGAGATCTCCGCCAAGCAGGGGATCAACATTCAGGCGGTGCTGGAGGATATCGTTCAGAATATTCCCGCCCCCAGCGGCGACCCCAAGGCCCCCCTGCAGGCGCTGGTATTCGACAGCCAGTATGACCCCTATGTGGGCGTGGTGGTGTACTTCCGGGTGAAGCAGGGGACCCTCCGCAAGGGCCAGACCATCCGCATGATGGCTACCGGCGCCGAGTATACCATTCTGGAGTGCGGCTACCTGAAGCCGCTGGGCAATGAGCCTACCGATGCCCTGCAGGCCGGTGAGGTGGGCTACTTCACCGCCAGCATCAAAAACGTCAAGGATACGCAGGTGGGCGACACCATCACCGGAGCGGATGACCCCGCCGACCAGCCTCTGCCGGGCTACCGCCCCGCCCAATCCATGGTCTACTGCGGCATCTACACCGAGGACGGCAGCAAGTACCCGGATCTGCGGGATGCGCTGGAGAAGCTTCAGCTCAACGACGCCTCCCTGACCTTCGAGCCGGAGAGCTCCGTGGCGCTGGGCTTCGGCTTCCGCTGCGGCTTTTTGGGGATGCTCCACATGGAGATCATTCAGGAGCGCTTGGAGCGGGAGTTCGACCTGGACCTCATCACCACCCTGCCCAACGTCATTTATGAAGTGACCAAGACCGACGGCACGGAGGTCCGCGTGGACAACCCCCACAACTACCCCGACCCCTCCGTCATCGCGGAGCAGCGGGAGCCGTTCGTCAAGGTCTCCATCATCGCCCCCCCGGATTACGTCGGCAACATCATGCCCATGTGCCAGGAGCGCCGGGGCGAGTTCAAAGACATGCAGTATCTCGACACCAACCTGGTCGAGATCCATTATCACATGCCCCTGAACGAAATTATCTACGACTTCTTTGACGCCCTGAAGGCCCGGACCAAAGGCTACGCCTCCCTGGACTATGAGTTCCTGGACTACCGCGCTTCCGACCTGGTCAAGGTCGATCTGCTGCTCAACAGCGAGCAGGTGGACGCCCTGTCCTTCATCGTCCACCGGGACAAGGCGTATGGCCGCGCCCGGAAGATCTGCGAAAAGCTGAAGGAGAACATCCCCCGCCAGCTCTTCGAGGTCCCCGTCCAGGCGGCCATCGGCGGCAAGATCATCGCCCGCGAGACCGTCAAGGCCATGCGGAAGGACGTGCTGGCCAAGTGCTACGGCGGTGACATCAGCCGGAAGAAGAAGCTGCTGGAAAAGCAGAAGGAAGGCAAGAAGAAGATGCGCACCCTGGGCACCGTCCAGCTCCCCACCGAGGCCTTCATGGCCGTCCTCAAGCTGGACGAGTGACGGAAACCCATGCGGCTAATTTTGATGTAACGTGCAAAAAAGAGAGCATCCGTTGTCCGGATGCTCTCTTTTTTGCAACTCCTTCGCAGTGAGAAAAGAGGTGACTTGTTGTGGATGAACCTCGCATCATTTCGTCCACCCTTATTGTACGGCATGCTGTCAGCCTTGTCAATCCGCTTTCTATCCCGAAATTTTCCAACTGAAGAAATTTTCCTTGCTATTTTCTGACCATTTGGTATAATAGACTCGGAAAACAAAATATGCGGCAGCTGACGGAAGGTAGGAGCTCCGCCAGCCTGCACAGGTGAGAGAGCACCTACACAACGGCCTGAGGCCGCACCGCATGGGTACTATTATACAGTTTTTTCAGGGCCATTGCAAGCAATTTGCAGTTGGCTATCTCTGGGAAACCTGTGTTTTGCTATACCCTGAGGCGCACCCCAGACGTTTGTACGCATGGGCATTTGCCTCCTAGCTTGTCGTGTAGGGTCATTGGAACCTGCACGGCATATTTGTTTTTCCCCGACCTCGTTCGGGGAGAGACAACCTTTCCCCGGACGAACCGTTGGGAAACCAAAATTTGCAAGGAGGAACCCAAACATGAAGAAGAGAGTGTTGTCAGCAGCACTGAGCTTATGTATGCTGCTGACCCTGCTGCCCACCGCCGCGCTGGCAACGGAAGACAACGCAACTACCCCTGGCACTTCCCCAGCAACGACACTGCAAGAAAAAATCACTGCGGCAGAAAATGGTGATACCGTTTCGTTAAGTAAGGATGAAACCGACAGCATCACTGTTTCTGCGGGCAAAGACATCACGTTAGACCTCGCCGGTCACAAGCTGACGAACACCGCTGACAGTCATACTGTGACCGTTGAGAAGGGCGCAACCCTGACGGTTATGGATTCCAGCGAGGCAAAGACAGGTACCATTGATAACACATCCCACCAGAAGGGCGCTGTCGTGAATAACGGTACTTTCGTGCTGAACAGTGGCAACTTGACCCGTAGCGGGGAAGCTAGTAAGTATGATGAAGAGAAAAAGTCGGACATTGCGAACGGAAACTCTTGGTATGTGGTTTTGAACCACGGCACCATGACCGTAAATGGCGGCAAGGTTTTCTTTTCTGAAAGCAACATCGGTTACTTCTCCAGCCTGATCGCCAACGGCTGGTATAAGGGCTTGGAGAATACAGAGGAGACTCCTGCTTCTCTGACCATCACCGACGGTGAATTTACTGGTGGTAAAATCACTATTAAGAACGATGATTATGGTGTTCTAAACATCCGGGGAGGCACCTTCTCCCAGTCTGATGCACGCCATTTCTGCATTTATAGTTGTAATGATGCCACCATTTCCGGCGGTACCATCAATGGCACAGTTGGCTGTGGGGGTTATGAGCAGGAAGACCAAAGTTCTTATGAACAGGGTAAGCTGGTCATTTCTGGTGATACCCAAGTAAAGGGTGGCATCCAGACATTTGATAACGCTAACGTTTCTATTTCTGGTGGTACCTTCACGAACACCTACCTTTATGTAGGCGCTAACACGGCAAACATCTCCGTGACTGGCGGCAGCTTTACCAAGGCTGAGAATAGAAAGACTGGCCTGGTGTTCCAGGCAAAGAACACCAATGGGACCTGCGCTATCTCTGGCGGTACGTTCTCTGAGAACCCCGGTGCAGAGTATTTGAAGCCCGGCCTGTCTGCCACCGAAAAAGACGGCACCTTCTCCATCACGCCCGCTGAGACCGGGACGGTCTACCCCGCTCGTCTGGCTGACCAGTCTGAGACTCCCATTACCGACCTGTATGACAAAGACAGCTACAATGTTAAGGCAACTCAGGCAACGGAAGCTGAGACCGGTGACTATTATACTGAGGTCGCTGTCTCCGCTGCAAACCTGAAAAAGCACACCAATGGCGACACCCAAAAAAAGCCGGGCTACTGGACTGGCATTGCTCTGGTTGCTCCTGAGGGTGCAACTCAGGTAAAGTACGCTTTTGCTGCTTCCAAGGCTGAGCTGACCCTGGGCCAGGCTGGTGCTTTGGAAACCAACGTAACCGACAAGAATGAATCCGGCATTGCGTTCTATGTAGACGCTGGCAGCAAGACTCCCAAGACCTGGGCTCAGGTCCAGTGGCTGGATAAGGACGGCGCTGTTCTGCGCAACACCGTGTATCACATGGACCTGTCTGGTGTGACGCTGGCGATGGACAAGGATACAATGCCTAAGATCCGTCCTGCTAAGCTCCATGACAACGCAGAAACCAACGCTTACAAGGACGAAGACCTGTACACGGGAAGCTATGATGCTAAGATCACTTCTCAGGGCGCAGGCGGCGTTTACAACGTGGCCATTTCTGTCAAACAACTGAGAGAGCATACCAATAACGACACCCCGAAGACCAAGGGCTACTGGGTCGGTTTTGATCTGGAGGCTCCTGAAGGCGTGACGAAGTTTAAGTATGCTTTTGATGCAACGATTTCGGAAACTGCCAAGGAAGAAAATGTGGAAACTCTGCCCGGAAACAAGACAGGCGTAGCTTTCTATTTCAAAGATAAGACGGCCAAAACTGTCACTGTCCAGTGGGTCGCAGAAGGTGAAGGTGACAATACTACAACCTACAAACCCATAACCTTCTCCGTGGACCTCTCCGGCGTTGCCTATTACCAGGCACCTAGCCACGGTGGTTCCGGTTCCAGCGGCGGTTCTGCCTCCACCACCTACACCCTGACCTTTGAGACCAACGGCGGCAGCGCCATTAGCAAGGTCACGAAGAACAAGGGCACTACCATCGACCTGGCCCAGTACGCTCCCACCAAGTCCGGTGCGACCTTCGAGGGCTGGTATGCAGACAAGGGCCTGACCAAGAAGATCACCTCTGTGAAGCTGGACGCCAACACCACGGTTTACGCCAAGTGGACTGAGGCTCCCGTCTCCGGCCTGCCTTTCGGGGATGTGAAGAGCGCCGACTGGTTCTACAACGATGTGAAATACGTGTATGAAAAGGGCATGATGGCCGGCACGGCGGCGGATGTGTTCGCCCCCAACGCCACCACCACCCGCGCCATGATCGTGACCATCCTGTACCGCCTGGAAGGCTCCCCTGCCGTCACCGGCACCAGCGCTTTTGTGGACGTGCCTGCCGGTCAGTGGTACACGGACGCCGTGAATTGGGCCGCAGCCAACCAGATCGTGAAGGGCACCTCCGCCACGACCTTTGCGCCCAACGACTCCATCACCCGCGAGCAGATGGCGGCGATCCTGTATCGCTACGCGCAGTACAAGGGCTATGACGTGACGAAGAAGGCCGATCTGTCCGGGTATTCTGACAACGGCCAGGTCAGCGCCTACGCCAAGGACGCCCTGGCTTGGGCCAACGCCGCCAAGCTCATCAACGGCGTGACCAACACCACCCTGGCGCCCCAGGGCAACGCCACCCGCGCCCAGGTCTCCGCGATCCTGCACCGCTTCTGTGACGGCGTGGTGAAGTAAGACAACCACAAAACCTAGCTCCTACAAACTGAGGGAGAGGGCCATGCGGCCCTCTCCTTTTTCTGTCAAATGGTCAAGCGCTCTACCTCTTCCAGCCACAGCGTTGCGGCAGCGTCCGAGGGCATCCGCCAGTCCCCTCTGGGCGAGAGGGTCACGGAACCGACCTTCGGTCCGTCCGGCAGGCAGGAGCGCTTGAACTGCTGGGCGAAGAAGCGGCGGTAGAAATTCTGCAACCAGCGCAGGCGCGTTGCCCGGTCATACTTCTCCCCCAGGGCATACTCCGCCAGCCGGAACACTTTCCGGGGCCGGAACCCCCAGCGCACGGCGTAGTAAAGGAAAAAGTCGTGCAGCTCATACGGCCCGACTAAGTCCTCCGTTTTTTGGGCGATCTCTCCCTCCTTGGGCGGCAGCAGCTCTGGGGAGACGGGGGTCGCCAAAATATCCTCCAGCACGGCGGACAGGCGCGGGGTGCTCCCCCGCTGCTCGTCGGCCACGTAGGCCACCAGATGGCGCACCAGCGTCTTGGGGATGCCTGCGTTCACGGCGTACATGGACATGTGGTCCCCATTATACGTCGCCCAGCCCAGGGCCAGCTCGCTCAGGTCTCCGGTGCCGATGACCAGGCCGCCGGTCTTGTTGGCCAGGTCCATCAGGACCTGCGTGCGCTCCCGCGCCTGCCCGTTCTCGAAGGTGACGGAGAGATCCTCCATGGCCTGACCGATGTCTTGAAAATGGAGCTTCACGGCGGGGCCGATGTCGATCTCCCGGAAGCTGGCCCCGATCTCCTCCGCCAGGACCTGGGCGTTGGACTTCGTCCGCTGGGTGGTGCCGAAGCAGGGCATGGTGACAGCCAGAATATCGGACTGGGGACGGCCCAGCAGCTCCATGGCCCGCGCCGTGATGAGCAGCGCCAGGGTCGAGTCCAAGCCGCCGGACAGACCCACCACTGCGGTTTTGGCCCTGGTGTGGGCCAGACGTTTTTTCAGGCCCAGCGCCGCCAGGGTCAAGATCTCCCGGCACCGGGCCGCCCGGTCCCCGTGGTCGGCGGGGACAAAAGGGTTAGGGGCGATGGGGCGGGTGAGCCGGGTCTCCGTGCGCTCCAATTCAAAGTAATTTGGATACAGGTCGGGGGCGTCCGCCGGGTAGGTCGTCATACGCTGCCGCTCGTGGGCCAGCTTTTGCAGGTCGATCTCGGTGATGGTCAGGCCGGTTGCAAAGCGCCGCTCGGCTAAGATCGTCCCGTTTTCCGCAATGAGGCTGTGCCCGGCGTAGATGAGATCAGTGGAGGACTCCCCCCATCCCGCATCGGCGTAGACATAGCCGCAGACCAGCCGCCCGGAGGTGGCTTCCAGCAGCGTCCGGCGGTAGGCGTCCTTGCAGACCGTCTCGTCGCTGGCGGAGGGGTTCAGGACCAGCGTCGCACCCCCTTGGGCCAGGCGGGTGGAGGGGGGATCTGCCACCCACAGGTCCTCGCAAATCTCGACCCCGATCGTCAACAACGGCTCGTTGACGCAGCGGAACAACAGGCCAGTAGAAAACTCCACGCTCTCCTGTCCCGCAAAGGGGATGCAGAAGTCGGTCCCCCGCAGTTCCCGACCGGAAGTGAACCAGCGCCCCTCGTAAAACTCCGTGTAATTGGGTAAATGGATCTTCGGGACCAGGCCCAGCAGTGCCCCCCGGCAGAACACCGCCGCGCAGTTGAAGAGCTTTTGGTTGTACCGCACCGGCACCCCCACCACCGCCAGCAGGTCCAGGTCCTTGCTGCCCTCCAGGAGAAATCGCAGGGCGTCTTCCGCGCCTTGCAGCAGCGTATCCTGCAAAAAGAGATCCCCGCAGGTATAGCCGGTCAGGCACAGCTCCGGCAGACACAAAACCTTGACCCCTTCCGCCGCCGCCTGATGCAGCAGGGAAAGGCAGGCCTGGGCGTTGTAGGCGCAGTCGGCCACCCGGATCTCCGGGGTTCCGGCGGCGACTTTGATGAAACCATCTTGCATGGGCAAAGACCTCCCTGATCTTCCGGGCACTGCCCGGTGTTTTTTTGGCTTTATCTTACTCCTGTTTTCCTTAAAATGCAAGATGACGCGAAGCTTCCTGCAAACGAGCTGCTTCAAGATTCCCGCTTGTCCCTCCAAGGCCCCTTGTGGTATACTAGGGGATACCAACAGATGTTCAAGATCTCACAAAAAGGAGCAGCAGCCATGGCAGCGAAAAAGAACGAAGTATATCCCCTCCGCATCGAGGGTTACGGCAGCGCCGGGGAGGGCGTGGCCCGGTTGGACGGGCAGGCCGTTTTTGTCAAGGGTGCCTTGGCTGGTGAGCTGTGCCAGGTGCAGCTCTTAAAGGTCGGCAAGTCCGCCGCCTGGGGGCGGGTGGCGGAGGTAACGGAGCCGTCCCCCGGCCGGCAGGTCCCGGACTGTCCCCAGTACCCCAAGTGCGGCGGCTGTCAGCTGCGGCACATGACCTATGCAGAGGAGCTGAACTTCAAGCGCCAGAAAGTCCAGGACGCCCTCCAGCGCATCGGTGGCTGGGACGGCGCGGTCTCCGTGATCCACGGCGCAGCCCAGCCGGACCGGTATCGGAACAAGATCCAGTTCCCCGTAGCGGACGGCCCCCGCGTGGGCTTTTTCCGCGCCCGGAGCCATGACGTGATCGACTGCCCGGACTGCCTCCTCCAGCCCCTGCCCGCCACCCATCTGCGCAGCGCCTTCCGGGCCTGGATGGCAAACTGTCATGTCCCGGCTTATGACGAAAAGGCCCATGAGGGCCTCATCCGGCATTTCTATGTGCGCGTCAATCAGAAGGGCCAGTCTCTCTGCGCCGTCATCGCCAACGGGAAGCAGCTCCCCCAGCAGGACAAGCTCATCGAGGCGCTCCGGGCGGCGGAGCCGGGGCTGGTGGGCGTGGTCCTGTCTGTGAACCAGGCCAAGACCAACGTCATTCTGGGCAAGGAGTACCACACCCTCTGGGGGCAGGATTTCCTGGAGGACACCCTCTGTGACCTGAACTTCCGTCTCTCCGTCCCCTCCTTCTACCAGGTCAACCGGGACCAGGCCGAGGTCCTCTACGGCCGCGCTTTAGACTTCGCCCAGCTCACCGGGACGGAGACGGTCCTGGACCTCTACTGCGGCATCGGGACCATCACCCTGGTCCTGGCCCGCCGGGCCGGGAAAGCCATCGGCGCCGAGGTCATTCCCGCCGCCATTGAGGACGCCAAGGCCAACGCCGCCCGCAACGGCGTGACCAACACGGAGTTTCTCTGCGCCGACGCGGGGGAAGCCGCCCAAGAGCTGGCCCGCCGGGGCCTGCGGCCGGACGTCATCTGCGTGGACCCGCCCCGCAAGGGCATCTCCCCGGAGGTCATCGAC
>OLNY01002538.1_pt1 | contig 12607 bp, 17 predicted proteins | sample 1671981 | NCBI WGS metagenome assembly OLNY01 (sample SAMEA3136632, study PRJEB25190) | human gut metagenome | biome: human gut; feature: human-associated habitat; material: faeces | place: Austria | collected 2013 | reverse complement strand
GTAGTCAATATGAAAGCAACTGAAACAGTAGAAGAAGATTGAGATGATGATATTTTTCATAGGTTGGATAATCAGTCTTATTGTAATTTGTTGGCTTTACTATTATCCTAAGAAAAAAGTAGAAAAGGAACACCATGTAAAAGAATCGGAAGTTATAGTACCAGAAGTTTTAGAAGAACCTGAACAATCTTCTTTTGATTTTTCTGATGATGATATAGATTCAGAATTTGCAGAGTCTGTTAGAAAGGCTAAGGTTGAATCTGAAATCAAGAAGCATTATAGAAGTATTGGATTAAACCTAGATAAAATGGATTCTTTAGGAGTTGAAGGTTCTTTTGGACCACAAGGAATGAAAGGTCCTATTGGAATACCTTATTCAGCTAAAAGAAATCCAATATTACCTATAGACTCTCGAATAATCCTTAAGGATACTTTATTGATAGATTCAACCTTCTATGTAGGAATGCCAGTAATGGTTAATGGCAAACATGTTATTTTGAAAAATAAAAATTGTTAATTATGAAAGATGTTTTAATCGTTTCAATCCTATTCATCATAATAGGTATTATTGGTAAAGTTTATTTTTATCTTAAAGAAGATGATACCTTTGTCAAGGTCAACGATTTTTGGAAACCAGTTAAAAGAAAATAAAATGAAGAAATTTATATCAGTTGAGCAAATCAAAGAAGAAAGAAAGCTTCATAGAGGAAATGATACGGTTTATATGTTGATTGGAACTATTCTTGGTGAATTAGACAGATTACCTATTCCAAGAACTGAACAACCTTCTGAACAGGACATTTATAAAGTTATCAAGAAACTTTATGAGGCCGCAAAAGAAATCAATAGTCCTGAAGAAATTAAATTCCTTGAAGACTATATAATCAAAGTTATGTCTGAAGATGAACTCGAAGAGGTTATCGGAAAGATGATTATGTCTAAAGATAAGAAACCTAACATTGGTTCTATCATGCAAGAACTTAAAAGCAAATACCCTAATCAATATGATGGAAAACTTGCTTCAATTATCATAAAAGAAATTCTAGAGAAGTACTAAAAAATATTTTTATCATTTAAACAAAAAAGAAAATGGCTAACACTTACTTGAGAAGCGGAGAAAAGGAAATGCTTCAAAAAACCCTTATTGAGAACAAATTTGGAAAAGAACTTAATGATTTAACTGAAAAGTGCCGGAAAGAAATCATAAGAGTTTTTAATGAACTGTTGCCTTCAGAAGAGGTTAAGAGTCTTTTCAAGGCTATGCCTGAAATGTTTGTGACCTCTACAAGTTTGTCATTAACTTATAATGATGACATTTTTAAAAATTTTTTTGACAAAGACCTTCATAAGAAGTATTTCAATGTAGGTTACAAGGAATGGAATACCATTTATCTTGCGTCAAAAAGAATTCTTTTCAATAAAGAAATTAAAAAGCTTTTCAAAGAGAAAATGGCTACTAAACCTGAAGAACTTGAAACATTGAAAACACTTCTGACTGATTATGTCATTCTTTCTGAAAAACAAAGTGAAACCAAGAAGAAACTGAAATGTTTGTTTGACTCTGTTAAATGGTCTCCTACAAAACTTAAGAGTGAATTCCCAGAAGCTTATGAAGTTTATATAAAGATGGGAGCTGAAAATTCTGATAGAACAATCAACCTTTGTGATTCAGTAGAAAATGTCAGAGCTATTCTTTCTTAAGAAATAATTTAAAGAGTGTTAAAAGTTGGACTTAGATTTTCTAGGTTCAACTTTTTTGTTTATCTTTGTTTTACTGAGAAGCCTATACCTCTATAATGAACTTTTGGATTTAAAGAATACATAGATTAGAGAAAAAGACTTTCTATGTAAGTGGCTTATAATCAACCTTTTAATAGTAATTCATTTCAAAAGAGAACTCAACCCGAAGAGCAAAAAGAGAGAAAGAAGGTTAGAATCTATACTACTGAGAAGATAAAGGACCTTATTACTGACCTGAAGAAAGGGTATGATGTTGATATGGGACCTTTCTTTGAAAATGATATAGAGCTTAGAGATGGCAATGTTCCTTTTAAACTTACCGAAGAGGAGTATGCAAAGTGGTTAGAGTATTCCGGTAATGCTGAACCTTTTATCGAAGAGCAAGTTCAGTTTATGACTGACAATGGACGAACTCTTGTTAAATTAAGAGATTATCAAAGAGATTATATCCATCTGGTAGCAGATGAAGTTTATAATGAAGACCTTAATGAATTTGTTCCAAAAAATCGCAATATCTGCTGTATGCAAAGCAGACAATCCTCGAAATGTTTTAATCCCGCGACTGCAATAACATTAGATGACAGTATCCAGATAAATATATCAAATGTTTCTTTAAAGAATTTTTTCTTAAAGAAATTTGATATATTTTTATTATGGTTAAAAGAACTTGTATAGAATGTCATAAAGAATTTGAAACTAAATGTACGAACGCTATATATTGTAGCAAAGAGTGTAAAAAGACATATACAAAAAGGAGAGCGAAAGAAGAATGGCAATTAGCTAAAGATAAAAAAGTTTATACTTGTCAAGTTTGTAATAAAGAATATGTTAGGGATGAACATCATAAAAGCTATAATTTTTGTAGTAAAACCTGTGGTAGAGAATTTGCAAGAAGAAAGGTCTGGAATGATAGAAATCAAAGAAGACAAAAGAAATTCGAAAGTGGGATTTTAGGATATGATTATGTAGAATGCCCAATATGTCATACTAAATTTACTCAAATAGCTAGAGCACATTTAAGAGACCATCATAATTTAACAGTAGATGAATTTAGGAAACTTTATCCAGATAGCCCAATAACTTGTAAAAAATTTATTGAAGATAATTTAGATGGACAAAATAATCCATGTTCTAAAAGAAATTCAACCGACGAAGAGATTAGAAATAGAAGTCCTTATTGTTTAGAATTTTGGTTGAAACGTGGAAAAAGTGAACAAGACTATATAGATTTTATTGAAAAAGAAAAGTCTAAGGCTAAGTATAGAGAAAAATCTATGACTGTAGAATATTATCTAAAAAGAGGATATTCAGAAGAAGAGGCAAAGGAAATTATTCATACTAGATGTGTTTCTAATGGACTTGCTTATTATATTAAAAAATATGGAGAGGAAGACGGTCCTAAAAAATATAAAGAAAGGATTTTAAAATGGGCAAATAAAATATTTACTGGACATACTCACTCTAAAATTTCAGATGAAATGATTTCTTCTATATTAGAAAATGAGAATATTAATCCAGAAAATTTTAAATTTGGTGATGATGAATTCAGAATTTACATTCCTGAAATAAAGAAATTTTATTTACTAGATTTGTGTAATATTAAAGAAAAGAAAGCTATAGAATTTAATGGAGATTATTGGCATTGTAATCCTATGATATACGAAGAAGATTATTATAATCGTAATAAAAGAAAATATGCTAAAGAAATTTGGGATTATGATGATAAGAAAAGAAAATTTTTAGAAAAAGAAGGATATCAGATTATGGTTATTTGGGAAAGTGATTATAGAACAAATAAAGACCTAATAGTTAAAAAAGCAAAAGAATTCTTATTTGGTACTAATGAAAAAACTAATTGATAAAATTCGTATTCTGATTCGAAAATCTTTATCTAAAGAAAAGGTTCTAAAAAAGAAAGAAGTACCTTTATATGAACTGTATTACTGTAATATTAAGAAAAATATTACTTTCAAAGACATACTCATATATAAATTATACAAATTATACTCTTTCTTGAAATGAAAAATTTGTTGAGAAGATTAATAGGTTCTTTGATTTATTATTTAGATAAGTCCCAATACAAAGAACTTGGTGAAGGAAAGATTATAGAAGAGTATTCAATTGAATATAAAGTAAAGTCTGAACATCAATATAATAAAGCTATCAATTTCTTTAAGACTAGACCACTTGATGTTTATCGATTAGAATTAGAGAATAAGAGATATCTAGAATGTGCTGATACTCATATAGTATTTTGTAAAAATGGAATACAAAAATATGTCAAAGATTTGACCGATGAAGATTATGTAAAGACCGATGAAGGTCTTTCTAAAGTCTCTAATGTTTATAATTTAGGTTTCAAATCTTTTATGAGCGACTTAGAAATAGAAGAAAATGACCACTCATATTATACTAATGGTATATTAAGTCATAATACTACAACTACTGTAGCATATCTTCTGTGGTATCTCTGTTTTCATGTTGATAGAAATATTCTTATTGTTGCTAATAAAGGAGAAACTGCTGGTGAGATTACTAAAAAGTTAAAAGATGCTTATAAGACATTACCATTCTGGCTTAAACCCGGCATTATAGTTTGGAATCAAAAGAAAATATTACTTGATAATGGATGTTCTTTGACTTGTAAGACTACTAACAAGACTTCTGCTACTGGTGATACTATTCATGTCTTATACTTTGATGAGGTTGCTAAGATACCTAAGAATATTTCTGATGACTTTTGGAAATCAATCTATCCAACATTGTCTTCTTCAAATCTTGCTCAAATCATATTGACATCTACACCAGACGGAACAGAAAATTTGTTCTATAGAATCTGGGATGGTTCTCAAAAAGGAACTAACAGTTTTGTCAATTTCAGAGTAGACTGGTGGCAAGTTCCGGGTCATGATGATGAATGGGCAGAAAAACAAAGAAGAGATTTTGGTGATGAAGAATTTGAACAAGAATTTGCTTTGTCATTTGAGTCTTCTACATCTAAATTATTATCAGGAAAAGATTTACAATTCTTTAAAAGAATTAAAAAAGAATTTGTTCATAGAAACTTATCTTTATTTAGTAATAAAGAAACCTCAAATTTATATTGGCATCCTAATTTTAATCCTTTATATGATATAGAAAGAAATTATTTTTTATTTAGTGTAGATACTGCTGAAGGAATTGATGAAGGAACTACTGGTAAGAAAGATTCTGATTATAATGTAATCAATATTTTTAAAATTCAGTTAAATTCATTTGCTAATATTAGAAAGATTATTAAAAAGAAAGGAAAACTTGAAATTAAAGATTGTTTTAGATTAGTTCAAGTAGGAATGTATATTGATAATGATAATGATGAAGAAGCTTCTGCAGAAGTTCTTAAAAAATTAGTTTTCGATTTGTTTGGATGCGGTGAAGGTCCTATAGACAATTGTCGTATATTACTTGAAATGAATTTTAATGGGAAGAATTTTTGTAATAAAGTAATAACCCATAAAAATTATTATGATGGAATCATAATTAAAACTCATCATACTAAACCAGTTCCTGGAGAAAATCCAAAGAAAAAACTTGGATATAAAACTACTGGAGGAAAACATGGAAAAAATTATTATTGTGAGTTAGGTGCTAAGATGATAGGTCAAAGACAGATTATAGTTTCTCAATATAATAAGAAAGACAACATATGCACAATAGCTCAGCTTAATGCATTTGCAAAAAGAAAAGGTGTGTATGCTGGAATTGCTTTGCATGATGACATAGCGGTTACGGTCCTTTTCTTATGCAGAGCTTTTGAGGAAGAAGAATTCATTGAATGGCTTGACCAGTACCTTTCAGAATTAGAAGATTCTGCTCTTAAGAGTAAGATTATGTATTGTCTTAGAAGATATGATGAAGGTGAACCTGATATGTCTGATTCTGAATTCACTAATTCTTATTTAGGTTCTACTTCTTATAACCACAACAACCCAATGAGAAATCCATATAGCTCTAACATCAAGAATCCTTATAGTTCTCAAAGTACACCTGGTTTACCAGGTTCTTTCACTTATGGGTCTTTAATGAATCCTAATTATATTAACAAAATTTAACATTTAAAATTGATTATTTTCATTTTTCTCAAAACATTTCAAGATAAATAATACTGAACATACTTTTATTCTTCTTGATAACTATAAAATTAAAATATAAGACTGATGAAAAATCTTCTATAAAACTTAAAGAATATAGAAGACAATACTCGTCAGTCTTTAAAGTATATTTTAATAGGTTATTAGAAGGAATACCTTCTAAAGAGATTCTTCATTTAGAACTTAATAATGTTGAATTAATAAGCTCATCTTTTAAAGGTTCAGCTCTTCAAGAAGCTAGAACTTTATTGAAGGCCTGGGAATCAAAGAAATCTCAAGACAAAAATCATTTAATCTTTGGTGGAAGAAAATCTTTTTTAGATAGAATCAAAGGAAACATTTCAAAAGAAGAGCTTAAAGAAAGAAGACTACAAAAACTTTGTTGCATTGGTCAAGCAGAAAAGCACGGCAATGTTATGTTTTCTATTCAAGAAGACTTTAATATTCTTTTTAAACCGACAAGACAAGAACATATAGTCCTTGAATTTCTTGAAAGCCAAAAGAAAAGATATGCAAGAGAATTAAAAGCTATTTACATAAAGAGCTTCTTAGAGAAGAAATATCCTATAACTTATCATCTTGATAATGAGTTTGTTTATCTGACTTTTGATGAAATAATTTTAAAGAATGAAAATAAAGAACTAGAGACAATTTCTAATAGAGTAATGGCTCTAGACCTAAATCCTAATTATATAGGTTGGTCTATAGTTGACTGGGTTTCTAGTTCTGAATTCAAAATAGTCAAATCTGGAATTTATAATTTCAAAAGTTTAAATGATAAGGAAAAAGAACTCAAAGATTTAAAATTAGATAGTTCTCATCCTAAAAGAAAATATCTGAATAACAAAAGAAGAACAGAAGTTTTTGAAGTTTCTAAGAACTTAATAAACAAAGCTTTGTATTATAAGTGTCAGATTTTCAGTGTTGAAGATTTGAACATTCAAACTAAAGACACAAATTTAGGAAAATCTTTTAATAAGTTAATCAATAACCAATGGATTAGAACTGATTTAATTTTAAATCTCCAAAAACGCTGTAACATATTTGGAATTAAATTTCTGAAAGTCAAACCTGAATATAGTTCCTTTATAGGTAATTTCTTATATAGAAGTCTTAATCTTCCTGATATGGTTTTAGCTTCTATAGAAATTTCTCGTAGAGCTTTTGAATATTATAACCAGTATGTTTCTAAAAAATTCGAAATAAGAAAGAATATAGTCAGACCAAGTCTAGTAGATTTTAGAGAGTTATACCTCAAGTCGTTGGAAGAATTTGAGTTACAACCGATTTATAAGGACCTGATTGAGCTGTATTACTTTTTCAAAAAGTCTAAAATGTTGTATAGACTTTCTCTAGATAAATTCAATCTGGAGTTTTCTAGTTGTTTTTCAATCAAATCTCAGCTGAGTCATATAAGTTTTTGATTAATTTAATTAAAAATTTATTTATACAAAAACAATACAGTGAAGAGATAGCAATAGATAAGATAGATTTTAAGTTTTTAAATATTAAGTATGGAAACCCCTATTTGTCCTATATCAACAAGATTAGAAGATTCAAAATATCCTATTGATTCATCCGTAAAGCCAGGTGACAGAATTTATGGAGTCATTTCAACAGTAATCAATATCCCTAAGGATAGTTCTACAAGCACAGAAGAACCAGAACCTTAAGTATATGGCTTACAATGAGAACAACCATCAGTTAGATAACTGTCCATTCTATGTTCCTGATTCTAACATGAAGGTCTTTACAGGCCTTCAGAAAGCTTATAGTGGAAATCAGAAGAATCCATTTCAAGCAGAAGCTTTAGGACATACGTCAGGATATAATCTAGGCGTTCCTGGCAGCATTAATGATTTCAAACAAGAATATTATCAGCCTCACAAGAAGAAGTCATAGAGAAGCCTAGACACATATTAAAGAAAGTTAAAAATCGAATCTAAATTTTTTAGGTTCGATTTTTTGTTTTAGATTTACAGCAAATAAAAATAAAAGCATTATGAAACCTGAAGAATTGATTAAAGTGATTATCCAAAAGGAAAGAGAAATAATAGGTCTTAATCAGATGCTGGTTAAATCTATCAAGACAGAATTAGTAGAATTGTTTTCTTTTAGAACTTCTACTGATTTTGAGAATGCTAAAGAACAGATAGAAATGATTTTTCAAAAGAAAGGATTTTCTGATTATAAAGAAGAACCGGCTTATCGAGAGTTGGTAGAATGGATTAACAAAAAAGAACAAAATATTGTTTATGAAAAAGTTTAAAACACCTATAGAATTGTTGTTCAGATGTGATGTTTGTAAGAATGATTTCAAAATCACAGTAGAAGCTGAAGATTATGACTCATTTTTGAACAACGAGGCAAGTGTACAAGAATGCTTTCCTTATCTAAGTGCTGATGAAAGAGAACTTATGATAAGTGGAATGTGTGGAGCCTGCTTTGATAATCTAATGAAAAAATGATTTGATATGAACAAAGATAGTATTATAGTAGCATTGGCAGCTAAAGCTGGTTATTGTGTGTCTGGAAATTTTTCAGAACTACAAAGGTGGATTAGAGAACAACACCATATTCATATTGATGTCCAGCCCCAAAACTTTGATTCCTTCTATGGATATTGTCCTTGGGAAGTTTATATTCAAGAAATTCCAGATAAAGAATATTGTCATAAGGTAATGAGAAGTCGTTGTTATGAAACTGAAGAACTTTATGTAAATGATAAAATAGTCAAAGATTGGAAGACATATGAAGAAGCTTTTAAGGTTGGTTTAATCGAAGCTCTCAAATTCATTATAACTGGAGAAAACTATCAAAACAATTTGTCTAACCAAGAAGTTTTAAAATCATGAAAGATTTAGATATAAGCAGAGATTGGATTATAACCGATGAGCTTAAAGAGCTTGCAGTCAAGCTTGGATTTCCAAAAGAAAAAATTGAAGTCTGCACTTTAGCTGATTTACAAAGCTCTCTTAGAGAGTACAAGAAATGTAATGTCTATGTTATTGCTAAAACAGACAATAGATTTGGATTGACTTTTTGGTATTCAAATCTTCATCAAGTCGGCATGAAACCAGAAAGTGACAGGTATATGCACTTGACATATGAAGTTGCTCTTGAAGAAGCTCTTAAAGAGGCAATGGAGTTTTTGTTAGCAAAAGAATTTGATGAACTTTTACAAGATTAAAATATGTCACAGGCAATTTCAGATTTATTTACAGAGATATTTAGGCCTAAATCAATAGACCAAGCTATATTAGCTCCAAGAGTTAGAGAAGAATTAGCTAAAGGTGTGACTACCAATATGTTATTTGCTGGCCCGTGTGGTATAGGCAAGACTGTCATGACTAGAATACTCACACAACCTTATACTGAGATTCTAGAGATTAATGCTTCTGCTGAAAGGGGTATTGATGTCATTCGAGATTCAATTATCAGTTTTGCTTCTTCTCTTTCATTGATGGAAGGTAAACAGCAAATGAAGATTGTTGTTCTTGAAGAGTGTGATGGACTTACAAATGATGCTTGGATGGCCATGAGAGCAACAATGGAACGTTTTCATAAGACTGTTCGTTTTGTTGCAAACTGTAATTATCCTGAAAAGATTCCAGCACCTATCTTGAGTCGTTTCAATGTCATATCACTTTATCCTATAAACAAAGAGGAAGAAGAATATCTGATTGATGAATATGCAAAAAGAGTTGCATTGATTCTGACTAAACTTGGAATCCAATATCAAGAAGAAACCCTCAAAGATTTCATCAAGATGGATTTTCCTGATATGAGAACAATCCTGAATAAAGTCCAATCCATCTATAATAGAGGAGAAAAAGAACTTTCAAAAGAATCTTTGAATGGAAATTTTGATTATGAATCTTTGTTCAGAATGTGCTTGAGTCCAGGAAATCCATGGGACAATTATAAGATGGTGGTTGCTGACTGGGCTAACAAAGCCGATGATTGCATTCTTGCATTTGGAAAAGATTTTCCTGAGTACTTGCGAATGAATGCCCCAGATAAGATTATGAAGTTGCCATTAGCTATAATCACAATTGGAGAACATGCTTTTCAATTGAACCAAGTACCAGACAAGATGGTTACTTTGCTAAGTTTGATATTCAAACTTCAGATTATTCTGAATGGCAATTGATTGTGATTTTTCTAATTTTTAAGTTTCAGAAAAGCCAGAGCTTGTGAAAGTTCTGGCTTTTGTTTTTTAAGTATATCTTTAATCTTATGCTGTAGGTTCCGGAGCCATTTCAGGACTTTCTTCAGGTGCACCGCCTGCTTCAGGTTCTTGACCAAAATCACCAGTGTCAGCACCACCCAGGCCCATGTCAAATCCACCAGCATCTGGCATACCTCCAATTTCTGGTTCAGGATTCTCAACTTTATTCTTGACTTCTTTAACTGCTTCTTTGAGTTTGTATTTCTCATTAAGTTTCAAGTCATCATTACTCAAACCTAAGTATTTCTCAATCAAGAATTGTGTACTGAAATAAGGTTTTTGTTGAGCATCTTGAATGCTTTGTAAAGTCTGGATTGTCTGAGCACCTTCACTAGCTATAGAACGTTCTTTACTTAATGTAAACAAGTTCTCATCATTATAGACAATACCAATACAACTCTTGATAAGGTTATTAGAAGCAAGAGAAGGTTTTTTGATACTGAACAATATCCAAGTAGGCTTCAACAATATTTCCTGGAAGATAGACTGAAGCCTATATATGAATCTAGAGAAAGCATATTCTTCACGTGTTATAGAAGCTTCACCATTTTCAGGTTGGTTAGCAGGAGCATTGATGTCTAGAGTGAATCTGTTAGCGGGAACCTTAGTCTCTATAATAAATCTACGCCAGAAGTATTTAAGTGTCTCTATAGAGTTGAAATCGTATCCCTCAACGCCTAATTCACTAATCTCTGTCTGTGTTCCTTCTTTGCTCGGGAATATGTAAGTCTTAGCAAAAGAAAACTTAGCTTGACCATTGACAGTCATCTCACCACTGAAATCATCAATGTTGACATCTTCATTATAGTAAGCTTGCAACTGTCTGAGTCTAGTTCTTGCTCTGTCTTCATTCTGAGCACCTATAGGAACTACCATCTTGATTCTCTTTTGGGCATTCTGGACATTCCAAATGATACGAGAATTTTCAAGTTGTCTCAACATGTTGAATGAACGGGTCAGACCTTCAAGATAAGAGACACGAGATGGAAAGTTTCCTTTAGCCCAAGAGATATAAATCATGTTAGAATCAGGAATTATCCTCTCTTTTTCAGGGTCTCCCTTGAACTGGTACCAAACTTTAATGTCATATCCATTCTCATCTTTGACAATAGCAGGTTCAAGTGTGACTGGGTCTAGTTCTTTAAAACCAAGTATGTCTGTAGCTTTATATGAGTTGTGCTCAAAATTGAAGATAATCTCAAATGCTAAGAAACCATCTATCAAGAATTTTTTGAAATACTGCCATGCATCATTAGACTCATTCCATCCATATAACTGGTAGACCTTTCTGAAAGATTCATTAATGATATTGATGACTTCTCTAGATTCTTCTGAAGCTTTAAGTTTAGCTTTAAGCTGGTCTATATCTGGATAAGCAAAGTAATTGTTCTCATCTTGAACTATAGCTTCATCTGCAATAGTATCAAGCACAAAGTTTATCTCTCCATTAAGAGCAAACATTCTAAGATATTCTCTTCTTAAAGGATAAGACTTGTCAAAGAAAGCAACATAATCACCATTGACTTTAGTGAGGTCAGAAGCTTTAGCAAACAAAGAATCTCCAGTATCATAAGCAAGATTCTTATTTTCAGAAGTCTCACTGACACCAAGAGCTATAGAAGACTTGATAAGAGAAGTGTTCCAATCAAGACCAATCTTAGAAAGATTGAACAAGTTAGAGAAACCTCTTTTATTGTTCTTTGTAGAGCCTGGTGCAAAACTCTTTAAAATATATTTCTTAGGCATGTGAAATTCTTTAGAATAGACTATCTTTTCTTCAACCTATCTATTGTGACTTTTGTTAAAGATGATATTTCCGGCAATAAATACTTCTGAAGATTTTTAAATTAATCGAATCGATTTTACTATATGCCACAGATTAACTTCATCATTACCAAAAAGGATGACGTTAGTGTTGGAAGTAGAGAAGGACTCATAGTTGATGTTTCACAAGGAACTATCAAAGCTAGAAAAAACTCTATAGCTAATGCTAATGTTTTGGTAGGACAAAAGAACCCTACAATTAATGAAGTTTCAGGCACTGCGACTAGTCAAAAAAGTATTTACGTTCCTGAAGTTGCTGGTACTTCAGGTCAATATTTGATGTCTCAAGGACCTGGAAAAGCACCAACGTGGGGGACTACTAATATAAAAGGAGACAGAGGTTTCCAAGGTTTCCAAGGATTTACTGGTCCTCAAGGAGTAAGAGGATATCAAGGCCATCAAGGTCCTACTGGACCTACAGGTGCTCGTGGATATCAAGGTTATCAAGGATATCAAGGTCCTGTTGGACCAACTGGTGTTACTGGTGTAAGAGGTTTCCAAGGATTCCAGGGATTTCAAGGTCCTACTGGACCTACAGGTGCAGCTAGTACAGTAAGAGGTCCTCAAGGATATCAAGGTCCAACTGGTCCAACAGGAGCTGCTTCTACTGTTCGTGGTCCTCAGGGGTATCAAGGTCCTACTGGGCCAACAGGAAATACTGGTGGTGTAGGTGCTACTGGTG
>OLNY01002536.1_pt1 | contig 12613 bp, 8 predicted proteins | sample 1671981 | NCBI WGS metagenome assembly OLNY01 (sample SAMEA3136632, study PRJEB25190) | human gut metagenome | biome: human gut; feature: human-associated habitat; material: faeces | place: Austria | collected 2013 | reverse complement strand
AAAGGTAAACCGTATTATGTTTGCACATTATGAACGTATCAGTCAAATAATTGACCGTGAAAACCAAACAAACCAGATAAACGGCGTGGTATGGCCCCTCAACAAAGCATCAACCAGCGCTACGAGGTCGGAGCGTTCCTAAATGTGTAGTTGCCCGGAGAGCGCACATTGATATACGTTACGCCCTCTACCTGCGAAAGCAGCTTGGTGACTACGCGCTCCTTCTTGACGATATCGTTCGAATCGCCCAGCGACACCTCAATGCCGTTATTGAGGTTTGCCGAGATGGCTTCGACCGAAGGCGTGGAAATATCCTTGACTTGTCCCAAGAACTCGCTCGAAAAACCACGCACATAATCCAAGCCAGCCTTAACGGCCTTGGAGCTCACCGCCTGGCCGGAAACCGGAGCGACATCCGCCGAGACATCACTCAACAACACCGCGCCATAGTGCTTAGCGAGCGCCAGCGCGGCATCAATGCCGGTCAGGGTATTTGAGCCCTGCCCCGTCGTGATGACGTTGCCCTGGTCATCCACTTCGACCGACGTCGACAGCGGGGCGATCCAGGTGTCATCATCCCCGATGGCCCAGGCAAGGTCATCGGAGCTGATATAGGCAATTGCGATGACCTTGCGCTCCATCGGCGTAATGATGAGCGTATGCGGGAACTGACGCTGGACATCCACGCCCGAGACCCACGGGTTCTGCTTGAGATCCTCGGTAATCTGGTCGGGATCGACGTTAAAAAGCGACGTTCCCTCGGGCAAATCGATCAGCTGGATAGCATCGTGCTTCGTCACATGCTCGCTGCCTTGAATCTGAATATCAGTGGCGGTAAACAATCCAGAGTTGATCACCACGACGGCAACGACGACGAGCACGGCCAAGGCGGCCAGAACTCCGCCCACGATTTTGCCTTTGCCTGCAACGACAGAAGCGGCGTCTGATGTTTTATTTGCCATCGCCCCAAGTGAAGACAACGGGTTTACGCCTTTTTTACTCAAAGGCTTCTTGGCGGTAGCCGGCACCGATGTCAGCGAGCGCGGTTTCGATGCGCCCAGTGTGCGACCTGGACGCGCCGCTTTAGTTCCCGTCGAGGGCTTAGGAGTTGCCATGGGGCGGGCAGGCTTGGCGCCCATAACAGGCTTTGACGTCACCGAGGGACGCGAGGACTTTTTTGCAGCCGGACGATTACCGAGCTGCGAGCCGACGACCGGACGACTGGTCTGTCGAGCATGCCCGACAGGCTTAGAGTGCGCGAAGGTATTGCGTTGAGGTTTGGCAGGCGCGCCGGAACGCCCTCCGGCGCGGCGGAAGGTGGGTTTCGATGCTCTAGAAGCCGAGGAATTTAACTTCCGGTCTGAGCTCGATGCCATACGCCTCCCTCACCTTTCCGTGCACATGTCTGATAACCGCGGCAACGTCATCGGCCGAGGCAGTTCCGTTATTAACGATAAAATTAGCGTGAACGGGCGAAACTTCCGCGCCGCCAATCGAAAAACCCTTTAATCCACAATCCTCGATAAGCTTGCCCACACTCGCATCGGGCGGGTTACGAAAGACCGACCCGCAGGATGCGCGACCCATGGGCTGCGTACGCTTGCGCCTCGTCAGGTACCGTTCCATGCGCTCGCGAATGTCGGCCTTGGGCGCCGGTTTAAGCTTGAGCACGCACTCGAGGATGATCTCATTGCGGGGAAGGCTACATTCGCGGTAGCCCCAAGTGATCTCGGACCCCGCATAATGCTTGATACCGGATGCCGGGTCAAACGTTACGACATCCTCAACCAGCGAGCCAATCCACTCGGTCCGTGTGCCTGCATTCATAGATATCGCACCGCCAACCGAGCCAGGGATGCCAACGGCAAACTCAAGGCCCGAGAGGCTACGCGACAGGGCATCGTTGACCAGGCGCGCAAACATCACGCCCGCACCGACCGTCAGCGTACAACCGTCATCGGCAACAACCGTGCGCTGAAACTCACGTCCGAGCGAAATGACGGCACCGCGATAACCGCCATCGGCAACCAGCAGATTGGAGCCCTTGCCGATGATGACCCACGGCACCTGCTCGCGATCGAGCACCGCCACGGCGCGGCGGAGGGCATGATAGCTATGGCACGTCACAAAGAGGTCGGCCTTGCCGCCGATACGATAGCTCGTATGACGCGCAAGGCGCTCGTCCTCGATCACATCCGTGTCGATCATGCCCGAGAGCGCCATGACGGCGTTAAACAGACCCATTAGACTTAAGCGTCTTTCTTGGCAGTCAGATACTCAATGAACTCGGGACCGACGGTCGTAACGTCACCAGCACCCATAGTGAGCAGCAGGTCGCCCGCGCCCACCATCTGCTCGAGCTCCTGATTGAGCTCAAGACGGCTGGAGCAGTACACGACCTCCTTGCCAGGATGCTTGGCGCGCACGGTATCGGCGAGCATCTTAGAGGTGACACCCGGAATGGGCATCTCGCCAGCCGAGAACACATCAATCAGCAGCAGTTTATCGGCATTGGGAAATGCATCGGCAAAGTCGTCGCACAGGGCCTGCAGGCGCGAATAGCGGTGCGGCTGGAACACGACGTCGACGTGCTTGTAGCCCAGCGACGAAGCAGCAGCAAGCGTCGCCTTGATCTCGGTGGGGTGATGGCCGTAATCATCGACCACGGTGATGCCATCGATATCGCCCACGTGGGTAAAGCGACGGCGGACGCCCTCAAAGCTCGAGAGCGCCCTAGCAGCGGCGTCGATGTCAAGGCCCAGGACATGGGCGACGGTGAGCACCGCCGTGGCGTTGAGCATGTTGTGGCGACCGGGATTGCTCTTGATCTCCACGGCATGCTCAGTGCCATCCTCAAAGCGAACGATAAAGTCACTCTGGATGCCCTTGACATCCGGGTGCATGCAGACGATGTCGTTGCTCTCGGCAAAGCCGTAGGAAAGCACGTGACGGCCCGTCGACTTGGCGAGCTCGACCAGATGCGGGTCCTCACCGCAGACGATGACGGTGCCGTCCTCGCCCACCAGGCTCATGAATTTGGCGAAAGTTGCCTCGATCTCCTCGATACCCGAGTAGTGATCGAGGTGGTCGGCCTCGACGTTGGTCACAATGACCACGTTGGGGTTCAGGAACAGGAAGGAGCTGTCGGACTCGTCGGCCTCGGCGACAAAGTAGTCGCCCGAGCCGTTCTTGCCGTTCGTGTCATAGCCCTCGACGATGCCACCGATCAGGAAGCTCGGATCCAGACCCATGCGGTCGAGCATGGTGGCGCACATCGAAGACGTGGTGGTCTTGCCATGCGTGCCGGCAACAGCAACGGTGGTGTAGCCGTGGCCCAAAGCAGAGAGCATCTTGGCACGGGGCCACACGGGAATACCAAGCTCGCGAGCGCGCACGAGTTCAGGGTTGGACTCCGGAATAGCGGTGGAGACAACAACCACGTCGGGCTTGACCTCGTCGATCGTGGCGGCCTCATGGCCCACATGCACCTTCACACCAGCGCGGGTAAGCTGGCGGATATAACGTGACGTCTTAAGGTCGGAGCCGGTAACGGCATAACCGCGCTCGTGAAGAACGAGGGCGATGCCGCTCATGCCGGCGCCGCCGATACCGATAAAGTGGGCGCTCTTAAACTCGGGCGCGGAGGTTGCAGTCTGGGAATCAGCCATGTGCTCGTGTACTCCTTGCGTAAACACTGCCTGTAACCCGTTAACTGTACCGCACCTACCGCATCAGCGCGAGGGCGACCGACGATATCCCGTCTAACTAACGCAAACCCTCTACCGCATCCGCCAGAAGAGCGGCGGCCCTATCCTGAGCCAGACCACGCGCCGCCTGACGCATGGCGTCGCGCGCCGCCGCGTCATCGACCAGGTGCAGCAGCTCATCGGCAAAGGCAGAACCGTCGATATCGGCATCGGCGCAGAGCACGCCGGCCCCGGCGTCGACCAGATAACGAGCATTGGTGGTTTGGTGGTCGGCTGTCGCATGCGGATACGGCACGAGCACCGAAGGCACGGCGAGCGCAGCGATCTCGGCCACGCTCGATGCGCCCGAACGCGAGAGCACCAAATCGGCAGCAGCCAGCATATCGCCCATGTTGTCGATGTAAGGCTGGACGCGGTAACGCTTCGCCTCCTCGGGCGTCAGCGCCAAAGCGCGCTCGGTCTCCTCAAAGCCGTCGGCACCCGTCGAATGCAACACATAGAGGTTCTTGCGCGAAAGCAGCTCGTTTTTGAGCGAAGCCACGCGCTCGTTGAGGTGCTGGGCGCCAAGTGAACCGCCAAAGACGAGCAGCAGCGTAGCGTCCTCGGGAACGCCAAGTGCCTTGCGGCCGCGAGCGCGATCTCCCTCGATCACCGAGCGACGTACGGGATTGCCGGTCATGAGCACGTGGTCAGGGTCACCTTCGCGCTCAAAGACCGAGCGCGCTGCCGGCACCGAGATGCACACGCGGGCGGCGTGGGAGTTCATCATCTTGTTGGCCAGGCCCGGAACAGAGTTCTGCTCATGCAGCAGATACGGAACGCCCGCGCCATTGCACCACCCCAGCAGCGGAACCTCGACATAGGCACCAAAACCAATGGCGGCATCGGGCTTGCCGACCTTTGAGAAATAACTGGCGAGCGCACGCTTGGCTTTGTTGACACGCCACAGCGAGGTCAGCGCCGTCCAAGGACGGGAGCGGTCGAAGCCCGTGACCGTAATGGGCACAAAATCAAACCCAGCCTCGGGGACCAGACGACCCTCGAGTTTGCGCGACTGGCCCACGAACACAACGTGGTGGCCACGGTCACGCAGCTCTTCGGCCAAGGCGAGCGCGGGGTTGATGTGCCCTGCCGTGCCGCCGGCTGCAATAGCAACGGTCATTTTATCGGTCATGGTAGTCCCTTCGTACACGCGGTCCCTGGTCGTCGTTACGCAGACGCGCCGACGGGTCTGAGTTCAAATCGATTCGATTATATCCGCCGCCCGCATTGCGAGGAGTGGGGCGCTGAGGACGACCTTGCGGCGCCGTTCGCTGACGCGGGCGGGCTGCGGGGTCGGTCGCAGAGCCATCCAGGACGGTAAAACCGTTACGCGAAGATCGCTCGCCGCGCACGTGGGGCACGCCGGCGGTACTCTCATCCATAACGGCAAAGCTCTCACGGCGGCGGTCATACTCATCGCGGCGGGCGCTCTCGTACGAAACACGCAGGATCAACCCGGCAAGCATGAGCGACACAATAATCGACGAACCGCCGTAGCTAATAAACGGCAACGGTTTGCCCGTCATGGGAAACACGTTGAGGATGCCCAGCGCGTTAATCAAAAACTGCACCGCGAGAATGACCGCGGAGCCAGACGCCATAAGCGCGCCCCGGCGATCGGTCGCCTGCTCGGCAATGCGAAACGCCGAGTAGATCAGCATCGCAAACACCAAGAAGAACAGCACGGTTCCGACAAAACCGACTTCCTCGCCAATGATGGCCAGGATGTAGTCATTGTGCGCCTCGGGCAGATACGAGTACTTCATGGTTGAGTTGCCGATGCCACGGCCGAACAGACCGCCCGAGGCAAAGGCCATAATGGCAAGCGTGGCCTGATAGCCGTCACCATACTCGTCGGCCCAAGGGTTCAAGGCAACCTGAATACGCACCATACGGTACGGCTCTGCGACAAGCGCAATCACAATCACGAGAATGCCGAAGATTAGCACGCCGATGATAAATCTGGGGTCGAGACCCGCAAACAACGCCATGCACATGAGGGTCAACAGGATGATCAGGACAGTACCGAAATCGGGCTGGATAAAGATCAGAAAGAGCGAAATGCCCAGGTAGATGCCCATCTTGCGAAGGAATTCGTTGATGTTGCCACCGGGCGAAAAGAAGCGATCAAGCATGATGGCCGAATACGCAATGGCAAATGGCTTTAAAAACTCGGAAGGCTGGAACTGAATACCGGCGATGTTGAGCCAGCGCGTGGCGCCGCGGCTGCCGCTGCCCACCAAGAACACCAGAAGCAGTAGCCCTATCATGCCGATAAGGAAGATCCTGGGCACATCCTCCCCAAACCAGCTGTCCGGCAAAACACGCACGATGGCAATCAGCGCCAGAACACCGACCACGGCAAACGCGGCCTGTCGACCCAGAAAAAACGTCGCCGAGCCATTCTCGTGCAGCGCCTCGACCGAAGACGCCGAGTACACCATCAGCAGGCCAAAGCATACCAAGGTAAACAAGCAGGCCATGAATATCAAACGGGGGCGCATGATACGGGCGGGAACGCCGGCAATATAGCGTTCGCTAAACGACTGCCCGCCGCGGCTGGAACGCGGTGTGGTGCGACGTGAGGAAGCACGGTCCGAGTCGGGCCTCCTCATACCTTGTCGGGGGCTCTCCTCTCTCACCGCAACCCCTATTCCATTTGTGATTTCGCTGTAGCGGCAAGCTGAGCCACGTAGTCCTTAAACACGCGGCCGCGCTCCTCATAGCCCGAGAACTCATCGAACGAAGAGCAGGCAGGAGAAAGTAAGATCACGTCACCACGGCTCGACAGCGAACGGGCGACGTCCACGGCGTCGCGTAGGTCATCCGCCTGGGCGATATCCACATCGCCATCGACATCGGCCTCGTCCATAGCGGCGGTGAAGCGCTCGCGCGCATCGCCAAAGCAGACGACCGAGCGCACGTTGTCCATAACGACGCGCGCGAAGTCCGTGAGCGGCGTGCCCTTATCGTGGCCGCCGAGCAGCAAGATCACGTCGTCATCGGGAAATGCCGTCAGTGCCTTCTCGACCGCATCGGTGTTGGTCGCCTTGGAATCGTTGACGTAGCGCACGCCGTCAATCTCGCCACACGGCTCCACGCGGTGCTCGAGCGGCTGGAACGAGGCAAGACCGCGGCAGACACCATCGACATCGGCACCGACCGCCAAGGCAGCCGTGGCGGCGCACAGGGCATTGATAACATTGTGATGGCCCGAGATCTTGAGCTCGGATGTAGCGATGAGCGGGGTCTCGACGCCCTTCAGGCGCACGACCATCTTGCCGTCGCGCACAAAGGCGGCATCCTCGCCCTCAGGCTCGTCAAAGGCAACCTTGCAGATGCGACGACCCGGCGTGTAGATGTACTCATCGAACTCGTGAATGCCGGCGTCTTCGACGTCGACAACCACCAGATCGTCATCGACCATATTGTCAAACAGTTTGATCTTGGCAAGCGCATAGTTCTTATGACTCTTATGCCAGCCCAAGTGGTCGGGAGTGATGTTGAGCAGCACCGCCACGCGGGGGTGGAGCTCGGTTGTCGTAGCAATCTGATAGCTCGAGAGCTCAGCCACAAACCACTCGTTGTGGGCTCGGCCGTCAATCTCGTTGACCGGCGGCTCGCCGATGTTGCCGACAGCAACGCTGGCCTCGCCGGCAGCCTTAAGCAGATAATCAGTCAGCGACGTGGTGGTCGTCTTGCCGTTGGTGCCCGTGATGGCAATCCAGTTATCGGGCGACAGGCGATAGGCAAACTCGGGCTCACCCATAATCTGGGCGGCATGCTCGCGCCCAGCCTTAAAGAAGCCCGAGAACTCCGAGATGCCCGGGCACGTCACGCATACGTCATAGGCGCCCTCGACCTGTTCGGTCCCATAGACAAACGACGCACCAGCAGCCTCGAGCGCACGCGTGGCGTCATTGGTCTCAGAGGTGCCACCGCCATACACGGTAACGGCACTTACGCGCTCGGAATGTGCCAGCGCCCAGCGGGCGACATCGAGACCGGATTTGCCCTGACCCAAAACGAGCAGGCTAAAGACATCAGCAAGAGGCATGAAAGACCACTATCCCAACTGGAAGAACAGAGCAAGGCCAACGGCACCAAAGGCCGCAGCGATAATCCAAAAACGGATGACGACCTTGGTCTCGGCCCAGCCCTTCTTTTCGAAATGATGATGGATGGGCGCCATAAGGAAGACGCGCTTGTGCGTAAAGTGGAAGTAGACAACCTGAATCATGACCGACAGGGTCTCAACGATAAACAGGCCGCCGATGATGAGGGAAACGACCTCGGTGTTGGTGATGATGGAGGTGCAGGCATAAGCAGCACCCAGCGCCAGCGAGCCGGTATCACCCATAAAAATGCTCGCCGGATAGCAGTTGAACCACAGAAAGCCCAAGCAGGCACCGGCACATGCGGTGCAGAAGATGGACAGGTTCACGTCTCCGTGCAAAAACGCCATGGCAGCCATGGCGAGCATGGCAATCATGGAGGTGCCGCCAGCAAGACCGTCAAGGCCATCGGTCAGGTTCACGGCATTAGAAAGACCGGCGATCATCAGCCAGCAAAAGACAATGTAGAGCCACGGGAACGAAAGGCCGCAGATGGTGGTCGAAAGCACGCCAAGGTCAATCGTCAGGCCGCCGGGAAAACGAATCTCGGGGGCGACGCCGCACCAGTTGACGGCAAGTACCGTAAAGGTGACACAGATAATGGTTAGGCCGATCATCTTGGCATGAGGCGTCAGACCGAGCGAGCGCCCATGCGTAACGGAGGTCAGGTCGTCGATCAGGCCCAGCACGCCGGTCGCCAGCGTGGCGAGCAGCACGAGCACGAGCTCGGTGGTGAGCTTGCCCATCAGCAGGCAGGTCAGCGAAATCGCGACGAGAATGACAACGCCACCCATGGTGGGCGTTCCCTGCTTAACCAAATGACGCTTGGGGCCGTCGGCACGAACCTGCTGGCCGATACCCTCGACCTTGAGCAGCTTGATCCACCACGGCATGAGCAGCAGCGCAATGGCAGCGGCGATGCCAAGCCCCAAAAAAGCCTGATACGTTGGATACGAGGGATTGCCGAACATGGGCTAGCACACACCTTCCACAAAGCGGTCGAGCTCAACAAAGCGGGAACCCTTGACCAGTACAACATCATGTTTTTCAAGCGCGCCGCCCATGCGGTCGAGCACCTGCTGATAATCGGAGAACACCTGGATGCGGTCCTCGTCCATGCCCATCATGCGCGCGGCATCGGCCATAAGCTGGGCCAGCTCACCACCCACGCACGCCAGCATGTCGAGCTTCTTGGCGGCGGCATAGGCGCCCACGAGCTCATGCATGCGAGGAGCCTCATCGCCCATCTCGCCCATCTCGCCCAGGATCGCCATACGAGACCCCGTGCACGAAAGCGAGCACAGCAGATCGAGGCCAGCAGCCATGGATTCGGCACTGGCGTTATAGGAATCGTCGATGACGCGGGCACCGCTCTTGGCGCGCTTGATCTCCTGGCGGTGACCGGTGATCGTGAGGCCTCTAAAGGCAGCATCGATCTGCTCGGGCGTCACGCCCAGGCGATAGGCAACTGCGGCGGCCTTAACGGCATTTGGGACGGACTGCACGCCGGGGATGGCAAGCATGGTATCGGTCGTCTCACCCTGGCCAAAATCGAGCGTAAAGACCGGACGGCCCTCGTCATCAACACGAATGTCGCGGGCACGGACCTCATCATCGTCCGAGACGCCGGCCAGCATCACGTCGATACCAGCAGGCTGGGCGAACGTATCGCGAATGAACGGCGTAAAGTCGTCCTCGCCGCCCAAAACCAGCAGCGGCAAGAAGTCGCCAGCGGCGCACATACCCTGGACAATCTCGGCCTTAGCGCGGGCGATGTTCTCGCGGCTACCCAAAATGCCGATATGAGAGGTGCCAATCTTGCTCACGATGGCAAGGTTGGGATTGGCGGACTGGGACAGGCGCTCAATCTCGTGGAAATGGTTCATGCCCATCTCGAGCACCAGGACCTCGGTATCGGCCGGAGCGGAAAGCACCGTGAGCGGCATGCCGATCAGGTTATTGAAATTGCCCTTGGTGGCCCAGACACGATAGCGCTTGGCGAGCACAGCGGCGAGCACGTCCTTGGTCGTCGTCTTGCCGATGGAACCGGTAATGCCAACGACCAGGCAGCCAAGCTCCAGACGGTACGCGTGCGCCAAACGCAGCAGAAACTCCTCGGGATCATCGGTCAGCAAGATGGCACAGCCCTTGTCCTGCGCCAGCGAGACCAGCTCAGCCTCGGGCTCACGCGTCATCACGACGGCGCCGGCACCCGACTGGACGGCACGGGAAGCAAAATCATTGCCGTCGACGTTTTCACCGGGAAAGGCGACGAAAATCGTCCCTTCCTCGACCTGACGCGAGTCGATAACGCACCCGCGGCATACCCGATCGGCTTCTCCCGTCACGGTTCGGGCCCCTGTTGCGGCCGCGAGGTTGTTGACGGCGATCTCTATCATTGCAGCTCCCCTGTAAACCTAATAATGCTATCGGCGTATTGTATCCCAGCGCCGCGCATGCGTGGTGCAGGGCATGTGAACACCCCTCATATGGGACAACAAACCACGCCCCAAAGATTGTAACCCCCTACCTCGTGCGCGGGATACCCAGCACGTCGAGCGCGTTGGCCATAATGGACTGGAACGGCACCGCAGCGGCATCTGAGCCGCTCGGCGTTCCGTCGAGCGTGATATAGCACAGTACCTTGGGCGATTGTGCCGGTGCAAAGCCCATAAAGGACGACATGTAGTTCTCCTTGAGGTAGCCGCCGTTCTCGTCGGCACGTTCGGCCGTACCGGTCTTACCCGCCACGTCATAGCCGTCAACCGCGCCGCCAACGCCCGTTCCCTCGGACACGACCGTCTGCATGCACGATGTCACCTGGGATGCGGCGTCCTCCGAAATCGCGCGCTCGCCTTCGCCCCAGTCCTTCTCGTCGCCCTTGCTGGACTTATAGAAGTGCGGGGTCATCATCACGCCGCCGTTGGCGATACCGCCCACGGCACGTGCGATCTCAATCGGCGAGACGGACAGCGCCTGTCCAAAGCTCATCGAGCCCAGCGTGGCGCCATCATACTGGTCACGTTCCTTGACGATGCCCAGGCTCTCGCCCGGAAAATCTACACCGGAGCTGTGACCGATGCCCCACTTGTCCACATAGGCGGCAAAGTCATCGGCACCGATCTTGCGCCCCACCAGGACAAAGCCCACGTTTGACGAACGGCGCATCATCTCGCGCACATCCATGGTCATGGCATAGTCGCGCTTGTCGGCATCGGTGACGGTATCGTCACCCACCTTGATGCTCGCCGGCACCTCAAACGACGTACTCGATCGCACGACGCCCAAGTCGAAGCCGGCGCCCGCCACGAGCGTCTTAAAGACCGAGCCGGGCTCGTAGGCGTCGGTGACCAGGCGCAGATTCATATCCTCGGTCTTGGCATTCTCCAGATCGGTCTGGTCGTAGGTCGGGTACGAGCAGGCTGCCAAAATCTCGCCTGTCGTAGGATCGGTGACCAGCGCCGAGCCGTTCTTGGCCTTAGTCTTCTCAACTGCCTCTGCCAGGGCATCCTCGGCCGCACGCTGGATATTGACGTCGAGCGTCGTCACGATATCAACGCCGTCGACCGCAGCCACCTTTTTATAGGCACCGCCCGCGATATAGCTGCCGTCCCTCGCGCGCTCGCGTACGAGAGAACCGTTCGTGCCGGTCAGAAGCTTGTTGTATTGCTTTTCGAGACCCGTCAAGCCATCGTTGTCTACATTCACTACACCCAGCACCTGCGATGCCAGATTGCCGTATGGATATACGCGCTTCATGGCCTGCTCAAAAAGCACGCCGGGCAGGTTCTTCTTCTCCAGCGCCGCAACATCGTCTTCGTCCACCTGGCGCTTGATATACACCCAGGTTCCATCGGACTCAACGAGCTTGCGGCAGGTCTTTTTATCGATTCCAGTTGCCTTGACCAGCGCCGACACCGTCTTGTCAACATCCTCGACAAGCTGCGGGTTCACGGCGATGTTGCGACATTCGACCGACGACGCCAACACGTTGCCGTTGCGGTCGTAGATGGTGCCGCGTTTGGCATAGAGGGTCTGCGCAAGCAGGCGGCGCGCATCGGCACGCTCGCGCAGTTTATCGGCTTCGACAATTTGATAGTCGGCAAGGCGAAAGACGCCCAAGCCCAAGCCAAGCCCGATGAAGCCCATGACGGCTTTGCGGCGAGGCAGAGGTGCGCCTGTGAGCCATTCGGTCGACGAACTCTTGCGCGACCTGGTGTTATGCACTTGAGGGCCGCCCGAGCCGCGAAGTCGCGACGCCGGGTCGTTGCCACGGGACTGCCCGGCGTTGTAAGATTGCCGACCCGTTCCTTGATAACCAGAACGTCCCCGCGACGAGGGACGTCCAGAACCGCGGCCCCCATCGGAACCGCGGCGATAGTCATTTGTCATACTCAGCTACCGTCTTGCTACTGAGCGGTCGCGGTCGCGTTGGCGCCCGCGGCTGCATCCTGCGAAAAGTCAAGTGTAACGCTCTCGCTGGGCTCCACCATGCCATAAGCGCCCGCAAGGTCGCGAATGCGCGTGTCGGCGCCATAGACCGAATGCATGACCTCCAGGTCGGAGCTCTCATCGGTCGCCTTTTCGAGCGTGTTGGTAAGCTCGGCGTTGCTGTTGAGCACCTGGGCCGTAACGCCGGCGAGCGCCACGCGGGCGACGCCGATCGTCATGAAGATAGCCGCAATGATGCAAAACGTTTTAAGAACGCTCATGAAAACCGGGCTTACCGCCTGGTTTGCCTGACGGCCC
>OLNY01002528.1_pt1 | contig 12634 bp, 6 predicted proteins | sample 1671981 | NCBI WGS metagenome assembly OLNY01 (sample SAMEA3136632, study PRJEB25190) | human gut metagenome | biome: human gut; feature: human-associated habitat; material: faeces | place: Austria | collected 2013 | reverse complement strand
TCCGTCCCCTAAAGGGACTTGGGAAGCTCGCGACTTTAGTCGTGAGAGGCTTCACTGATTTGAGGTTAAATGTCGATATTGACGAGTTGATAAGACAGTTAAAAAAATATGAAATGAATAGTCTGGTATCAGAAATTGAGAAGCTAAGATAAGAAAAACCCGTTGCGAAATGCAGCGGGTTTAGTTTTACATTAAATATTTTGCTTTGGTAACAGCTATATTATCTGCCCCAAATTTTGCCTTAAGTTCCTCCAATGCAGCCTCTTCTGAAGAAATATGGATCTGCAAAGATTCCTTATTTCCAGTATTACTGAAAGCTACGTTAATCCGAGAAGTTCCCGGATGTCTGTCTGCAATACTGTTTAAATCATCACTATTCTGATAAAAATGCTGTGCATCCCGAAAACGTACCCAGACTATGTTGTTATCTCCGTCCAGGAAAAAGATCCTATCAGCCAATACGCTGGCTTTATCGTCCTTTACGTTGACTTTTCCAGATACGATCACCGGACGGTCTTCCTGTAATTTATCAAAGATTTCAGAATATACTTTCGGAAATACTACGACATCAACAGTGTTTACCGGATCTTCGATACCAACAAATGCCATTGGTTTACTATCTTTTTTTGTGAATGTCTTCTTGATGCTGGAAATAGTTCCGGCAATTCTGACATTGTCTCCGTCATATACCCTGAAGCCAACTTCCGGATCATCCATGAAACAGGAATTATCCGTAATATAGTTGCATTCCAGCATTTCTGCATACTGTTCCATTGGATGGCCGCTGATATAAATACCAGTAGCTTCTTTTTCCAGCTTTAACAGTTCATTCTTGGAATATTCCGGTAAATTTGGAAGCATATCCGAAGATAAAATTGCACGGCTTTCAGGATCATCACCGAGAAAATCAAAAAGATTCATCTGACCTTCCATCTGTTTTTTGTCATCCTTCTTTTTACTGTCCAGGTATTTTTCACCGGATTCAATCAACGTATGTCTGGTCAGTCCGGTAAAATCCAATGCACCGGCACCAGCGAGGCTGTCCAGCATCTTCTTATCGATTTCCGCATTTCTTTTGATAAAATCATAGAAATCTTTGTAAGCACCATTTGCTTTTCTTTCATTGATGACTTCCTTAAGAGCAGCTTTTCCGATACCTTTTACAGATGCCAGTCCATAGCAGAGAGAGGAGCCGACAACGGTAAAATCTGTTTCGCAGCTGTTTATATCCGGAGGCAGGATCTCAATTTTTTTCATCCGGTACTCATTCAAATAAATCACAAGTTTTTCCGTTTTATCCATTACAGATGTTAAAAGACCAGCTGCAAATTCCAAAGGATAATGGGCTTTCAGGTAGGCTGTCTGCATGGAAACAGCAGCATAAGCAGCAGCATGACTTTTGTTAAATGCATACTTTGCAAAATCAACCATCTGGTCCCAGATTTTCTGTGCAATGTCTTCGGAAATACCTCTGTTTACACAGCCGTCAATTTTCAAATCCTTATCTCCATAGATAAAACGAGGAGCTTCTTCATCCATGATTTCCTGCTTTTTCTTTCCCATTGCTTTGCGGATCAGATCGGCCCGTCCCATGGAGAAACCGGCCAGCTTTCTTACGATCTGCATTACCTGCTCCTGAAAGACAATTACTCCGTATGTGGAATTAAGAATGTCCTCCAATTCTGGAGTAAGATACTGAATGGATGCAGGATCGTGCTTTCCCTGGATATAATTAGGTATATATTCCATGGGACCGGGACGATAAAGAGCAACACCTGCAATAATATCTTCAAAGCAGGATGGCTGCAGCTTTTTCATGAAGTCTTTCATCCCTTCGGATTCCAGCTGAAAGATACCATTTGTATCACCTGAAGCAATCAGCTCCAAGGCCTTTTTATCATTCAGAATCTCATCTGTCCATAATGGAATATCAACATCATATTTTTCCTTAATCTCACGCTGGGCAGTGTCAATGATTGTCAGGTTCCGAAGCATCAGAAGGTCTTTTTTCAGATTTCCAAGATGTTCCGCATCTGACATATTGTACTGGCAGACCAGATAACCTGTCTCAGAATCAACAGATACAGGATAAAGATCTTCGCACGGAACAGGAGTAGGAATGTGACCGCAGGCATGAGTAGAAGGTGCCTTCTTGGTTCCTTCCAGTTTTCTTGCGATTTGCCACAGCTTCTTCAGTCCTTCATCAGAATTGATATAATTCTGCAGTTCCGGATCCAGTTCCCAGGCCTTATCCAAAGTCATTTTCGGATCTTTTGGAATAAATCCGGCAATCTTTGATCCTACACTCGGCGGATAACCTGCAACTCTGGCAATATCCCGGACAATTCCTTTTGCGTTCATGGTAGTAAAAGTCTGGATCTTTGAGAAGTGATCTTTCCCATTGTCTTCAGCTTCAAAAGCGATAACTTCATCCTTGTGACTGTAGTCGTAATCTACGTCGATATCAGGCATCGATATTCTTTCAGGATTAAGGAATCTTTCAAACAGAAGATTATATGGAATAGGATCAATGTCGGTAATTCCGAGACAATAACACATCCTGCTGCCGGCAGCGGAACCACGTCCGGGGCCGACCAGGATTCCATGAGATCTGGCCCACATAATGGTCTTTCGCGTGTCAATAAAATATTCCGCAAAGCCCATTTGCTTAACAACACCCAGTTCATATTCCAGGTCTTTTCTGGCAGTTTCACGTTCCATATGGCCTAATGGATAACGCTTTTCCCAGCCTTTCCAGGCTTCATCTTCCAGATACCGGAAATAATCTTTTCCATATTCTTTCGGAATATGTACTTTAGGCATCCTGTAATTTCCGAATTCAAATTCAAAATTACATTTATCCGCAATTTCCATAGTATTGTCAAAAGCTTCCGGGAGAGAAGGGAAGAGCTGCCTCATTTCAGCTTCTGTCTTTACAGAATAATCACCGTAATAAACCATCCGGTCAGGATCGTCTATGGTCTTCTTTGTCTGAATGCAGAGAAGATATTCATGAGCTTCCTTATCTTCATGGTCTACGTAATGGCAGTCGTTCGTACATACCAGCTTGATCCCAAATTTGTTTGAAAATCTTACCAGTTCATTTGCGACTTTCTGTTCCTCTACGATTCCATGGTTCTGGATCTCAAGATAATAATCATCGCCAAACAGATTTTTATATTTCAATATTGTCTGTTCAGCTTCTGACATATCCCCAGTATCCAGTCCTTTTAAGATCATTTTCGGAACACGTCCGGCCAGACATGCACTCATGCAGATCAGTCCTTCATGGAACTGTTCTAGCAGTTCAAAATCAATACGTGGCTTATAATAAAAGCCTTCCATATTGGAGCGGGAGATAAGGTGGCAAAGGTTCTTATATCCAATTTCATTTTTTACCAGCAAAATCAGATGATAATACCGTTCTTCATTTCCTGATGACTTATCGAATCTGCTACCAGGTGCTTCGTAGCATTCACACCCAAGGATCGGCTTGATTCCTTCTGCTTTGCAGACATTATAAAAATCAGCAAGCCCATAACAAACTCCATGGTCTGTGATTGCACAGGCATTCATTCCTGCTTTCTTTACTTTTTGCACCAGTTTTTTAATCTTACTCATTCCATCCAGCAGAGAATATTCTGAATGGACGTGCAGATGTGCAAATCCAGGTTCTTCTTTTATAGGTTCCATATGTATTTACTCCTTTCGTCAATAAATTTTGCTTCATATCTAATATGTAATTTCTGCTAAAAATGGTAAAAAAAAAGAATCCTTTCGGACTCTTAGTTTTTCCACACACTGTGGGGTCGCATAGCGACGGTTTGAATTAAATTTTTGTTTGAACTTATGATGTAATTCGTATGTATATAATATATACTATTAGCATTGTTTTGTCAACAAAAAATTGTATTTGCACTCACTTTTTTGTATTAAATAAAGCTCGACAGTTTTCTTATAATAATCAGCCATTGTTTTAAAAAAATGACATATTATATACAAATGATATAAAAGAAAGGATTTATTATGAGAGATTATTACTTAGGATTAGATCTTGGAACCGGTTCTGTAGGATGGGCTGTAACAGATCCAGAATACAATATCCTTAAAAAAAATGGGAAAGCACTTTGGGGCGTTCGCCTGTTTGACGGGGCGCAGACTGCTGAAGCCCGTAGAATAAACAGAACTTCCAGGCGAAGGCTTGCACGTCGAAACTGGCGTATAAAACTCTTGCAAGAACTTTTTTCAGAGGAGATAGCAGCAGTTGACCCAGGATTTTATCTTCGTATGAAAGAAAGTAAATATTATCCAGAAGATAAACTGGATGCAGACGGAGTGTGTCCGGAGCTGCCATATGCTTTATTTGTAGACGCAAATTTTACAGATAAAGAATATCATGCTTTGTTTCCTACCGTTTATCATCTTCGAAAATTCCTGATGGAAACAACTGATATCCCAGATATCCGTTTGGTATACCTCGCATTTCATCACATGATGAAACACAGGGGACATTTCCTTCTCTCAGGCGACATTGAACAGATTTCTAAATTCAGGCCCACATTTCTACAGATGATTGAGAACCTGACCCGTGAGGAACTGAATTGGAACATAGAAGTGACTGATGAACAGTTGAAATCTATAGAGGAGGTTTTGAAAAACCGAAAATTATCGTCAACTTCAAAATATAATGCTTTAAAATTAACATTTCCCAAAAGAACTAAATGTGAAGATGCAGTAATCGGCTTATTGTCTGGAAAAAGTACAAAATTAAGTAATCTTTTTGAAGATGAGAGTCTCCAGAAAAATGAAATCTTAGTAGAGAACAAGATTACTGCGATTTCCTTAGCAGATGCAAAATATGATGAAAAAAAAGTACCTTTGGAAGAAGCCCTCTGCGAACGGTTCTATATCATGGAATCTATTAAGGCGGTATATGACTGGGCAGCACTGGCAGAAATTCTTAACGGAAAAAAATCTATTTCAGAAGCAAAGGTTGCATCCTATCAGGAGCATAAAGAGAACCTGTCCAAATTGAAACAGTTCATCCACAAAGAATGCTCTCCTGAAATTTACAACAAGGTTTTTTCTGAAACGAAAAAAGGCTTGAACAATTACTGTGCGTATGTTGGAATGGCCATGAAAAATGGTAAAAAAGTCCCTGTACAGCAGCGTTGTACACAGAAGGAATTTGGCGAATTTCTGAAAAAGAATGTTCCAGTCGAGAAAGATGCAGAAGAAATTCTGGAAGCAATTGTAAACGAAAAATTTCTCCCAAAACAGTCCTGTATCGAAAATAATGTGATACCATATCAGATTCATCTCTATGAATTGAAAAAGATACTTGAAAACCTTGAAGACAAAATACCTTTTCTTAAAGAAAACGGTGATAAGATTGTACAGCTCTTTGAGTTCAAAATCCCTTATTATGTAGGGCCTTTGAATTATACAGATGGAAATGAATCCAACTTCACATGGGCTGTACGAAAGAGTAAAGAGAGGATCACTCCCTGGAACTTCCATGATGTCGTTGACGTAGAAGCAAGTGCAGAGAGGTTTATCCGTCGCATGACTAATAAATGTACCTATCTGCAGGGCGAAGATGTGCTTCCAAAAGACTCCCTTCTCTACAGCAAGTTTATGGTGCTCAATGATCTGAATAATCTCTGTATAAATGGGAAGCATTTATCTGTGGAACTAAAACAGAGAATTTATGAAGATTTATTCTGTAAGTACCGAAATGTAACTATAAAAAAACTGAAAGATTATCTCAAATGCAATGGATATGACATCAAAAATATTGAGATCACTGGAACCAACAAAGACGGCATTAAATCCAAACTTACTGCATACCATGACCTGAAAGAACGTCTTACAGGGGTATCCCTGACTGAAAAAGACAAAGAATTGATCATTCTGAATATTGTCCTGTTTGGTGATGACAGGCAAATGCTTAGAAACAGACTGAAGAAGTTATTTCCAGTTTTAACAGATAAGCAATTGAAGAGTCTTTCTTTGTTATCTTATAAAGGTTGGGGACGATTATCAAGAGCATTTCTGGAAGATATCACAGCTCCAGTCCCGGGATGTACTGAGGAGCAGAATATCATTGGAGCGCTATGGAATGCGGAATTCGAACAGAACGGCGTCCACTATTGTCCAAACCTGCAGCAACTTTTAAATAATTCCCTTGGTTTCAAAGGCCAGGTTGAAGCATGGAACATTGGAGATACAACAGAACTCAGTTATGAGACAGTTAAAAGTCTTTATGTTTCTCCATCCGTTAAACGTACCATCTGGCAAACATTACGTATCTTAAAGGAAATTGTAAAAATTATGGGCTGCGAACCAAAACGCGTATTTATTGAAATGGCACGTGGTAACCAGGGAGAAAGTGGGGAAACTAAAAAAAGAAAAGAAACCTTAGAAGAACTCTATAAAAGTTGCAAAAAAGAAATGGAGTCTGACGAATGGTTCAAGGAACTGTTTTCACGTCTTTCTGCAACTGATAATGAATCCCTCCGCAACAAAAAGCTATATTTGTATTACTCACAGATGGGCAGATGCATGTATACAGGTGAACCAATTCCATTTGAAGATCTTTGGAATGACAATAAGTATAATATAGACCATATTTTCCCTCGCTCAAAAACCAAGGACAACAGTATGGATAATCTAGCCCTTGTAAAGTACGAGGAAAATAAGAAAAAAGATGATGATTATCCTATCAGCTGCCAGATCCAGCAGAAAATGCATGGATTTTGGAAAAGTCTTTTAGATAAAACATTCATCAGTAAGAAGAAATATGAACGCCTTGTTCGGAAAGAAAGATTTACCGATGATGAACTGGCAGGATTTATTTCCCGTCAGATAGTTGAAACCCGTCAGAGTACAAAGGCCGTTGCTGACATTCTTAAAAAATCATTGCATTCTGAAATCGTTTATGTAAAAGCTGGTACCGTTTCTGACTTCCGTCAGGATTTTGCTTCTGATTATCCATGTATGATTAAAGTACGTGAAATGAATGATCTGCACCACGCAAAGGATGCTTACCTGAACATTGTAGTAGGTAATACCTATTTTGTAAAATTTACAAAAAATCCTCTGGTATTCCTGGAAGAAAAAAAGAAAGGAAACAAAAATAACCGCCTCTACAATTTGGCAAAAATATTCAAACCTGACAAAGGAAAAGGATCTGATGTTATAAGAAACGGAGAAACAGCCTGGAAGACTGGCAAAAACGGAACGATTGTAACCGTAGCAAAAACTATGAGTAAAAACAATATTCTTGTGACAAAAATGGTAACAGAAAAAAGTGGTAAACTTTTTGATGTTACTATTGAAAAAAAAGGACCTATTAAGGAAAATATTGAACATCTTCCACTGAAAAGTTCTGACATTAGACTTTCTAATATGGAAAAATATGGAAGTTATTGCAGCATTAAAGGAAGCTATTTTGTACTGGTAAAATCCAAGGATAAAAAAGGAAAAGAAATCCAGACGATTGAATCTGTTCCATTGTATCTCAAGAAAGACTTCGATAAAAGCGAAGAAAGTTTCATCAGATATTTAGAGAAAACTTCGAAATTAAAAGAGCCTAAAATCTTATTGAAATTAAAAGTAGGGTCTCTTTTAGTAACAGATGGTTTTAAAATGCGTATTGCTTCAAAATCTGAGACAAGTATCATTTTTAATAACGCAAACCAGTTGATTTTACAGCCAGAAAAGGTCAAAGTTCTGAAAAAAGCCTTGAAGTATGCTGATAGAAAAAAACAGAATAAAAATGCTGTTATTACAAGTGATGACAAGCTCTATGATTCTGATCTGATGCTTTTGTATGATACCTTTATTACAAAACTCAAAGACTCAGTATATTCAGTAATGCTGGCAAACAAAATTACAACGCTAGAAGCTTTAAAGGAAAATTTCGAAAAAGCAACAATTGAAGATAAATGTATTGCTATTAGTGAACTACTGCATTTGTTTCAATGTGATGCATCCATGCCTAATCTAAAGATAATAGGTGGAACAGGATCTGGACGTATCAAAAAGACGAAGGCTATATCTGGCTCCTTTAAAAACTTAACCTTAGTAACACAATCCGTAACTGGCATTTTTGAAAAGAAAGTGGATCTATTGTCTTTATCCTAACTTCGAAGAATACCCCCGCCTCGAAGCGTCAGCTTAGGCGGTGGGTAAGTTCACGAGTTGGCGAATAGTTGTTATAACTAAGTTTGAGAATGGTGTAATTTCGTATAGCTCCAAAACGATATTACATAATCCGCAGACTGGAATGTAGTTTGAGAATGGTGTAATTTCGTAGATATCCAAAACCTATTGATCTGCAGGATTCCATCCCAGATGGTTTGAGAATGATGTAAATTCGTAGATATCCAAAACGATATCGCCGTGGTAACTGTAGGAGAAAGAGTTTGAGAATGATGTAAATTCGTAGATATCCAAAACAATGCAATTAAGCTGCCAGATAATACCAACGTTTGAGAATGATGTAAATTCGTAGATATCCAAAACACAGCAAAAGCTGGGCAGTAAGCATTAAGGTTTGAGAATGATGTAAATTCGTAGATGTCCAAAACAGTTGGAAGCTCTTGGGAGGAATGTAACACGTTTGAGAATGGTGTAATTTCGTATAGTTCTAAAGCCTGACCTCAGGAAAATCGTCTGGAATGCTAGTTTGAGAATGGTGTAATTTCGTATAGTTCTAAAGCAAGTGCGTGGCGCATCACTTCCGGTCGTCCGTTTGAGAATGGTGTAATTTCGTATAGGTCCAAAACCTCAAAATTAAACATAACTAAGTAAGAATTTCCCTTCGCCTTTAAACGTTAGCGTATCAGAAAAGCTATATGAAAGGAGTAAAACAGTATGTAATAGATTCAGATATGTGTGAAATTTGATTGATTGTTTTGTATTTACGAATTAATGCAGGTGATGGCATTTTCATTTTTGAATTTTGAGGTTTGAGAATGATGTAAATTCGTAGATATCCAAAACAGGTATAGGTCAATGTGCATCTGTCCTTCCGTTTGAGAATGATATAAATTCGTAGATATCCAAAACTGGAAACATTACCTGTAAAAAATTGACACAGTTTGAGAATGATGTAATTTCGTAGATATCCAAAACATCTTCTAACTTGTATACACTAATCACATGTTTGAGAATGATGTAAATTCGTAGATATCCAAAACGCTGCCAGAGCGTCCAGACTGGCCCCACTGTTTGAGAATGATGTAAATTCGTAGATATCTAAAACGTTTACGGCCAGGTTAAACGTCGCCATTTCGTTTGAGAATGATGTATATTCGTAGATATCCAAAACCTCTTGATACTGGTAATAATGACTGATTCTGTTTGAGAATGATGTAAATTCGTAGATATCCAAAACTAATACCATTGCTACTGGATACGGTAAGCGTTTGAGAATGATGTAAATTCGTAGATATCCAAAACCTGCTGAAGAAAAGAGAAGCTGAACAAGCAGTTTGAGAATGATGTAAATTCGTAGATATCCAAAACAAGAATCGAGAAAAAGCAATTAAAACGGGGTTTGAGAATGATGTAAATTCGTAGATATCCAAAACTGTGGAAAAACAATAGAAGCTGGAAAGACGTTTGAGAATGATGTAAATTCGTAGATATCCAAAACATTACAACCATGGAATCCAAGTTGAGCTTGTTTGAGAATGATGTATCGTAGATGTCAAAAACTCTTGATAATAGCGGCGATGACTGATTCTGTTTGAGAATGGTGTAATTTCGTATAGTTCCAAAGCACACCCCCAACCCAGCAAGAGCAACCGCCCCGTTTGAGAATGGTGTAATTTCGTATAGTTCTAAAGCAAGTGCGTGGCGCATCACTTCCGGTCGTCCGTTTGAGAATGGTGTAATTTCGTATAGCTCCAAAACATGCACGGACGCACGTACATAACAGTTGTGTTTGAGAATGACGTAAATTCGCAGATGTCCAAAACTCCTACAAGCTGGTATAACCACTTGAAATGGTTTGAGAATGATGTAAATTCGTAGATATCTAAAACTGTTCCACCTTGCTGATGAATTGCCGACTCGTTTGAGAATGATGTAAATTCGTAGATATCCAAAACATGCACGGACGCACGTACATGACAGTCGCGTTTGAGAATGATGTAAATTTGTAGATATCTAAAACTATGTCCACCTCAGGTCCTCCATCCAGAACAGTTTGAGAATGGTGTAATTTCGTATAGTTCTAAAGCTCCTGTGGGGGAGCTGACCCCAGTAAAACGGTTTGAGAATGGTGTAATTTCGTATAGTTCTAAAGCAATATAATTACGGCAAGGAGGAATCAATAGTTTGAGAATGGTGTAATTTCGTATAGTTCTAAAGCGGGAGATCCCAGCGGAATTCTCCGTAGTTAGTTTGAGAATGGTGTAATTTCGTATAGTTCTAAAGCCTCAAATTTTGAGAATCTTACGTAATTTGTAAAAAGGTGCCTTCTGGTGCCTTTTTTTCTTATAAAAATCAACCAGTCCATAAGCAACTTCATGATCTGTGATTGCACAGGCTGTCATTCCGGAATCCTTTACCTTTTTACAAGGCCTGGTATCTTACTCATTCCATCCAGAAGAGAATATTCCGTATGTAAGTGAAGAAATATACTTCATATCAATATGTAATTTCTGATGAGAATAGCAAAAAAAGTTTTCTTATAAGAATCGACCAGGTTTTAAAATATCATACATATTAATTGTGTAATTATTAATTCATATGGTATATGTGAAAGGAGAAGTATGGACGCTTATAACATTTTAACAGAACCATGGATGCCAGTAATCGACAGACACGGGAATGAAAAACTTGTTGGGCTTAGAGATTACCTAATTAATGCACATTTATACAGAAAAAGTGCTGAGAATAAAAATCTCCCTATATTGAGAAGACTTCAGCAACGCTTAGCTGAGCTTTTTATCGCAGATGTATTAAAAAATGAGAGTATTGAAAATATTTTGGATATAGGATATTTTGATCCGGTATTAATAGACTCTTATATTATGGACTGCGAACAAAAAGGAATATCGTTTGATTTATTTGACCAGGAAAGACCTTTTCTACAAACTGATAGAAACACTTTTCAAAAAATATTTCTATCAGGAAAAGGAAAAGAATCGACTTCCATTGCTGCTATTAATCCACGAATGTGTTCCGGAAGTAATAAAGTTTTTTTTAATCCTGTAACTAGCAAAGATTATCTTAATAATACCGGAGCAAAAGATATTAGGGATTCGTTTTATGACGATATCTATGATTCGAAATACCCGTGTGAAAATGCAAATAAAGTTACTTTTGCGGAATATGTGAATCTTTTATTAATTGCTCAGTGTATTTCAGGTATGGGAGGTTCAGGATATGCAGCTGGTTTGATTTGTGCAGGAAACAGGCCTCCAATTTTATATCAGATTGATCCTCAAATTAATGAAAGCCTTTTTCTAAGTATTCTGATGAATACTGCGTGTGATGAGTTTGATGATAGCGAAAAAGACAAACCTTTATGGAGATGGGATTCTTACGAGAATGGAAGCCTCTTTTTAAAAAACGAAGGAATATCGATTCCTAAAAAAATGGGAATGTTTTTTCCTATTCAGTATATTTACCCAGACATAGAATCAATAGACTGGGAAAATAAGACGATTTCCAGAATTTTTAAAGCAAGTATGAAGGTTGCTGATAAAGAAATTTTTGATAAAGCAAGAGAAAAATGGATAGTGGATACAGAACCTTCTGTTAGTATTCAAGAACGTACTCGTGTTTCAAAAGATAAAAATGGAAATAGTAACGAAGTTGCAATAAAATCATCAACATCATTTACAGAATCTAACAGAGCATGGCTTGATATACGTTTCTATGCCAATATAAGCTCTGGAAATGCTCCAGAATCCCTGTCTCAGAGTATAAGTGCAGATTCTCCTTTAAGAGAAATGATAGGTAGACCTATTATGACTGCTTATTATTTATCCATGAATCAGGCTAAGTATTTGTCCCAAGGAAGTTATAACTGTTATCTGCCGTCCTGCATTCTAAACAATAAAGACAAGTATACAATTGCAGAAAGTTTCATCGTGAATGTAGAAAAAATCTCTTCTTGTTTAAATGAAGGAGTGAATAGCATTGAAAAAGCTTTTTTATGCAAAAAATACTGGTAAATCTGGAAAATCAGGTAAAATCTCTTCGATCAAACGTAATACGAACAATCGTTTAATGAGATATTGTGAAGGAGTTTTTAAAAAGAAGTTTGTCCCTGAACTGGCTTTAGTAGATACAGACTCAAAGGATTATACCGCTGAGTTAAGTAGTCTGCTTGAAAAATATGATTCAGAAGTGACTAAGTATTCGTATAAATTGCTTTATCAGATTCCAATTCCTTTTGGAAAATCTATAGAAGCAGAAAAGCAATATGCTGAAATAAAGAAAAAATGGAGGAGAAAAAAATGAGAGAAAAAGTAAACGTAGAGCTGATTTTTGAAAGAGTCAAAAATTTGGATGATTCAGAAAAATGCCTGCTCAAAAGAGGTAAAGGGAAGCCTTTTGAAAATTTAGGCCGCGCATTCTCGTGACTTTAGTCATGAGTTAGCGGCCTTTT
>OLNY01002526.1_pt1 | contig 12635 bp, 10 predicted proteins | sample 1671981 | NCBI WGS metagenome assembly OLNY01 (sample SAMEA3136632, study PRJEB25190) | human gut metagenome | biome: human gut; feature: human-associated habitat; material: faeces | place: Austria | collected 2013 | reverse complement strand
AACCAGTCTATCAAACTGCAGCCATAAATACGAATATATGTTCGATAATAACAGCAACGTGATTCCCTCGAATAGCAGCCTTTCGTAAGGGCGGCAGAAGACGGCGCTGGGCGATTGGGGCTAGACGCGTAGGTCTTCGTCACCGAAAGCCCGTTTGATTAACCAGCCCTCTGTAGGTACACTGCATATTGATGGGCCCGGGATGACCGCTGATTCAAGTCACCGGGCCTAAATCTTTTTCATGCATTTGAATAGAGTGGGCGGCGCTCTTGGGGTCGACTGTATGGCGTGTGCCTGGCGCATGGCATTGCGCCCCGCTTTCATGTCCGCGCGGGCGCCTATCCTTACGGCAATGTGGCCGCCTATGTAGCAAGCGGCAGGCAACGGAGAAAGGCCCTAACCGTGTCAGCTGAAAAGACGCCGTGCATCTCGGCCATCGATACGACGAACTTTGCGCGCCAGATCGTGCTCGACTTTGAGTTTGCGCCGGTGCCAAAGCAGCGCCAGCGCCGTGGGCTGCGCAATGAGATTATTGAGGCCGGCGCCGTCAAGCTCGATTACCACGGCAACGTTATGGGTGAGTTCTCGCAGTTTGTGCAGACAGAATTTACCGAAGGCGTTGCGTATCCCGTCCGCGAGCTTACGGGGATATCGGCTGTGGACACCGCGATGGCCGATCCGCTCTATGTGGTGATCAAAAGGCTCAGCGATTGGATCGGTCGCTACTCCGCCCAGGTGGTTTGCTGGAGTGGGGCGGATCGTCGACAGCTTTTGACCGAGTGCCAGGCAAAGCACATCGACCTTTCCGCATTTCCTACGGACTGGGCCGACCTGCAGGCGTTTTACACCTCGATCATGGATGTGGGCAGCCACGGGTGCGTCTCTTTGGGTGACGCGGCAACGTGGTTTGGCATCGAGTTCGACGAGTCGACGGGTCACGCCCACAGCGCCCTAGCCGATGCGCGCGTGACCGCTAAGTTGCTCAAGCAGGTAATGGACGGGGGCTACCACGTGAGCCCGCGTGCCCAGGAAGTCCGCCAGCGGTGGGGGATGGGCGAGCGAGCCCAGACACGCCTTTCCAGCAAGTGCCCCGAGCTGAGCGATCTGCTGCTGAAGCCAAAGGCGGAGGGGAGGTAGGGAGATGTGCTAAGAACGGTGGTCGAGTACTGGATATACCTTGGTATCAAGGCCAATTTGATAGATCGACGCATGCAGATAGGTTGCCTACCGATAGTCCCAGGAATGATCTTCGATTCAAGTCGTCAGGTTTCAAACTGTATATCATTTGGAACATCTGAACGGCTGGCGGGCTTGGAGAGTTCACGGCCGTAGCGTGCCGTGAGTGAGTTCGGCTCTCGCTTTAACTTGGGGCCTCGCTGATTTCTCATGCGTGACGTTTAGAATCTGATGCAAAGTAAAGGCCGTATGCCCTTTTGCGGGACATATGGTTGAACGGCCAGCGCCATGAACCTGTAGGCGAGGGCGCTTTGCGCTGCGCACGGAGTGGCTCTCATGTGTTTGAGGGGAATTCCTTTTAATATATGAGAAGGCATGCGGCTTGAATGACGATATTGGATTCCCGCTTGCCTTGGGTTTATCTCCATTGGTCGTTATAAATGTACCTAATAAAGTAGTCTGAAATATAATTTCAATTGATTTGACTGTTATGTTGTTCCTCATCCTTATAGAAATGGGTGAGGAGGATGGGTTATTTGGCATTGGAAGAAAACGCGAAGCGACAATCATTTCGATACGTCGATCTGTGTGCTGGAATTGGTGGATTTCACCAAGCGATGAAATCTCTTGGCGGCGAATGTGTGGGCGCAGCCGAGGTGGACGATTCTTGCGTAAACACCTATCAAGCCAATTATCCCTCCACCCTTATGCTGGGCGATATCACGAATATTGATAATCCTTCTGACCTTCCGACATTCGATTTGGTCTGCGCTGGCTTTCCGTGCCAGCCATTTAGCAAAGCAGGAAAGCAACTGGGATTCAAAGACGGATCAAGGGGAAAACTGTTCTTTTCAATCCTTGACATCATTGATGCGCATTCCGAAACCAGAGGTTTTATATTCGAGAATGTTAGGAATCTTGCTGACAATAAAAAGAACTGGTCCGTAATTTGTGACGAGCTCAAAAGGCGCGATTTCATTATTACCGAAGATCCTTTGATTCTTTCGCCCTCTGATTTTGGAATACCCCAAAAGAGGGAAAGAGTGTTCATTCTTGGCATTAAGCGACGGGACCGTGACCAAAGGGTACTTCCCAATTCGAAAATAACCGAAGCCGATCTTGACTTACGAAAGACTCCTTGTGGACGCAATGCTGCCCTTTGCATCCTTGATAAAGATGTCGACGGTGCATTCGCCGTTGCGCCCGATGTTGAAGAAGCTTTGCTTGCCTGGGATGAGTTTAGATCGGGGACTGGGATTAAAACGATTGGCTTTCCAATCTGGCTGTCCCATTTCGGTATTGGTGTCAATCGCGATTCCGATTTCTTTGAAATGATCGGCATCAATGAAATGCCCAGTTGGAAACAGAACTATCTTCGTCATAACAGGCATTTTTACCATATTCATCGGGATTTTATTGACAATTGGGTTGAGCAGTATCGGATGAACGACAGAAACAAGCTGCTGCAGAAATTCGAATGGAACTGTGGCGCCGATGTTCCTGACATCAAGCATGGATTGATTCAAATTCGCCAGTCAGGCGTTCGAGTTAAGCGTCCGGATCTTTTTCCCACCCTGGTTGCCATGCGTAACACGCCTATTGTTTGGGATGAGGGCATGGGGCACTTCAGGCGAATTACGACTAAAGAGGCGGCGAAGCTTCAATCCTTTGATTCCGACTACAGGTTTGTCGAGAGCGATAACCAAACATACCGGCAACTTGGAAATGCCGTAAACGTTGAAATAGCGAGGCAGCTTGGTAAGGGGCTGCTGCATTTAATGCGCAAGGAGTAATCTCTATGTCAGATTCAACAAGCAATTTCATGTATGATATGCGGCCGCCTGCTGGCATCATGAATGTTTTTTCTCGTTTGAACTATAAACCGCATTATGCCATCGCTGAGTTTGTTGATAATTCAACCCAGTCGTATTTTCTTCATCGGGATGAACTGCAGAAAAGCGCTCCAAATTTCAAGTTGAACATCGTTGTCACGCACGATCCCAGAGAGCGCACCCTGACCATCGAAGACAACGCTTTTGGTATGGAGCGCGATCGTTTTCTGGATGCCATCACTCTGGATGCGAAAAACGGCGAGCAGCAGAACAGCCGCAATGAGTTTGGCATGGGGCTCAAAACCGCCGCCTCGTGGTTCGGAAACGTGTGGAGTGTCACAAGCACCGCATATGGATCGCCTAATCGTTACACGGCGATTGTTGATACCCCTCATTTTCAAGAGTCCGGCGAAAGCGATATTGAGATTCGTGTCGAGCCTGCGTCACTTTGGGAGCATGGGACCACAATTCATATCACGCAGATGACCAAAACGATGGGTCCTCGCTCGATTGGAAAAACGCGCGCCATGCTTGCCAGCATGTATCGGCGCGATCTTTCCGGAGGTGAAGTCCGCGTCAACGTAAATGACCAAGACATCGCCTTCGAGGACTACCCGATTCTCAGGTTTAGAGACAAGGAATGGAAAAAGGATCTCGACTTTAGCTTCGAGTTTCTTGACAAGATTTATCGCATAACCGGTTTTGTCGGCATTATGAACCCAGCCGGATTCCCCAAGTCGGGATTTGCCCTTTTTCGGCGAAACCGTGTCATTATCGGCGGAGAGGACCAGAACTATAAGCCGCATGAGATATTCGGCGCATCAAACAGCCAAGTCGCGCTGAAGTTGTTTGGCGAACTCAACGTCGATGATTTTCCCGTCAATCAGGCAAAAGATGGATTCGTGTGGCATGACGGCCTTGAAGACGAGTTTCTGACGCAGCTGAAGATACAAATTCAGGATTACATTAACATCGCCAGGATGAGCATCAAGGAACGGACTCGTGAGGAGCAGTATTCCAGCGAGCACTCCGGGCGTGTGGAAGATGAGGTATCCCGTGCTATCGAGAACCTGAACCTGACAAATCTTAGCGCTGACGAAGATTGCCGTGCGGGCAGTCACGATGAAGTCGGCGATTCACCGAGGTCGCTCTTCGATGATTGCGGTGATGTTGTGCGACAGTTCGTCACAGAAATGAACGAGGACAACCAAAGGGCGAGCGATTTCCAGAGTCCGGAGCGGACTTACACCGTTCGATTGAACGATGTAACAACCAAGGACATTCACGTCTCGTGGGAAATCGGAAGCAGCACGAGATGGATTCATGTCGTGAAGAATGATGATGATTCGCTCGGCGTTACGATTAATGTAAACCATCCGTTCTTTAAGCCATATTCCAACGAAGATGAATTCCAGGTCGTTTTAGAGAAGTTTGTTATCGCTTTTGTAGTCGCGGAGGAAACCGCAAAGCTGAATTCCACTTCCGACGGCTACATTATGGCAAGCGCTATCCGCAACAATATGAACCGATATCTTGACAAGCTGAGTGAGGGCTAACATGAGCGAAGTGTATGAGTTCGAGGATGGGGCTGGCTCGGCGCCAGCGCTCGTTTTTTCCGATTACAGCAACAAAGTGTTTGGAAAGCACCGCAATTCCTATGGGGAGGAGGGCGCACAGAAGACGAGAAGCGCTGCTCAGAAGGTATTGAGCGCCTCTCTTCTGCAAGAAAAGGACTCTTCAAAAACCAATAACGTTTTGTTGGTTGGCAAAGTTCAATCCGGTAAGACCTCCAATCTTGAGGCCCTTGTTGGCCTTGCTTTGGATAATGGCTTCAACCTAATCGTTATGTACGGTGGCTACGACAACACCTTGCTCAAGCAAACCGTTAAGCGTTTCCGCAAAACCATGGATTCGCCTAAAGACACTGATGAAGACGATGATCTCTGGGATTCTTCAACCCCAAATATCTTTACCACAGACAATAAAGACGAACTCTGCATTAACAAATTGACAGCAGATACCATACGTTCTTTCCTCGACGAGGGTGTACCAGTTTTTATCATTACGATCAAAGATGCACGGCGCATCAGAGGGGTGAATGAAATACTCGACAATCTGAGGGGCTATCCTATACGTTCCCTCGTTATTGACGATGAGGGCGATCAGGCGTCTTTAAATAACGTGAAAGACAAGGAAAGCGATGCGTCGGCTACCTATGCCGCTATTCGTACAATGAAAGAGATTCTTGACGATCCTCTCTATTTTTCGGTTACAGCTACACCGCAAGCGAACATTTTCTTGAACTCCTTGAGCGCTCTGCGGCCCAGTTCTGTCCATCTTCTTCATCCCGCCAAAGGTTACTGCGGAGCCGACTTTTCCATCTCGAGGACCATGGGATTATCTATACCGTTCCAGATGAAATGGACGACGCGCGGGATGAAAATCGGAGTCCCGAATCGCTCCAATTTGCGGTTCGGCACTTTATTATGGCTAGCGCGATTCTCAAATCACGGCAGAAAAGTCGAAAGCGAATGCATACGCACATGGTTATCCATGCATTTCGCGAGGTCGACACTCATTCTCTGATTTATCAGTGGGTTTCCTCCTATATTGAGAACATCAAAGACGTTATCGAGGAGTCTATGATGGAGGGCACCGACGATGCGCACATTTTGTTCCTTGACGTTTACGACAAGTGTTTCTCGGATGATACGAGACGGGATGTCCCCTTTGATGACTGCCTGCTGAAACTCATGAGCGACGTGCTCAACGACACGGGCATTGCCCTCCATAACGGGCGAGATCGAGGAACGCGCGAAACTATCAAGTTCAAGAGCCATCAGATTTACATCGGTGCGCAGCTTCTAGAACGTGGCATCACCTTTGACCAGCTTTTGACGACCTACTTTACTCGCTGGCCAAAATCTGACGGCAATATGGACACTAACCTTCAGCGAGCGCGTTGGTTTGGTTACCGATCAAAGTATAGCGACCTGATCAGGCTGTTTACGACCGAGACTATTGCCGACGAGTTTTCCTTCCTTGCGGAAATGGAAGATGATCTCTGGCGACAATTCGGCGAGGTTGAAGCCGGCGAACTGCCAATTGACGAGATTGTCATTCTTGCGGAGGATTCGAAGCAGAAGCCCACCAGAAGGGCTGTCGCAGATTACTTCTCGATCTACACAAGAGAGTGGCTCAAGCAGCGTTACCGCACATCGAATAAGAGCGAAATCGAGCATAACAACAAGTGTGTCGCCGACTTTCTATCCAAACTTACCTTCGTTGATAAGTCTTATGCAAGAGACGACGACAGGCCCAGTTGCCAAGAGGCCCTTTGCCCTGGGTGCCAAGTTGTGAGCCTCATGCATAGCCTTGAAGGAATCTACATAGATAACGCTTTCAGCCAGATTGAGGTTGAGAAGGTATTGAAGAGCGTTCCTACGGTTGCAGTCTTGCTCATGACGCCGGAGGGCCGTGTGAGACGCCGTAGTTTTTATTCTGCCGATAAAAGAAATGTCATCAAGGCGCTCCACCAAGGCCGCACCGACGATGGCGTGAAATATCTCGGCGATAAACTGGTGGTCAGTGATGCGGCGCAGGTCAGTATCCAGATTTTCCATATTTGCCCTGAAGTCGACGGGTTCACCCTTGAAGACGAGACGCAGTACATGTTTGCCCTATACAGGGAGAACGAATTGAAGAAAGGCTATGTTGGAGCATGATGAGCGTCATTAACTTCGATGAGTATCCCAACGATGGGCGCGTTTACCTTGTGCATGTTTTGAGCCCACAAGGAGGCTTCTATGTATGCAACGGAGAACCGATTTACGCAGCGAAGGTAGGAGAATCTGCTCGGATCGGCGGTGCGGTTATGACTGAATGCCTCCAATTGCAACTCGGCATCAGATTAAAGGTTGCGGAAAGCGCCTGCTCCACCGAGACCCAGCGATTTGACATGATTCGGCTCATCAACCATCAAAACGACAAGGAACTCACTGCCTTTATCGACCTATGCTCTATGCACGCCGAGGGGAACACGGCCCTTTCGTTCGAAGAGTTCTTCTATTCTCTCAATGACCTTTTCAGGCCCTTGCACGGACAACTCTTTATCAATGCGATGGGTCTTTATGGCGAGCTGGCACTGATTGATGCGGTTCGGAAGTCTGGAGCCGATGTCGATATCACGCGATATTGGCAGTTGGCTGGTGAGGAGTCGAAATATGACTTTTCCCTTGAGGCGGGCAATATCGAAGTCAAATCGGCGTCAGCTCGAAAGCTGAGTGTTCATATAAAGCACGACCAGATTTTCAATGAGGACGCGAATTACCTAGCCGTGGTTCTTCTTGAGCGGACTCCAAACGGCGAGACGCTGGAACAACTTGCTGCTCGGCTCACGAAAAATGAGAACTGTTTCGCTGATTTTCGATCGCAGGCAGAGCTGACGAAGCAACTTCTCAGGGCAGATGAAAAGGGGCTAAAAACTGCTTATCTCGTTCGTGATATACGATGCTATTCTGCCAGGACTAACAACTTTCTCAAGGACGTTCCGGATCGCATTCGCGATTTGAGCTATCGACTGGACCTTGCAGACCTCGAGTGGGAGAGCTTGGATGAAACCCTCCGCAAAGTTTTGGAGCGGTAGCCACATTGCGGACCCTTATTGTCTAACCTAGCTCGTCAAGCAGAGAGGGGTTTGCGTCTATATCCATGCCAAGGGCTTCTGCGACAGATTGCGCAACCGCAAAAGCCATCTTGGGAGGAACGGCGTTTCCAATTTGCCGATAGCGGGAGCATTGCGAACCATACCAAGGCATATCCCTCGGGAATGTCTGTATGGTGGCGGCTTCCTGGACCGAGATGCGGCGAAGGCGAGGAGGAACGCTATCGGCTACTTTCCCGCCTTTCTGAAGCTCTTCGTGGTATTTCTCGACCCATTGGGTCGCTCCGGTTTCGAGCGTCTCCTGATCGACAATCGGCGTTCTGTTTCCGCCCATTGAGGCGGGAAGCGTCGGCGCGGGCTTGTCCATGTCCATCGGGCGGCCTTGGCCGTTGAACAGCATGCCTGCAAACGGCGACGGGCGGAGCACGGGGCTTTTTGCCGTAGTTACCTTCGCCTTGCAAGTCTGATCATTGCCCGGCTCGCCGAGAGGGGGCAGCCCGCGCAGGGCGTCGGCCACACCCACCCATTCCTTGACTGTCGGCTGCGGGTAGTTGTACTCGATGCAGGGGTCCTTGATCCCGACAAGGAACATGCGCTCTCTGGTCTGCGGGACGCCGTAATTGGCACTGTTCAGCACCTCAAGGTTGGTTTTGTAGCCAATCTCTTCCGCCTTCTTGCGGATGTCGGCGATAGTTCCAGCCCAGCGCTTGTTCTTGGCGAGTGCCTTGACGTTCTCCATCACGAACGCTTGGGGCTGGACCCTCTCGACCATGCCGAGGAAGTCGAAGACGTGACGCGAGCGGGGGTCGTTCGGGTCCATCTTCCCCGCGACCGAGAAGCCCTGACAGGGCGGTCCTCCAATGACTAGCTCCGCCGAACCCCTTCCGGGCAGTTCCTCAACCTCCCTAATATCTCCCGTGACTATCCTGTGGCTCAGTGTTTTGCCGGTCTTCTTCGAGATCGCGTCCATCGCGGCAGCGTAGGTTTTCATGGCGTCCGGGTTGATATCGTTCGCAAATACGGGGGTGAACCCGGCGGCGATGAAGCCGAGGTCGAGACCGCCCGCTCCCGAATAAAGGCTGACGAAACGCTTCATTAAAGCAATCCTCCTGAATAGTAGAGCTCATTCCAATATGGAATGAGCTCATGGGATGATATCATATACAAGCATGCGTTGCTGCCGGAAGGGGGCGTTTATGGAAGACTTCAATCTTTCTCTCGGGAGACTTATCGCTAAATGGCGGAGACGCTCCGGGATGTCACAGGCGGCGCTCGCTGAGGCAACGGGATGCCAGCAAGCGTCGATTTCGAAACTGGAAAGCGGCTCCAAGCGCATAACTGTCTCTGAGCTTTCTCAAGTGCTTTGTGCCTGCGGATTAACCTTCAGTGCGGTAAGCGACGATCTTGATGGCCTTATCGCTTATGAGCCTCAACCTTTATGGGAGCGTGTAAATGAGTAGCAGTGCAAACATTTCTGAAATATGCGAAGCGCTTCTGGCGGCGTCCCTGCCTATAGATCCGAACTCGATGGAAAGCGCCGCGATTCAGGTTGCGGACTATTACGAGAACGGCCCTGAGGAATCCAGGATTCCCGCCGAAGAGATCTCCGATCGCTTCAGCGAGATGTGGAGCTTTTGGCTTGAGAACTACGATAGTCCCTCAAAGGAATTGAAGGACGTCATTAGCGCCGCGGTTGGCGTCGACCATGAAATGGAAGAGCTCGCGAACGGCTACTTCAAGCTCGAAGAAAAACTCGAGGAGAAGCAGTTCATGGCAAGGAGTCATGCAATCGCTTTGATTGGCTGTGCTCCGCTCATTCGTACCCTTGTCGTGGAGCAACACCTCGGTCTCGATAGGATTAGAGGCATTCTTAACGTTCCTGCCGCAACTTTCGACGCCATCAATGCTGTAATCAGTTCTATCGGTATTGACCCGCCCTTCGGCTCTGAGAGGATAGCCGGAATACATGAAACTGACGTTTCAGACGTCGCCGCCCTGTTTGGTGATATCGAACCTGACGTCGCTGGAGAAACTTTCCGAGGCCTTCTCGGATCGTTCTCGAGATGCGATACGCTTGCCGACGATGTTATCGACTTGGGCCTCATTCCTTTTGAGCCGTACCAGTTTATGCTCTACTTTGAGTTGCTTACGCTTGAGATGGTTGACAGATTCCCCGGCAGGGCGATTTACGAATGCACGCCCCGTTCGAGCAATGTAAAGGCGCTTTGGAACTCCATGTATCATCCCACTCAGGAGAATCCATACCTCAACAACGCCAAGTCCGTCTATTCACTTGACGAAGCATGGGCCGAAACGAAACTCTCCCGGCAGACTGGGAACGGCTCGATTCTGCTTGCCGATGTCTTTAGCATTCTGGCAGAGTTGCCCTACACGACGAGAAGACGCGTTGCTCACATTATTCGTTGTTATTTGATTCTCATTGCCGATTCTCGTCAAACGAAGACGCCTTTGGAGCCGATCGGCGTCGATTCCATCAAGGCTTTTGTCAAGCGCGTGGGGATCTCAAACAGTTTAACCAAGGGCGTTCTCGATCAGAGGCTGGTAGATTTCCTTACCCGCTGCATTCATCCGGAAGAGGGCTGGTTCGCAAGGGGTCTCGGCTCTTCCGTGAACGAGACGAACGCTTCGGGGCGCAAATATGGCGATGTTGAATACTTGGACCTTTCAAATCGTGCACATATCGAGGCCTATGAGGCACACGGTGGCGGTCTGCGGGATGAGTACATTCAGGCGCACATTAACTCCCTGCATGAAACTGTGCGCTACCACGAGCACGAGGCGAAGTTGCGCAACGAACCCTACGACATGACCGTTAGAGTCACGTACGTTGCCCATGACGTTTCGAGACTGATTGACTTTCATGATGGATGCACAAAGGAAATCGAGGGCATTCCGTTCGAGTTTCGCTTTATGACGTACGTCGATTTGCTCAACGCTGCTGGCGGCATCGATGTCGTAATCGGAAATCTGGCGGATTTTAATGAGTTGATTCATCAGAGGATCTCTAGGCTTCCCGATGCGTATACGTTGAAGCGGCGCTATCAGGAGATTACTGGATTGGGATTATCCGAAAAGAATTAGTTGCTGGGGCCCGCGTTCCGAGCTGTGGTGGTTCGGAACGCGGGCCTCTCTGTGCTTCCATGTAGCATAAGCGCTCGGGTATCTGTGCTTATTTTGACGTGTTGGATCCATTGGAGATGGGTGCGATTTGTATTCAGCATCTCTTTACTGCTGCGCATCTAGCCGCGGCATCAATGAACTTCGCTAGCGCTTTCGGACTGTCAAAAGGCATACACAAGTGCCAGTCTTTTGACATCGCGTGGCCTGAGCGGCGGCGTGCAACGGCTGCACGCCGCCTGCGTCTGCCTACATCCCCGCAATCCCGCGTGCCGCACTCAGCAGCTCGTACTCCCTCTGGCTCCAGTGGCGCAGCTCGGCAGCCCCGACGGCATCTCGGCACAGGTCCAAAAACACTTCGGCTCCCTCGCAGAAGCACTCACGGGCAAAGGCACCGGATCCGTCCGCGATGCACGCGCCGTCGGCAAACAGCATCCAACTCGACGGCTCACGCGAATCGTCTCCGAGCAGCTTGATTTGCAGTACGTGTGGGTCGCCAGCGGCACAGAGCTCTTCCTCGAGCGCCTGCACGGTAAAGCGCATCTGGTGGGAGAGGCTGCTCTTGACCATGGCCGAGGCATAGCCGCTCGGCCCGTCCAGAAGATGCATTCGTTTTGGTTTGGCTGCCAGGTTGTGGAAGTTGCGCTCGCTGCGCACAGAGAAATTGTCCATACGGACTCCTTTCATCGATGTTGGCAGGGCCACCGTGCCTCTTGGCCGGTTGGCGTCGGGATCGTGGAGCCAACTCTCTACCCCGACTCTGGATAAAACGCGCCCGCTGCTTGCGGGCACGATGGAGTCTATCAGCGCGCGCGGACAAAAATCAACCCCGTGCGGCAATGAGCGCACGGGGTTGATTTGGTCTACGACCCTCAATTTTTGGCATTTGTTACTCGTCGTCCTCGTCGTTGGGGTCGCCCTTGAGGGTGTTGATGTCCAGGTACTGGTTGTCGTCCTCTTTTTGCTGTGTTGCCGATTCGGACGCGGTGGGGCCGCGGAACAGCTGGAATCCTTCAAACGCAATGACACCGAGCAGGGCAATGATAATGGCGATAAAAGCAACCTTGACTGCCTGCGGAAATTCCGAGAAACGCAGTGCCTTTTCCTCGGCGTAATAATCGGCGAAGCGCTCTTCGCCCGTGCTTTTGGTATACGCCGGCGCGGACGCGGCCTCCGGGTCATATTCCGGTGCGGGCGTGGCAGCGTACGGATCGTCGAGATAATCGCTCGACGCGGTGCCATAGTCCTCGGTCTCGATGCGACTGTTGCCAGCATAGCCATCGGAATAATCGGAATATGCCGTACCGCCCTCATAGTCTGCGGCGCTCGTGTTGGCGGCAAAAAGCGGGTTAACTGGAACGTCGAGCGCCGGCATGCCGGTAGAGGTCTCATCCAGATCGGTTGCAGCCCAGGAATCGTAGGCAACCTGATGGGCAACGGGCTCATCGAGCCTTGCGACCGGAGGCTTGCGTGCCGCAGGAACAGGCAACTGCTGGGCGCTGTACATAACGGTGCTGTCGGCCGATTTGCCCTGCGTCGCTGCAGCGAGAAATGCCGCCGTCTCGGACGGGTCGCTTGCGGGGCGGGGTGCGGGCGTAGGCGCGGGCGTCGAAACAGGCGACTGCGCAAGAGTCGGCACAGATGCGGGCTTAGGCGCAAGTGCGGGATCGGGGCTTGACGGGCGAGCCCCGCCGCTCATGAGTTCGTCGGCGGTCCACGGGCGATCATTCATCACGTCGTCAAGGCTCAGCGAAAACAGGTCGTCTTCACTCTCATCGAACATGCGGTGCACATGTCCACCAATTGCCGGAATCAATCCGCGACCG
>OLNY01002519.1_pt1 | contig 12662 bp, 10 predicted proteins | sample 1671981 | NCBI WGS metagenome assembly OLNY01 (sample SAMEA3136632, study PRJEB25190) | human gut metagenome | biome: human gut; feature: human-associated habitat; material: faeces | place: Austria | collected 2013 | reverse complement strand
ATGCTGTCGTCCGTACGTTAAGAATGTGTGTTAAACAACAATTTGGACCGTGATAAACAATAAGCTGCCTAAACACAAGGTTAGTTTATACTTAAAAAACTTCACCATATCTTACGTGCGTTTTGTTAATATAACAGAAATTAAAAATATCTAAAAAAAGTAATTGACATCTAATGTACGTTAGTATATACTAACATCGTGATAAATGAAAAACATTATCAACATTAGTGAGTGGTGTTAATAAAAAAACACCCATATCATTATACACAGACAGGAGTGATAATTATGCCATTATCAATGATAGGTGAAGGTGAGACAGCTACAATAACAAGAGTTGGAGGCAAAGAAGAAACAAGACGTTTTCTTGAGAATCTCGGATTCGTAGTTGGAGCTATCGTAACAGTGATTTCTAAGACAGGCGGTAATGTTATAGTTAATATTATAATAATACCATATGCTGGAATTCTAGGGGCTTCAATAGCAACAATGTTTAGTTATTTTTTAATGTTTGTAATTAGATTATATTCAAATAAAAATTTTTTCTATTCGAAAAATCTGGTTTTATATATTATTAACTATACAGTAATATTTATTGTTTTTACAATATTAATTTTGAATTATAAATCAAATACATTAATAAATTGCCTTTTGGCAATTATATCAATATTATTTTTCTTTATATTAAACATTAAAGAGATGAAAAAGATAATTAGCAGGTTAAAAAGAAAGGATAGATAAATGAATGTTTTAATAGTGAATCAGCATTCGAATAATTTTGGAGATGATGCTGCTGGATGTGCGTTTGTTGATATTTTATTAACATTTTCAGAAGTTGATAAAATTGATATTATATATAATTCGAATAAAAAGATACCAGTCGAAAATGATAAAGTCAGACATCATTTAGACATTTCATTTGGGAAAGTAGGTCACAAAGATTTTATTAAATATTATCTTTTTGAAAGACCAATAAAAAAAGCTTCAAAAAATAGATTGATGCATGAATGGATTGAGTTAATTAAAAATTGTGATGTAGCAGTTATGTCGCCTTGCGGAGCTAATATAGGAATATATAAGGATTGGGCTTCTTTGATAAGAATTCTTATGGTAATTATAGAAAAAAAGAAGTTTATTTTTCAATATAATACTATAGGAAAGAGTGGGAATTTTTTGTTTGATAAAATTGCTGAATATATTTTAAAAAGATCATCAGTTTATGTAAGAGAAAAAAAATCTTTAGATTATCTTAAAACAATAGGCATAAATGCTCAATGGGGGCCAGATACTGCATTTGCATTAAAACCTATAAATGATGGTATAAGAAAAAATGTAGTTAGTTTTGTACCTTCCTCTTTTGATGGATGGCATCCAGAATTTAAAAAGAATCCGATAGATAAAAAAATTATAAATCTTGTTATTCCTGAGATTGCAAAATGGATGATTAATAATAATTTTAATTTGGAAATATTACCACATTTGAAAACTGAAGAGGAACATAAATTTAATTTGTTAATAAAAGATAAGCTGGTAGAATTAGGCGTAGAGAAAGTAATAATAAGAGAAGATATTAATGATGTATGGGAATATGATCAAGCTATTGGAACTAGTAGATTTTGTTTAGGATTAAGATATCATGCGATTGTCTTATCGGCTAAAAATTGCAGACCATTTATATCAATTTGTTATGAAAATAAGATGAGAGAAGTTTCTAACTATACCAATATGGGAAAATATTTAATAGACTTACATAAAATTGATACTAATAACAATATATATGACCTTATGGATGATTTAATAAAAAATGAAAATAAAATATCAGATAATTTACATAGTATAAATGAAGAATTACAGCCTAAATGTAAAATTCCATTTTGTGAATTTTTAGAAAACTATTAGAATGGAGATAGTAAAATGTTTTTATTTACACTATTGATAGTTGAAATATTTCTATATTTTATAGCTTATAAAATGAGTAATAATGATTTTATATCACCAACAAATTTTTCTATATTTATATTTATTTTTGCTACCATATTTGCAATAGCAGGTTCAAATATGTGGAATATAAATTTTTCATTTAATTCATTTACATATATATCATTGGGGTTGTTAATGATGGTAGTAGCTCAGGCATTTTCCTTATTGATAAATAAAAATATAAAAAATGATGATTGTACGAAAAAGATAGGACAACATATAGGTAGAATTGATATAAAAGAATATAAGACTTTTATAGTCAATGTTGTTGTACTAGTATTAACTTTATTATATATGTATGATATTTTAAAGTCTGGTGCAAGTATTGGAAGCAATGGATTAGCAGCAATAGCTGCAGTTAAATATTCTGATTCGGTTCAAACGAATTCAATATTACGACAAGGTATTAAAGTTATAATGGCAGCTAGTTTTATTGAATGCTATGTTATATCAAGAAACATGGTTTTTGGATGGAAGAAAAAAGATGCTGTACATTTTATTCCCGTAATTTGTGCGATGATATGTTCATTATTTACAAGTGTAAGAACGGAGGCATTGAGAATTATATTTGCTTTTTTTTCATTGTACTATCTTAATTTAAAAGATAAAAATAAAAAATCAAGCATAGACATACATATAAAACTTTTTAAAAAATTTTTACCAATAATCATTGTACTTGCATTAGTATTTTCAGGTGTAAAGAATTTGGTTAAAAGTTCAGATTTACCAATTAATTCAGCATTTTCTACAATAGAATACATATCATATTATATTGGTTCACCTATTTTAGTGTTTGGTATTAAAGAAGTAAAAGGGTTTAATTTCTTTAAAAGAAAACTATTTGGTGAAATAACGCTAAATGCTTTTTGGCAGGATTTAGCAGGTATGGGATTTATATCTAAAGATTATATGCAAATACTTTCTACAAATGTTTATATTAGTAAATCAGATTCGGTTACAGCGAATGTAGATACAATATTTGGAGGATTGATGATTGATTTTGGTTTACTTGGAATGATGGTATTTATTTTGGGGTTATATTTTATTTTATCAAATATTTATTTAAGAAAAGTTAAAGGTAAACCTATTTTAAACAATGAATTATCGTATATTTTTTATGGCTTTTTATTTTACCTCCCAGCAATGTCTTACTATGCAAATTTATTTGGACAGTATATTTCAAAGTATTATATTATAACTGCAATTTTTATATATTGTTTTTATATATTTTATTTTAGAGCAGATTTAGAGAAGGGAATGCACATAAAGATAAAAAAAAGTAGTATTTCAATGTATCAATCAATGTAAAATGTATAAATTAAATGAATTATTATTAGTGAAAAAACTTTGAAATAGCAAGATTAAAAGTTATTAGAAGCACGGAATAAGCAGTTACTATAGGTGCAGTTATCATGAAAGAACGGAGCATTTTATTTAGAGTTGCTTAAGGTGGCACCATTTCTAAATGAATTGGTTGATCTTGGATTGGAGTGAATGAAACAGATATGGCATGAAGCGAAGCTACGTGGATGAGGCTAAGTCAATGCACCATCTACTTTGGAATATGCAAAGAAAAGCATAGGAATCAAGGAAGGATTGGATGCTAGCAGACAGGCTGATGGGTGTTTTGATAGCCTGCTGTTCAGGTAAGTATGACGGAGAGACCAAAATCAGTCACAGAGGACGTAGACGACTTAGATATTAATTGTTACAGCTGGCAAAGTCGGCAGTTTAAGCTCTGTACATGCAAACGACAACAGAAAATCTACTATAACAATTTGTACGATTTTAACGAATTGTACAACTATTACACACTTTTTGAAAGTTATAATTACCGAATTATCACTAATACAACCACCACAGCGTACCGTCTATCCGCAACAAGATATCTTCTGTTCGCTAAATGATACTGTTCACTTCATATGTAAGTATGATTAGATATAAATAAACATTTGTAATAATCTAAAGTATTAATATGATGAGCGGATTATTAGCTGGTGTTTGGCTTTGATTTAGAGTATTATTTAATAAATAATATGAAAGATAATGGTGGATACAAATGGATGAATACTCAAGAATTATAATTGAAGAATACTGCATGAAATATCCTAAAACCAAGAAAGCAGCACTTTTGTTAAAGCTGGTTAGGATGTCTTATGATGTTTGTTGTATACCAACGGATATGCAGATGATGCAGTTGTCACAATTGATTTCCAGAGAGAAAAAATGCTGATTTGCAGGAAGCATTGGAAGATTTATATGAATTTATGATTGGATATTAAGAGATAACCTAATACGACGAAAAAACAACAGATGACGATGCAAAGACTACAGAATACGACAAGTATATTTACACTTCTCTATATATATGATACTGTACATATATAAATGTGCATGTTTATTAATTAAGAGGAGGAAGTAACACTGGTGTTGTAAATGTATGATGGAGTTTAGTGAGAAGAAGGATTATTATGATGCAGCCATGCGTCAGATTAAATGAGATTCATGGAGCCTGAGTGCATATGGATATCTTAAGAGTAATGAAGAATGGATTGGAAGATATGAGGATTTTCTAAAGGGAAGGAAGTCACTTCCGTTATTATATGATCCATTCTTTAAGAAGATATTTAATCCGGTTGAGAGAAGAGACAGGCTTTCAGAGCTGGTGAGTTGTCTGCTGGGGCAGAAGGTTACTGTTCTTGAAGTATTTCCTAATGAGGATTCACAGTTCCTTGGTGTGATGATTATTATGGATATGGTTGTGATGATGTCTGATGGAAGTATCGCTAATATTGAGATTCAGAAGATTTCTTATGATTTTCAGGCAGAGAGAATATCGTGTTACTCAGCAGACCTTGTGCTGCGCCAGTATAAGATGATTACTGGAAACCGTGAGATAGGAGGTGCTGGGAGCCTTAGGAGTTCGATGAATGGCTCGTCAAAACCTTCGTATAAGGATATGCGACCAGTTCATACTATTATTCTGTTTGAGAACAGTAGCAGCAGCCTTATCAGCGAGATTGATGAGGCATTATATTTTCATGTCGGCAAAACAAAGTTTAATACTGGAATTAAGATAAATCTTTTGCAGGATTTTGTACTGGTAAGCCTTGACACATTTAAGAAATACCGATATTCTGATATTAGAAAAGGGCGTACCGAGGTGACGGAATACGATTATGACAGAACGCAGTACAGTGAAAAGCAGGTAACCGAGAAGATGAAGCTTGACCGCTTAAAGTATCTGTCGCTATTTGTAGCCGAGACACCGGAGGAGATAGAGCAGTTGATAGAGATATTTCCTGACTTGGAATCAGTACGTCTGGATATTAATGAGTATTTGGAGAGACCAAAGGAGGTGCTCAGTATGTTTTCTGAAGCGTTGAGGATATTAGACAGGAATACGGCAGAGCTGATGGTTGACAGGATGAAGGATGAGATTGATGAACTGAAGGTGCAGGCAGAAGAAAATAGGGCACAGTTAGAAGAAAAAGACTCACAGTTAGAAGAAAATAGGGCACGTTTAGAAGAAAAGGATGCAGAAATAGACAGATTAAAGAAGCTGTTAGAGGAACAGAATAAGTAGTTATATATAATTATTATGGATGCAGTTATCATGATGTGTGGTGGCTGCATCTTTTGATCATTTAGTGGGCTTTTTGGCGGAGAAAACAAGTATGTGGGGTGAAAAAGACATACGAAACAGATGAAATTTGGAGATTTGGTAGGTTTTAAGAAGTCTGACATTGAGAAAGCTTGAAAATGAAATGAAAAATATTCTGTTTGAGAACAGTAGCAGTCTTATAAGTAAAATTGATAAGTAATTATGACATCGCATAAAAAAGCAGTTACCACATTAATTGTGATAACTGCTTTTTCTCGTTAAGAATATGAATTAAAGATCAAATCCAAAGTATCTTACAGCATTGTTGTATGAGATACCTTCAACAATCTTCTTCAATGCCTTCTCATCTGCTGGGTATTCACCATTCTCTACCCATCCACCGATAAGCTCGCACATGATTCTTCTGAAGTACTCATGTCTTGTGTATGAGAGGAAGCTTCTTGAATCTGTAAGCATTCCGATGAAGTTACCAAGAAGACTTAAGTTAGCAAGGCTTGTCATCTGGTTAGTCATACCAACCTTATGATCATTGAACCACCAAGCTGAACCCTGCTGAATCTTGCCAACAGCCTTAGAATCCTGGAAGCATCCGATAACTGTTCCGATAGCAGCGTTAACTGAAGGGTTAAGTGAGTAAATGATTGTCTTAGGAAGCTCATCTGTAGCATTAAGTGCGTTAAGGAACTGAGCCATCTCAGCAGAGCAGTCATATGTGTTGATACAGTCAAATCCAGTATCTGGACCTAACTGGTCATAACGGAATCTGTTATTATCACGGATTGTACCATAATGTAACTGCATTACCCAGTTACGCTTGTTGTATTCTTTACCTACAGATACCATGAATGCTGTCTTGAACTTGTTCATCTCTTCTGTAGTGATAGCAGAACCAGAAAATCTCTTAGCAAAGATTGCTTCGATTTCTTCTTCTGTGTATGGCTTGTACATTACATACTCAAGAGCGTGATCTGATACTGAGCATCCCATAGAAGCAAAGAAATCCATACGGTTTCTAAGAGCATCCATTAATGAAGCAAATGAATTAACTTTAATTCCGCTTACATTAGATAATGTCTCAAGGTAATCAAGATATTCAGGCTTTTCAATGTTCATAGCCTTGTCAGGTCTCCATGCAGGAAGTACCTGTACGTCAAATGTCTTATCATCCTTAAGAACCTGATGCCACTCAAGTGAGTCAACAGGATCATCTGTTGTACAGATTAATGTAACATTTGACTGCTTGATAAGGTTACGAACTGACATAGAATCTTCCTGAAGCTTTGCATTACAGAGATTCCATACTTCCTCAGCTGTATCGCCGTTGAGAATACCGTTGTATCCGAAGTATCTCTGAAGTTCAAGGTGGCTCCAGTGATAAAGTGGGTTACCGATAGCCATCTCAAGAGTCTCAGCCCATTTCTGGAACTTCTCGCGGTCAGAAGCATCACCTGTGATGTACTTCTCATCAACACCGTTAGTTCTCATCTGACGCCACTTGTAATGATCGCCACCAAGCCATACCTGTGTGATGTTCTCAAACTTTCTGTCTTCAGCGATTTCCTTAGGATTGATATGGCAGTGATAGTCAAGTATTGGCATCTTAGCTGCATAATCGTGGAATAAATGCTGAGCTGTTGGAGTTGAAAGTAAAAAGTCTTTGTCCATGAACTGTTTCATGATTCATAATCCTCCTGTGAATTAAAATATTGTTGTGTTGCGTTTTATTATATCAGCGGCGATGATACTGTGATTGTCAGCATCTTCACCGGATAAAACCTTCATTAGCACGCTTACCGCGCATGAGGATAGTTCCTCAACCTTACTGTCAATAGAGGTAAGTTCAGGTTCTGTACATAATGAAAGAACAGAGTTATTGTATCCAATAACCTCTAAATCCTCAGGAATTCTGATTCCGTGAGTATGTGCAAACTTGACAGCACCGGCAGCGATAGAGTCATCAGATGTCATAACGGCATCAAACTTCATACCTTTATCATACAGATATGTAAGATAATCCCTGGCATGAGATATGTTCTTGCCACACAGATGATGGAATTCATCCGGGAGAGTAATACCAGCTTCATTAATTGCTTTAAGATAGCCGTGGTACTTATTCATGCCACTGTATGAAGTACTCGTATATAAGTAAACTATATTACGATGTGAATTATTTATCAAGAGTTTTGTCGCATTGTATACAGCTTCTTCATCATTGCACATTACTGAATAAATGTTGGCAGCGTCCAGATAGCCGTTGACCAGAACTATAGGAACATCTTTAGCTGCATTAATAATGTAGTCGTTGTTATGTTCACTGGTATTTTCTACAAACTGTGAACCGGCAAGAATAATTCCGTCAACTCTTTTACTCAAAAGAAGCTCGAGATAATTCTTCTTATTATTATAATCTTTACCAGTGCAGCAAAGAATAGAGTCGTAGTTGTATTTGCGAAGCTCCTGTTCAAGATAGTAAACAGCGTTGGCAAGGTATATATCAGATGAATCTATGCACATAATGCCAATTGTCTTCATAGTATTAAGACCTAATCCTCTTGCAAATACATTAGGAGTGTAGTCTAATTCTTTCATTGCATTAATAACTTTGTCTCTTGTCTTTTCAGAAACCCTGGTGTTGCCGTTAAGAACCCTTGAAACTGTTGCTATGGATACACCAGCTTTTTTAGAAACATCATATATATTAATATTCATGTGCGACCTCATCTCTTGACGAATGTAAATGTATCGCCTAACAAAAATTGATAAAAAATGAATAAATGTAAGCGCTTACATATTGATAAATGAATTATACAATGGTATTATTATAAAAACAAGTGTAATGTAAGAATTTTTTAAAAAGCAGAAAAATGTATTGACTTAGAGCATTTTTAAGTATATTTTATTTATGAAAGCGCTTACATGCACTTATTTACATACCATTTACTGGTTAATAATTAGGGACCGTTATCGTAAAACGGATTATTCCCAATGAAAAAAGGAGATTTAAGATGCAGAGATTAAACAAGAGTATTACACATGCAGTTGACAGACCTGTTAAGGTTATGCAGTTCGGTGAGGGTAACTTCCTTAGAGCATTCGTTGATTATATCTTCGATGTAACTAATGAGAAGACAGATTTCAACGGTGGTGTTGTTATCGTTAAGCCTATCGAGTTCGGTACACTTGAGAGATTCCATGATCAGGAATGCCAGTACACACTTCAGTTAAGAGGTTTTGTTGATGGAGAGCCTAAGGAAATCACACGTCAGATTACATCAGTAGTAGATGCAGTTGCAGCTATTGAGGATTATGACAAGTACATTGAGTATGGTACAAGCGAGACTCTTAGATTCATCGTTTCTAATACAACAGAGGCTGGTATCGTATTTGACGAGACAGATAACGATCCTAATGCACGTCCTCCTAAGACATACCCAGGAAAGCTTACACAGCTCCTTTACAAGAGATATCAGAAGTTCAACGGAGCAGCAGATAAGGGACTTATCTTACTTCCATGTGAGCTTATCGCTGATAATGGTATTGAATTAAAGAAGTGCATCATGAAGTTTATCGAGCTTTGGGGACTTGAAGATGGATTCAAGGATTGGGTTAACAATTACTGCTCATTCTGCCCAACACTCGTAGATAGAATTGTTCCAGGATATCCAAGAGAAGACGCAGCTAAGCTTTGCGAGGAATGGGGATATGAGGATCAGCTTATCGACAGAGCTGAAGTATTCGGTCTCTGGGTTGTAGAGAGTGATTCTAATCTTCCACTTGAGCAGCTTGAGAAGGAACTTCCATTCAAGGAAGCTGGACTTAATGTAGTATTTACTAAGGATCATCATCCATACAAGGAAAGAAAGGTAAGAATCCTTAACGGATCTCATACATCATTTGTATTAGCTTCATTCCTTGCTGGTAATGACAATGTAGAGAATTCTATGAAGGATCCTGTAATCAGAAAGTACATGGAAGAGACACTTTACAATGAAGTTATTCCTACACTTTCACTTTCTAAGGAAGATTGTGAAGAGTTTGCTAAGGCTGTTATTGACAGATTCCTTAACCCATTCGTAGATCATAGATTATTAAGCATTTCACTTAACTCAGTATCTAAGTGGGAAGCTAGATGTTTACCTTCATTCTTAGGATATGTTAACAAGTTTAACAAGCTTCCTAAGTACCTTACATTCTCTATCGCTGCACTTATGAGCTTCTATACATCACAGACAGAAGCTGAGTTTAACGGCGGTATTGTATTAAAGGGTAACAGAAACGGTGAAGAGTACAACATCACAGATGACAAGGCTGTTCTTGATTTCTTCAGAGATAATTCAGGAAAGTCTGCTAAGGAATTCACACATGCTTACTTAAGCAATACTAAGTTCTTTGGTGGCGAGGATCTTTCTAAGGTTCTTAACCTTGAAGAAGTTATTACTGAGTACATCACAGATATCAGAGAAAGAGGTATGAGAGCAGTAGTTAATGATTTAGCTGACTAATTAATAGCTCTTTGAATGATTATAGAGCGGATGTTTTTATATTCATCCGCTCTTATTTAATATAATAATCAAATTGAATTGGAGGATATATGCAGGATTTTATCAAGATTAATAAAGATGATAATGTTGCTGTAGCATTAAAGCCTATTGCTAAAGGCACAACTCTTAATGTTGCAGGAATTGATGTGACAACTGTAGAAGATATTCCACAGGGACACAAGTTTGTAATTAAGGCTATCAAGAATGGTGATCCGGTTATCAAATATGGTTTCAGAATCGGATTTGCACAGGCTGATATTCCAGTTGGAGCATGGGTTCATACTCATAACTTAAAGACTGGTCTCGGTGAATTACTTGAATATACATATGAACCAGAGGGACATAAGGATGTTGAGCCTACAGAGCCAGCTTATTTCGATGGATATATGAGAGAGAACGGAAAGGTTGGTGTCCGTAACGAAGTATGGATTGTTCCTACAGTTGGATGTGTTAACTCAATTGCAAGAGCAATTGAAACAACAGCAAGAGCTAACAAGCCAGAAGGAGTAGATGAAGTAGTTGCATTTACTCATCCATATGGATGTTCACAGACAACAGAGGATCAGGAGAATACAAGAAAGATTCTTGCTGATTTAATTAATCATCCTAATGCAGGTGCAGTACTTGTTCTTGGTCTTGGATGTGAGAACAGCCGTATAGAAGTTCTTAAGGACTATATTGGAGAGGTTAATCCAGACAGAGTTAAGTTCCTTCAGGTTCAGGATGTTGAGAATGAGCAGGAAGAAGCTGAGAAGCTTATGAATGAGCTTATGGCTTATGCTGCAACATTTAAGCGTGAAAAGGTTAATGCCAAGGAACTTATCATTGGTATGAAGTGTGGCGGTTCTGATGGATTATCAGGTATTACAGCTAACCCAACAGTTGGTCTTTTCTCAGATATGCTTGTATCTAAGGGTGGTACAACTATTCTTACAGAAGTTCCTGAGATGTTTGGTGCAGAGACAATTCTTATGAACAGATGTGCTAACAAGGAACTCTTCGAGAAGACAGTTCACCTTATTAATGACTTTAAGGAATACTTCATTAAGAATGGCCAGGAGATTTACGAGAATCCTTCTCCAGGAAACAAGGATGGCGGTATTACAACTCTTGAAGACAAGTCTTTAGGATGTACACAGAAGTCAGGAAGCTCATTAGTAAAGGGTGTTCTTGCATATGCAGAGCCAGTTAATACTAAGGGACTTAATCTTCTCAGCGCACCTGGTAATGACCTTGTTGCTGCTACAGCTTGTGCAGCTTCAGGTGCACAGATGGTTCTTTTCACAACTGGACGTGGAACACCATTTGCATCACCGGTTCCTACAGTTAAGATTGCAACTAACTCAAGACTTGCAGGAAATAAGGGTAACTGGATTGACTTTAATGCAGGAAGAATTGTTACAGATGATCTTCCACTTGAAGATGCAGCTAAGGAGCTCTTCCAGCTCGTATTAGATGTTGCTTCTGGTAAGAAGGTTAAGGCCGAGATAGCAGGATTCCATGATCTTGCAATCTTTAAGCAGGGTGTAACATTATAATTAATACAATAATATAAAAGATGGGGACTGTATGTGCAGTCCCCATTTTTATATACAAGCCTGAAAATAGAATGTACCGTCTTTAGTAAAAAATGCATATATGCCGTTATATTTTTCTATTACTGAAATTATGCTGCGGACACCAATGCCATGGTCAGGTTCATCAGTAACAGGAATCTGGTTGTGGAATCGGGGCTCCTTAAAGTATGTATTGGCTATGTTGATGCATATTTTGTTATTTTTTTCAAACAACTTAATTGTTATAAGACGCTTATTGTCTTTTGAGACAGCGTTATCACACTGCTTTATACAGGAATTTATTGCATTTTCTAAAGCATTATCAAGCAGATTACCAAGTATAATATTCACATCATATATATTTATTTTTAGATTTTCCGGTATTACAACCGATACAACTAACTCAAGACCTTTATTCATATATTTTTCAGCATAGAAATTCAAAATTCCGTCAAATGCTTCATTACCTGTATTATATATATTCTGCGCACTTATAATCTCATCACTCATCTGCTGCAAATAATCTTTTGCCTGCTGAACTTTATCTTTCATAAGCAAATCGTTTATCTCTCTTATATGATGTTTCATATCATGCTTTATTGTCCTAAAAATCTGCAAATAATAATTTCCTGAATTTTCTTCCTTCGTAATGATAGAAACCTATCCTTATGATTTCTTCTTTATTATATTAACATAACTATGCATTTTTATTTCATATCAGGTATAACTTACATACAAAAAGGTATAACTTACATTTAAAATAAAAATGTTCTTAATGCCTATATTTCTGACATCAAGAACATTCTTAGTTTATCTTTAATTATTCGTAACCCCCTCTACAATACATACGCATACCCATCAACCTGCAATTCCATATAGATAGCTTCTATATCTTAATTCCGACATAAAAGCTATCCTTCTTAAATCATATATTATAATTATTCAATTTTATACCGCAAGAGT
>OLNY01002514.1_pt1 | contig 12671 bp, 6 predicted proteins | sample 1671981 | NCBI WGS metagenome assembly OLNY01 (sample SAMEA3136632, study PRJEB25190) | human gut metagenome | biome: human gut; feature: human-associated habitat; material: faeces | place: Austria | collected 2013 | reverse complement strand
ATTGCCGGTGCTGACCCAACCCAGATCGGTGCGGGCCATGTCGCCAACGTATTCGTAAATGTCGATAACGGACATTCTGGAATAGGTGCCTGCGACGGAGGACGCGGCGTTATCCGTGTAGATGACGGTGTTGTCATTGTACACCACGCGGGCGTCGATGGCGCTGCCGCTGGCGGGAGTCAGGTCAACGTAGTACAGGTAGACCCAGCCTGCGTCGCAGCGACCCCATGCCATATCCTCAGAGATCTTGGTCTCGTAGATCACCAGGTTGGCACCCTTCTTCAATGTGGTAGCCTTCTTGGCGCCGGTAGAGGCGGTAACGCGGACATTCAGAGACTCGGTGTTGATGACCTTGCCGGTGTACTTGTAGCCGCCCTTGTTGTTCACGAAGCCGCCGTCGCCGGTGTTGCCGGTGCTGCCGATGGTGGGCGCGGAGGGAGTTGTCGGAGTCGTAGGCTCTTCCTTCTTCTCGTACAGAGCACCCTCGGACATGTAGCTCAGGTCGCAGTAGCCCACGATGCCGTCGCTGGTTTCCACACGACCCCAAACGGTGAGGGTTCTGGCGCCGGAATCCTTGACGATCTCCAGCTTGGTCACGGGAACCTGATCGCCCTTCTTCAGCTTGCCAAGGCTCGTATAGCTGGTTCCGGCGTTTTCACGCACATTCAGCTCGGATGCGCCGGTCAGGGTGTGAACCTTCTCGTCAAGCGCGTTCAGGGTGATGTTCGTATCCGGATCCTTAATCCAGCCGTCGTTGATACGCGCCCAGTAGGAGGTCTGCTTCACAACGGTCTCGATATCGTTGTTCTCATTCTTCTTATCCGTCTTGTCGCCCTCGTAAATTTCCAGGGTAACAGTCGTCAGCTCATGGATGGTGATGTTCTCGCCTGCGCCGATGGAACGAACCTTATTCTCAGACTCTGCCAGGTTCGGATTGGGCGTCTTGTAAACGGTGGTATTGGCCTTGACAGAGCCGGTGTAGACAGCGGTGGTAGTGGTTCTCTCAACCTCGTCGAAGGAGCTAACCCCGGTGCCCTTGTTGCCGCTGCTGCCGTTATTGCTGTTGTTGCCGGGAATCTCGTCGTAGGAGATCATGGTGACATAGTCCATGCAGATCCAGCCCTGCTTCACACGGCCCCACTTGGCGGCGCCGACGAGCTTGACCTCCAGGATGGTCACTTCCGTGCCGTTGAGAATCTTGCCCACGATGGCGTTGGCGATGCCTGCGCCGCTGCGGACATTTACGCCGGCGTAGGTGTTGGCAATGATGCCCTTGCCGGTGCCGTCCGTCTTCTGGGTCGTACCGGTGCCGCCGGTGCTGCCGGTGCCGCCGGTGCTGCCGGTGCCGGACTCCACGACGCCCATCTTGACCTCCAGATACTGGCTGTAAATCCAGCTGTCGGTCTCCTTGTTGTTGTCAACGTCGAAGTCGATCTTGTACCAGCCATCCTTCTCTTCCAGAACGGCCACCTTGGTACCGCGGTTGATGTTGCCCAGAACCTGACCGTACAGAGCGCCGGTCATACGGACACGGACGGAATCCGCGTTCACAACGGTGCCGGTGCCGATAGCGCCCTTGGTGCCGCCGTCAATGGTGATCTTGCTGGAACGCTTGACATAGTTGGATGCCAGATTGATCCAGCCGTCATAGTTAACGCCGCCGGAGGTGTAGCCCTCAATCCTGCCCCAGATTTCCTCGCCGGCAAGCTTGATCTCGTGGACTTCCACTTCCACGCCCTTGGTGAGCTTGAATACGAACTCGTTGCCGCTGCCAGCATCCTTTCTGATGTTCAGGCTGTCGCTGACAACCGTGAACTTGGTCGGGACAAGGTTAAAGTTATTGTAGGTCACCCAGCCGGACTTGGCAATCACGTTGGTCTTACCGTTCTTGTCAGTCTCCTTGACCGTCCAGTGTGCCTTCACCCAGATCACGCCGTCAGCAACCGCCGCGTTGGTGATCTTAAGACCCGTGGTACCCGCCTTGATGGTATCGCTGTTGTTGGAACTGGTAGTGGGCTGCACATAGGTGGAGAGATCGGCGCCGGCGTTCACGAGAGTGACCTCGAAAGCGTAGTCCAGAACGCCCGTGTCGGAAACGTTCTTGTCGGTGAGCATCTTAACACTGGTGTAGGTCAGGCAGATCCAGCCGGAGGAGGTACGACCCCAGCGGTGACCGTTGACCGTGCGAATCTCGAAAACATTGACCGTGGTATCCTTTGCAAAGCCGCCGACGATCTTGTTGTCCACACCGGGATCGCTGCGGGCGTTCAGATAGCCGTTGTAGGTAACGGTTGCGGTGGCAATGGGCGTGGTGTTGTTGGCGTCGCTGGGAGCGGAGCCGTCATAGACGGTGCTCCAGTCGGTGTACATCAGGGCGACCCAGCCCACGGCCACGCCGTTCTCCTCCACCTGACCCCAGGTCTTGGCTTCGTTGGTAGCGATGATCTTCAGCTTCGTACCGGCGGTGTAGACACCGTTCTTGGCGCTGGAAGCGCTGTCACTGGCACGTCTGTTGACATAGGCGTTGGTGACCGTGACGGTCACATTGATCTTGCCGCCGGTGTAATCGCTATTGCCGCTGTCGCTCTGTCCGGAGGTCTTGAGCAGAACCCATCCGTCTCCCGCGGCAGACAGCTTGCACCATCTGTTGCCATCGTCATCGATAAAGTCCTTGATCGCGGTAACGGTGGCAGTGTCTTTCTTGATGGTGCGGAAAGGCTTCACGTTCTTCTTGGTGGGAACGGGGTAGACATCCAGAGAAACCAGCTGGGACACCTTCAATGTCTCATTGATGCCATGCACGTAAGAAAGGTCATTGGCATTGTTGGCCGTCACAGAGGTTGCCTGCCAGCCGGCCCACAGCGTCTTACCGTTATAGCTGCCCGTCAGAGAGGGAACCAGCGTGCCGTCATACTGTGCGGAGTACCAGCCCATGAACTTGTAGCCGTTTCTGGTGGGAGCCGGGATATGCTTGGAAGTCTTGGACGTGTCAAAGAGCAAGGTGTAGGAGGTCGCATAGTTCGGAGCTATGACACCGCCATCGGGATTGTATGTAACGGTGCCGAAGCTGCTGGGCGTTACATCGGAATAAATCCCGTTCTTGTACATATTGACTTCGATCTTTCTGCGGCGGAAATCATCCTGATTGCCCGCCCAGTCGCTCATGGCCTTCAGCAGGTCATTGGTGCTGGCCTTGCTGACGATGGCGCTCTTGACAACGCCGCTGCCGCTCATCCAGGAATCGCCCACGTCGAAGGTGAACAGAACCAGAGCGTCATGCTGGCACTGGGACAGCGTCAGGCTGTTGGAGGAAGCAAAGGCGTTGACCTTCGCGTCCAAATCCAGAATCAGCTTGCGCAGAGCCTGGTCAGCCTGCGCCTGCGTGACGGAGTGCTTGCCTGCATCACCGCTGACAACATTGCCGCCCTCATACTTTGTTTCATGCTTCTCAGAGCACACCGTGCCGTAACCAATGCGGAATTCATTGGTGCCAGTTACCTGATAGCAGTTCTTCCTAAAAATAGCCAGTTTCTTCATGATCGTGATCGCGGCCTCACTGGTCTTCAGCGAAGCGGCAGACGCGGTCAGAGCGGTGACAGGCACCAGACTGACCAGCATGATCAGAGTTAATAATACACACACAATTCTCTTTTTCATAGCTACTTACTCCTTTGCTCTTATGTAAGTAGCCATATTATAACAGAGGTGTTTACAAATTGCAACCCCTTTTTTGAAAAAAATTACATTTTTGTTACAGTTTGTTTTACCAAAAAGCTTCCCCTTCTCTTTTCTTCCCGTATTGTATACCGTTTCTGTCATAAATCCCGAAAAAACGCCGCTTTTTGCCGCAGAAAATGTCATTCTTTTTTCCTGCCTGTCAGGTTTTCTCCGTTGACATTCTTCTTTTCCGCTGATATACTCAAAAAAACGTTACCGGGAGGGATTTCATGGACGGCAAGAAGGCGCTGATCGGCATGTCGGGGGGCGTGGACAGTTCCGTGGCGGCGCTGCTGATGCTCCGCGCGGGTTACGAGTGCATCGGCGCGACCATGCGGCTGTACGACAATGATATGATCGGTCTGGAAAAAGGACACACCTGCTGTAGTCTGGACGACGTGGAGGACGCCCGCAGCGTGGCCAGACGTCTGGGAATTCCCCACTACGTGTTCAACTTCAAGGACGATTTCGAGCGGCAGGTCATCCGGAAATTTGTCAGCTGCTACGAATGCGGCGGCACTCCCAACCCCTGCATCGACTGCAACCGGTATCTGAAATTCGACCGGCTCCTCCGCCGCGCTCTGGAGCTGGGGTGCGACTGTGTGGTGTCCGGGCATTACGCGCAAGTAAGGAAGTCCGGCGACCGATACCTATTATATAAGGCGGCGTACAAGGCCAAAGATCAGACGTACTTTCTCGCCTGTTTAAATCAGGAGCAGCTTTCCCGGATTCAGTTCCCTCTCGGCGGTCTGACCAAGCAGGAGGTACGCGCCATCGCGGAGGAAAACGGCTTTATCAACGCCCGGAAGCACGACTCTCAGGACATCTGCTTCGTGCCGGACGGTGATTATCCGGCATTTCTGGAACGCTACACCGGCAAACACTACCCCGCCGGGGATTTTCTGGACGAAAGCGGCCGCGTGGTCGGCAAGCACCGGGGCGCTGTGTGCTACACGCTGGGACAGCGCAAGGGGCTGGGTCTGGCCATGGGCGCGCCGGTGTACGTCTGCGGAAAGGATATGGAGAAGAACACCGTCACGGTTGGGCCGAATGAGGCGCTGTTTTCCTCCGCGCTGCGGGGAAACAACTGGGTCTGGTATCCCTTCCCTGAACTGACCGAGCCTGTTAAAGTGACGGTCAAGACCCGCCACAGCCAGACGGAACAGCCCGGAACCATTTACCCCGAAGCGGACGGCTTTGCGCGGGTGGAATTCGACATCCCCCAGCGCGCCGTCACCCCCGGTCAGGCGGTGGTGGTGTATCAGGGCGATCTGGTGGTCGGCGGAGGCACCATCACGGAAGCAATCCGGTAAAGTTTACGCTGCCATCCCCGATTGGGAGATGGCAGCGTATTTGTTATTTTTTGTACTTCTTGTCGGGTCTGTAGACGCTCCATGCCAGCCCGCCGAAAACGGCGGCGCAGACGAGGCTGATCTTCCAGCCAAGGCTGAACGCGGCGTTGTGATACATCAGGCGAACGTTGTGGACGCCCTTCGTCAGATTCACGGCCACCATGCAGTCCCCTACCAGTTTGATCTCGGCAGGCTTGCCGTCCACCTTGACGCTCCAGTTTCCGTTTTGCGGAACGGAGGTATACAGCAGGCCGTCCCGGTCGCAGTCGATGGTTCCCTCCACCAGCGTGGAGCGGAACTTCGTCAAATTCAGCTGGGACGCCGACAGAATTTCATAGCCCCGCGCGAACCGCTCCCCGTTGAGAACGGCGGCGCTGACAGTCATGGTGCTGCTCTCGTCCTTGTCGCACTCGATGCGGATGTCCACCGTATCTCCGGTCTTCACATCCCCTACCGCGATCATCTGGGACAGGCTGATGGTCTCCTTGTAAAGCTCCACGCCATTGACGCTGACGTAGAAATCGTTCCGCTTGGGCAGATTCAGGTGGACGCACACAAAGCCGTCCCGGTCGGCGGTGTAGGTATACGTCACGTTCGCGCCGGAAACACAGTCGGAATACTTGCAGTAGCCGGTGGAATTGCTTTCCGTGATGTTCGCACCGTTACCGGTGATGGTCAGATTCTCGCCCTGAAGCTTGTGCCAGACCTCCTCGTCAATGCCCGTGGCGGCAGTGAACAGGTCGTTCTGGAACTGGAACGTTCCGCTGCTGGCGGAAAAGTCCAGTTCCGCCAGCACCGGCTCCGTCAGGAAGCCCAGCGGCAGATACGCGGTATTGACCAGCAGGGACGCCACGCCGAAGCGGTTCACCTCGTCAAAATAGGTGCTGGACTTGTCCTTCCCGTCCCGCTCAATCATATACTTGATGCCCAGAAACAGGTTCGCCACCGGGGAGCTTTCCTCGAAGCAGTAGCGGTTATAGGTGTTCTTCGCGCCGTAGCCCAGCGCCCGCATGAACTCCGTGACTTTGACATTGGCGGAACTGGTAAAGGCGGAAATGCCGTTGTAGCCGTTGAGGGCACCGTCGTTCAGGGTCTGGGAATGGGTGGTCTCCGCCCGGAAAAAGAGGTTATCGTCCTCCCGCTCGTACATATAGCGGATGACGGAGGCAGTGTAGGTGGTTCCCTTGGGGTAGTTGGACACGCCGGTGCCCGTGAAATACAGTCCAAAGCACACCAGCGTGGAGATCAGCTCCACGCCCATGACGGACAGCGCCAATATCCGAATCCGGGCACGCTGACGGTTCCGCTTGGCACGGGCACGGATTTTCTGACGCTCCGTGGTTCCCTCCGGCACTTCCAGCTGACCGTAGAGCATGACGGTGAGATACAGCACCAAAAAAATCAGATTATATATAAAGTAGAGAGGGATTTGCAGCGTCAGGCTGCCCAGCTCCAGCGGCACGGTCTCGAACAGCTCATTGGAGCAGGCCAGCACCCCCGCAGTCAGCGCCCCGGCGATCACGATCTGCACCGGGCGGAACTTCCTGCGCATCAGCCATGCGCGGTAGGCCATGTACAGCACCACGAAGCTGTACAGGAAGCTGAACCGATAGGGGATCATATTGGTAAAATGGAAGCCGTGCCAGATGAAATCCAGCTGCCGGATGATGAAGCTCACGTTGAAAAACAGCAGCAGGATCACGGCGCAGCACTTGTCCCTGCGCTTGATGTCCTTCGCCATCAGGTACAGGAACATCAGCAGGATGCTGAAAATGCCGCAGTAAAGATTGGGCAGTCCTTCCTTGAAGGTCGGCTCGATGCTGCCGCCCATGTTCCCCGCCACCTGCCGCATGGCGTCCAGAAGCCCCTTGATGGTGTTTTCCTTGGCGATGTTCAGCCGGAAACCGGTGGGGAAATTGTTCACGCTGGACTGGGTAGTCTGCAGGGCCGACAGCGCCGGGAAGGTCAGAATGGCAGTCATTCCCAGCGCCAGCAGGGAAAACAGGGCGATTCTCCCAAGATCCGCAAACAGCTTCTTCCCCCCGCCCCAGCGGCAAATTTCGTATACAAGAAACAGCAGGAAAACGAAAATGCAGGTAAAGAACCCGATATAATAATTGGAATAGACGGACAGAAACAGCGTGATCGTATAGAGGAAAAACTTTTTCTCCTTCAGCAGGCACACCGTTCCCAGCGCCACCAGCGGCAGCAGGGCGAAGGTGTCCAGCCACATTACATTCCACTGATACCCCAGCGCCCACGCGCACAGCCCGTAAAAACCGCCGAACACCGCAATGGACGCATCGTTCTTGCCGAACAGCTTTTTCAGGAAAATGGCGAAAAACATCCCCGCGAATCCCAGCTTCACCGGCACCAGCAGAGAGAAAAACTCCAGCAGCCAGCCCTCCGGCACCAGAACGCTGAGCAGGTTCAGCGGCGACGCCAGATAATAGGAGATCAGCCCCAGATAATCCATCCCCATGCCGATGCTCCATGTGTACAGCAGCCCGCTTCCGCTGCGCAAAGCGCGGCGGAACGCCACGAAGAAAGGATAATACTGGTGGTACATATCCGAATACAGCATGGAATACTTACCGAACGGCTCGTATTGGCTGATAAGCATGACAAACAGCATTCCCATGCAGGGAATGGCAAAGGCCAACGCCGTATAATTCCAATGAAATTTTCTGCCGGTCCGCTTCACAGGGACTCCCCCTCAACAATCTGAATCGTAAAGTGTATTGTATCACGAATTTTCTCAAGGGTAAAGCACCCTGATGATTTATTTTCCCGTACAAAGAAATTCTTAAACAGAAAATCGTCCCGCCGCTTTGATGGGCAGTCATAAAACAGCGAATGGAGCGTATCGGTACAGATACGCTCCATTTCTCGCGCCAAAATGCGTACACCCCCTTGGCTTGCCCTTTGGGCGAGCTGTCACCGTAGGTGACTGAGAGGGCTTTGCCCCCCTGCGTCCCCTCTCCGTCCTCGCTTCGCTCGGCCACCTCTCCCATAGGGAGAGGCAAGGGGTGCTCGCATTAAATAATACAAGAACAGGCACAGCTGGTTAACCCACTGTGCCTGTTAACTGTCCAATGCAGCCTACTTGGGGCAGCAGTCCTTATCGATCATCAAGATCATCGTCGTCATCATTGTCGCCGGTGGTTGCAATCTCACCGTAGCGGACCCGGCGCTTCAGCTTCATTTCCTCCACCTGCTTGTGGATCAGCTCCTTGACAAAGAGCGGGTCCTTCACGTTTTTCAGCACCAGCGTCGGCATGGTCTTGTCGGAGGACAGCACTGTGACCGTTCCCACGCCGAACAGGCGCTGCCACAGATTGCGTCTGGTATCGATGTCCCGCACCCGGTAAAGAAGAATATCGTCATCCCGGATGTTCAGGAATCCCTGGGACAGGAACAGCCGATCCTCGGACAACTGATAGCGGGTAAAGGACAGGGGCATCCCCAGATGACGCTTGCGGTCTTTCCAAAGGTATTCAATGGTAATGGACACTGTGCATTCCTCCCTTTTTTCTTTAGTTTACCTCTGCAAACGGGGAATGTCAAGAAAGGAATGCCGGAACGCCCACATTTTCGCCTACAGGATCAGGCAGATCAGCCCCGTCGCGCCCTCGTTGACGATTCTTGTCAGTGTTCCCCGGAACTTGCCCCTGACTTCCTCCGGCATTCCCAGCAGCTTCGTGGTCAGCCCCTCCTGAATCAGGTCGTACACGGATTTTCCGAAAATGTTGCTCTGCCACAGCTTTTCCGGGTCTTCGCCCATGAGGGAATTGACCAGATCCTGAGACTGCTTTTCGTCTCCCACCATGGGGTTGATCTCCGTGTCAATGTCCACACGTACCATGTGAATGGAGGGCGCGCCCGCTTTCAGCTTCACGCCGTAAGCGCCGCCCTTGCGGATGATCTCCGGCGTTTCCAGCTTCATTTCCTCCGCCGCGGGCATCACCACGCCGTAGCCCGTCGCCCGGACGGCGGAAAGGGCATCGGAGATCTTGTCGTATTCCTGCTTGACCCGGGACAGCTCAGTCAGCAGCTGCAATAGCTGGGCGTCGCTTCGGATGGGCATTCCCGCCCGGGCGCTCAGGATCTCGTAGAACAGCGCCTCCGGGAACACGATGGCGCAGATCACGCTGCCGCTGCCCAAATCCACACTGCGCAGGCTGTAGTCCTGCACCTGGGGCAGCTCCCGCAGTCCGGCCAGCACCCCTTCCGCCTGACCCAGCGTGTGAATTTCCTCGGCCATTTGGAGAAGCGCCTGATACAGCGCCGCCTTCACGGGATGCTCCGGCTCCAGCGCGTCCATCCACCGGGGGAGATGCACCCGCAGCTCGCTCATGGGGAAGGTGTACAGCAGCGCCTTCATGAGCTTGCCGATACCCTCGGCGTCCAGCGCCTGACAGTCCGCCACGATGGGCTCCAGAGCGAAGGTGTTTTGCAGATACGCCTTTACCGCCCCCGCTGCCTCCCCCGCCGGGTTGCGGGAGTTGACGATCACGAGGAAGGGCTTTCCCGTTTTCTGCATGTCGGTGATGGCCCGTTTTTCCGCCTGTACGTAATCCTCCCGGGGAATTTCCGTAATGGTGCCGTCGGTGGTCACCACAATGCCGATGGAGCAGTGCCCCTCCATGACCTTTTTCGTCCCCAGCTCCGCCGCTTCCGTCATGGGAATCTCATGGTCGTACCAGGGGGTGGTCACCATCCGCGGCACGCCGTCTTCCTCCACGCCCACCGCGCCGTCCACCATGTAGCCCACGGAGTCGATCAGCCGCACCCGCAGCTTCGTCACGCCGTCGGGGGAAATCTCCACCGCTTCCTCGGGGACGAACTTCGGCTCCGAAGTCATGATGGTCTTCCCGGAACCGCTCTGGGGCAGCTCATCTCTGGCGCGCTCCTTGCGATAGGGGTCGGAGATGCCGGGAATCACCAGTTCCTCCATGATCCGTTTGATGAGGGTCGATTTTCCGGTACGCACCGGCCCGACAACACCCACATAAATATTGCCGCCGGTTCTGGCAGCAATGTCCGCATAAATTTGATCCATAGCCAGCCTCCTTCTCGGCAGGAGAAAGGCTCCTGCCATGGGTTTGGAACAGAGTATGTCCCGAGAAGAATAAAAATGCTTCGGCCACTGGAATTTCTGATTGCGGAATTTTGTTGTTATGTCAACCGGCAATGTCAAAAAAATGCCGCCTTATAAAAAAAGCGGCTTCTGATTACCCTGATTCAAAGGCATTGGTCGTCCGGCGAGGGGACATATTCCAATATCTCGTCCACCTTGCAGCCGAGGATCCGGCACAGATCGTTCAGGGTCGTGGTGGTGATCGGCTTGTTTTTGCGCAGCTTGTCGATGGTGGAGCTGGATATATGATGATCTTTTATGAGCGTATACGTGGTTTTAGACGATTTTTTCAGGGTTTTCCAGAAGGGGTCGTAAACAATCACACTATTGCGTCTCCTTTATTTGGTTACGGTTTCCAGTTGCAGTCTTTTTATTCTAGGTTATAATTTTTTACTTGACTATAGTCGTTAAAAAGACTATAATGACCGTGGATAGGTGAACGTATGCCACTCATCCCAAAATTTACTCCAATGGAGGTTGAAAACAATGAAAAAACTGTTCGCACTGCTGCTGGTTCTGGTCATGGTGATTGCCCTTGTCCCGACAGCAGTAGCCGCCACCGAAGCGGAAGGCACCCCCTCCGCCGTGGCGGGTCAGGAAACTCCCGGCGACTCTAAGGGCGACGAAAACCCCGAGAATCCCGGAACCCCTGAGAATTCCCGTAATCCTGAGAACCCCGGCAACCCCGGTGAACCCGAAAACCCTGAGAACCCCGGTGACCCCGAGAATCCCGATACTCCCGCAACCTGCAAGCATGAGCACACCAGCTGGATAGTCGATGACCAATCGCATGCCGAATACTGCGACGACTGCAACAAAACAATCTCTGCTTACGAACCGCACACTTATGACAGCACGCATCACTGCACCGTGTGCGGCAGACCGGAGCCGAATCCGGAATGCGCGCATAAAAACATAGCCTACTCCCCTGCCGGAAGTGAAGGCCATGTCAAATACTGCTCTGACTGTTTTGCCGATCTCAGTGACATAGAACCCCATCACAGAGTTGGGAACGTATGCGATCTCTGCGGCTTTGACAAATTTGATTGCAGCCATGAACATACAGTCTGGAGTTATAATGACAACTATCACCATCTTCTCTGCAAAGATTGTAATACCATTATTGACGACGGTGAGCATGTTGGTATGAACGACGGCATCTGCGACAAGTGCGGATTCAAAACAAACGCTGAACATCATTTCCTGCCCGGCTCTCACGATTGCACAGACCCCGGCTGCAATTATCGATCCTTCTGTTCTGATCCGAACGGTGACGGCAAATGCGATACCTGCGGCGCCCCCGGCCATTTTGGAGATGTCATCTGGAAAGACCTTGACGACAACTCCCATGAGGCCATCTGTTCGGAGTGCAAGGAATCCATGTGGACAGCATCCCATTATGACGACGACAACGACGGTAAGTGTGACGCCTGCGGTCACAAGATGTCCGGCACTACCGGCGGCGGTACCACCGGCGGTAAAGAGAACACCGGCCTTGACAAAGTCCCCAAGACCGGCGACGTGATGGCTCCCATGGCCATTCTGTCCGGCCTGATGAGCGTTGCGGCTGTTTTCACCAGGAAGCGCTTCTTCTAAAGAATCTCTAACCCCAACCACGGCGGTGACGGTACTCCCGTCACCGCCTTTTTCAGAGGATGATTTACCATGACCAACCAAAACAATGGAAAATACCTCCCCCGAGGCCGAAAAAGGCGGAAGAATTCTCCCGTTTCCCGGCTTCTTCTCGTTGTCGCGCTGGTGTCGGCGCTGATCTTCGCCGGGACGGTGTTCATTGCCCTGCGCAACCAGATTGCCCTGAAACGGATGGCCGCGGAGACCGCCCGGGAAACCACGCCAATCTCCACCTCCGCCCCGGCGGAGACGACCGTTCCCACCCAAGTCACCGTCCCGCCCACCACCGCCGCCACCGTCCCGCCCACGGAACCGAGAGAAGTCCTTCCCCGCCTTCAGGAGCAGTACGAGAAAAATCCCGACCTCGCGGGCTGGCTTACCATTCCGGGAACCAGAATCGACTACCCCGTCATGTACTCCCCCGACGAACCGGAGCGGTATCTCCACGCCAATTTTGAGGTTAGCTACAGCTTCGCCGGGCTTCCCTTCATTGACGCAGCCTGCGACCCGGAAAGCGGCAACCGCATCATCTATGCCCACAACATGCTGGACGGCAGCATGTTCCGCACGCTGCTGAAATACCAGCAGAAGGATTTCTGGCAGCGCAATCCGGTGATTTCCTTCAACACCCTTTACGAAGAACAGGAATATGAGGTCGTGGCCGCCTTTTACGACAAGGTCTACAAAAAGAGCGACACCAATTTCAAATTCTACCAGTTTTATGACACCTCTGACCAGAGCAGCTTCGACGAGGCCATGGCCTATTATCGGGAACATGCGCTCTATGACACCGGCGTCACCGCCCAGTGCGGCGACCTGTTTCTTACTCT
>OLNY01002513.1_pt1 | contig 12671 bp, 10 predicted proteins | sample 1671981 | NCBI WGS metagenome assembly OLNY01 (sample SAMEA3136632, study PRJEB25190) | human gut metagenome | biome: human gut; feature: human-associated habitat; material: faeces | place: Austria | collected 2013 | reverse complement strand
TTTGACGGAAAAAGTGGCTGAACTCCCTCAGTCGCCTGCGGCGACAGCTCCCTCTAGGAGGGAGCCTTTTTTGTTGGTACGGGAAACTTGGCCGGGCTGCCAAAAGCCTCCCTCCGGGAGAAAGATTTCCCCCGGCCGGGGCCGCAGAATTGTTTTGACAATAGCCTGGGATGTGATACAATAAACTCATATCGTCCGGTTGGGGCCGGACCAAAGGAGGAACAAAAAATGAGATCATGGAACTACAAGCTGCTGTGCGGGGCGGTGTGCCTGGCACAGCTGGCCTGCCTGAGCCTGCCCGTATGGGCAGCACAAAATTCGGCGGCGTTCACCCGGCAGACCACCCTGCAGCAGCTGCGGGATGACCCGGCCATCCAGTCGTCTGGCTACTATACTTACTGCCGTGAGCTGAGCGGCCTTGGCAACGAATACTGGAAGAACAAAACGCTGGAGCAGTACATGCGCCCGGAGCTGGTGGATGACAGCGTGGCGGCCATGAATCTGGTGGCGGAAAATACCCGCAATGGGGTACAGGTGACCTGGCAGGTGTACAGCCCGGAAGAGATCGCGGCAAACTCTTCACTGGGGTGTGTGCAGCTGTATTATTTCCCAGGCAAGGAGCCGGGCGGCAAGTACGCGCTGGTGGTGCCCGGCAACGGCAGCACCATGACCTCCGAGATGGAAGAGGGCGGCTCTGCGGCCTACCGTCTGCATGAACAGGGCTACACCGTGTTCGTGCTGCGGTACCGCACCTGGATCGACATGGGCGACAATGCGCCCATTCAGGATCTTGCCAATGCGGTAAAGTTTATCACGGCCCATGCCGGGCAGTTCGGTGTGCAGCCGGAAAATTATGCGCTGGTGGGCTATTCCTCTGGCGGACAGATCGCAGGAATCTTTGCAAACAAGGAACGGGGCTATGGCTCCTATCAGGTGGAAAGACCCGGTGCACTGTTGTTGGGTTACCCGGTGGTGGACCTGACAGTGATGAAGCCGCTTTACCACATTCTGTATGACATTGGCACCTGCGGCTGGCGTTACTACTGGGCAAACCTGTGTAATATGGTAGACGCAGACTATCCGCCTGTGTACTTCTGGTGGGGGAAAAACGATGTTGTGCTGAGCTCTGCCGAGATGCCTGGCCAGCACAGGGATTTTGACCGGACCTTGGAGCGAAACAACATTCCCCATCAGATGGTCGTTTATCAGAATGCCCCGCACAGCATCGGCACCGGCAACGGCACCGATGCAGAGGGCTGGATGACGGATGCGGTGGCTTTCTGGGAAGCACATACCACCGGCTGATTCAAAACGGAAAGGAAAGGGTGAAATGTTCGGACATCTGCTGAAACGCGGTGCAGTCGTGCTGTGCCTTGCGGCTGTTCTTGCCCTGCCGGTGTGTGCGGAGGGCCGCATCACCACCGATATGACCATGAAGGAGATCCGCTCCGACCCGGCCATTGCGGGCAGCGGGGTCTCCACCTATTGCAAAGGGGATGCGGACAACCTTGCACTGCGCCGCCTGTATGAAAACAAGACCCTTCTGGACTATGTGGGTGAGACCACGGCACAGGACAGCGCCGACGGCCTGAACATCGTCATTGAGAACTACGAAGCCGGTAAGCAGGTGACCTGGCAGGTGTACAGCCCGGAAGAGATCGCAGCCGACTCCTCGCTGGGCTGTGTGCAGCTGTTCTGGTTCCCCGGCACGAATGCCGATGGCAAATATGCGCTGGTAGTGGGCGGCAATGCGGCCATGAAAAGCGGCGACCTGAACGAGGGCATTGCTGTGGCAGCGAAGCTGAACAAGATGGGCTATAGCGTCTTTGTGCTGCGGTATCGCATCTGGTGGGACCTGGGGGACAACGGGCCGCTGCAGGACCTTGGCCGGGCCGTGCAGTTCATTACAAACCATGCGGGGCAGTTCGGCGTGCAGCCGGAAAACTATGCCCTCGTGGGCTTTTCCTCCGGCGGACAGCTGTGCGGGCTGTTCAGTTCGGATAAGCGCTATGGCTACAAGGCCTATGATGTGCCAAAGCCCGGTGCACTGCTGATGGGCTACCCCGTCAACGATTTTGCGGAGATCAAGCCGGTGTACCATGCCGTGATGGACCCGGCATCCTGCAGATGGAGGTATTACTGGTCGGATATCTCAGGCGGCATCACACCGGACTTCCCGCCGACCTATTTCTGGTACGGCAAGAATGATGTTACCCTGAAGACTCTGGGATATCCGTTCCAGGGTCCGGCCGTCCGGAAGGCGTTGGAGGCAAACGGTGTGCCCTGTGAGGTGCATGTCTATGAAAATGCACCCCATGCCATCGGCACCGGCAACGGTACGGATGCAGAGGGCTGGATGACGGATGCGGTGGCTTTCTGGGAGCAGCACACTTCCTGAAATATCGGAATTTGAATTTATAAAAAAGGGGATGCTTTTATGCAAAACAAGATCTCTCGCCGCCAGTTTCTGCAGGTGACCGGTGCTTCGGCCGCTGCGCTGCTGCTGGCCGGCCTGCCGGTGGAGGCCTCTGCCGCATCGGGCCATCTGACCGTTACGCCGGATACCCTCGTCTCTGACCTGCGTGCCGACCCGACATTCGCCGCCAGCGGCGTGTGGACCTGGCAGAGTGCCGTGGACAGCCCGGACACCCCGGAAGCAGGTACCACGCTGTCGGACTATGTGGGCGCCAACATGGCACAGGACAGCGCCGACGCCCTGAACTATCTGGCCGATACCTATGAAGCCGGCACTCAGGTGACTTATAAAGTGTACTCCCCGGAGGAGATCGCCGCAGACGCCACCCGTGATGGCGTGGAACTGTATTACTGGCCGTCGGAAGTGCCCGGCAGCAAGTTTGTGGTGGTCATGTCCGGCAATGTGCTCAACAAGACTTCCAATATGTCCGAGGGCTATGCCACGGCATGGCGGCTGCACCAGATGGGCTACGCAGCCTTCGTGCTGCGCTATCGCGTGTTCCTCAAGGCAAAGGACAACGCCCCGGTGGCTGACCTTGGCAACGCTGTCCGGTTCATCACCACTCATGCAGGCCAGTTCAATGTGCAGCCGGAAAACTACGCCCTGCTGGGCTATTCCTCCGGCGGCCATCTGGCCGGTGTGTTCTCCGGCGACGAACTGGGCTACAAGCACTATGGGGTGCCCAAGCCCGGTGCTTTGCTGCTGGGCTATCCCATCAACAATTTCTTTGAGTATAAGCCGGTCTATCATGCTGCCATCGACCCCTTTGTGCTGGAGGGCCGGTACTATGAACTGAACATCTCTGACTGTGTCACCGACGATTACCCGCCGGTGTATCACTGGTACGGCGAGAACGATTATGTGTTCCCGCTGCTGTGCTACCCGGCTCAGCGCCCGGCGCTGAGCCGCGCACTGGAAAAGCACCATGTGCCCTGCAAAGAGGTGCTGTTCCCCAATGCGACCCACGGCGTGGGTACCGGCGCAGGCACCGATGCCGACGGCTGGATGCTGGACGCTGCGAACTTCTGGGAGACCCAGATCAACGGCTGAATCTGAACAAAAGAGGAGCGGAATGCAATGAAGAACCTGAATGCCTGTCTGGCAAGCCTGAACCTCGGCCTGCCGGACGATGTGCGCCGCCTGAAAGAGGCGGGCTATTATACCGAGGCCATTGCCTGCATTGACACCTACCTGGCGGAGGACTGGACAAAGACCCAGAACCAGCCGGTGCAGCCTGCCGGCCCTCTGCCGGAAAACCCCACGCCCCGCGGGGTGGATGCCATGCGGGATGCACTGCTGGCCCAGCGGGAGATCCTGCGCCGTCTGCCGCTGGACTATACGGTGCCCGAAGCACAGGCACTGGAAATGCTGCAAAGCCTTGTGCGGGGCTTTACCCCGGAGGAATTCCGTGCACTGGACAAGGCCGGGGCCATGGACTGGCGGTTCGTGGAAGGGGAGAAGCGGTACATCCGCTCCTTTGCCGAGACCCTGCTGGCCACCCATCCGGAGCTGGCAGCCCGTCAGATCGACCCGCCCCAGCAGTACCCCAGCTGGGAGCGGTATGAGCCGGAGCACGAGCAGATGGTGCGCACCGGCGCAGTCAGCGCGGACATCACGCTGGAAACCAGCATCGGCATGAGCGACGAGGCCTTTGCCGCTGCCCTTGCGGCTGCAAAGCAGCAGGGCCGCAGCACCGTGCACGTCCGGGTGTGGCTGCCGCTCCCGGCGGCCTGCCCGGCACAGAGCAATATCACGCTGGATTCCTTCACCGAGCCGCCCACCTGCATTGCCCCGGAAGATGCCGCCCAGCGCACTGCGTACTGGGAGGCCGACCTTGCCGAGAACCGGCGTTTTGGCGCGGTGTACAGTTACCGTACCACTGCCCGCTATGCCGACCCGCTGCACATGCAGGCGGACCCCGTGCAGCCGGATTTTGACACGCAGGAGGAGCTGCCGCATCTGGAGTTCACGCCCTATCTGCGGGCACTGGCGGCCCAGCTCACCCAGGGGCTCACCGACCCGGTGCAGAAGGCAAAGCGCATCTACGACTATGTGACCCTCAACACCCACTACCACTACCAGCCGCCCTACTTCGTGCAGGAAAACATCACCGACGGCTGTGTCCACAACCGCCGGGGTGACTGCGGCATCATGGCCTCTACCTTCATCGTGCTGTGCCGTCTGGCCGGCATCCCGGCCCAGTGGCAGAGCGGCCTTGTGGTGCGGCGGGAGATGGTGGGCTGCCACGACTGGGCCGCGTTCTACATCGCGCCCCACGGCTGGATGTACGCCGACTGCTCGGCCGGTGCCTCCATGGCCCGTGCCGGGAATGAGAAGATGCGCCTGCACTACTTCGGCAATCTGGACACCGGGCGCATGGTGGCCAACCGTGCCCTCTGCGCACCCTTTGACCCGCCCATGTGCTCCTTCCGCGCCGACCCCTGTGACAATCAGGTGGGCGAGGTGGAAGCCGACGGTGTGGGCCTGTACGGCGAGCAGCTGCAGTGGAGCCAGACGCTGCGCCGCTACGAGACACTGTAAAAAGCAAAAGGTCCGGGCTTTGCATCTGCACGGCCCGGATCTTGGATTTTATAAGGAGATACCCTATGGAATTTCTTGCATTACTCTACACCGTTCTGCTGGTGGCCATCTGCCTGCTGCAGGCACTGCTGCTGTACCGCTCCGGCAAACAGGCACCCCGGCAGGACGACGAAGCCCTCAAGGAGTGGGTGCGTCAGCAGCTGGACGCCCAGTCGAAGCTCTTTGCCCAGAAGCAGGCCGAGCTGGCCCGGCAGAACTACGACGCCATGCGCGGCATCAGCGAAACGCTGCAGACCGCTGTGCAGGGTATGAGCAGCACCCTGAATGCCGGGCAGGCCGCGCAGCAGCAGACCATGGAACAGCGCCTGCAGGGGCTGGAAGCTTCCAACGCCCGCAAGCTGGAAGAAATGCGCAAAACGCTGGCCGAAAGCATGGCGGCCCTGCAGGCACAGAATGCCCAGAAGCTGGACGAGATCCGCTGCACGGTGGACGAGCAGCTGCAGGATGCCCTGCAGAAGCGGGTGACCGAGAGCTTCAAGGCGGTCAACGCCCAGCTGGAACAGGTGTACAAGGGCCTGGGTGAGATGCAGAGCCTTGCCGCCGATGTGGGCGGCCTGAAACAGGTGCTGTCGGGTGTCAAGACCCGCGGCATCCTGGGCGAGATCCAGCTGGGAGCCATTCTGGAAGAAATTCTGGCCCCAGAGCAGTACGACACCAATGTGGCCACCATCCCCGGCAGCACCCAGCGGGTGGAGTACGCTATCAAAATGCCGGGTGCCGACGGCGGCAGTGTCTGGCTGCCGATCGACTCCAAGTTCCCCGGTGATACCTACGCCCACCTGCAGGATGCGCAGGCATCCGGCGATGCGCAGGCTGTGGAAAACGCCCGCCATGCACTGGAACTGGTGCTGCGCAGCGAGGCCAAGGACATCCGCGAAAAGTATGTGGAGCCGCCGTATACCACAGCCTTCGGCATCCTGTTTCTGCCCTTCGAGGGCCTGTACGCCGAGGTGGTGAATGCGGGCCTGCTGGAGGTGCTGCAGCGGGACTATCAGGTGAACGTGGCCGGCCCCAGCACCATGGCGGCCCTGCTCAACAGCCTGCAGATGGGCTTCAAGACCCTTGCCATCCAGAAACGTTCGGGCGAGGTGTGGCAGCTGCTGGGTGCCGTCAAGACTGAGTTCGACAAGTTCGGGCAGGGGCTTTCCAAGCTGCAGCAGCGTCTGCGCCAGACCGACGAAGAGCTGGACAACCTTATCGGCGTGCGCAGCCGTGCCATCAGCCGCAAATTGCGGGCCGTACAGACGATGGATGACGCCAGCGCTGCGGCCCTGCTGGAGCTGGACACCGAGCCGGGCCGCCCCGTGTCTGCCCGCCTGCCGGAAAGCAGGGGCGATGAATAACGGTTGTGGTCAGGGGTCCGGGAGGGAAAAGCCGCAGATTCCTCTTGCTAAATTTCTGACGATGTGCTATACTAGGAATTGTTCTTAAGAAGAATCGGCCGCTTTCTGCGGCACAGCATAAAAATAAAGGAGCATGGGATTTATGAGCGTACAGAAGATCAGCAATGCCATTCTGGGCGTGGGGGTGGACGATACCACCATCGACCTGTTTGAAAGTCAGTACCCGGTGCCCACCGGCGTTAGCTACAACTCCTATGTTATTCTGGATGAAAAGGTCGCCATTCTGGATACGGTGGACAACCGTGCCACGGATGCCTGGCTGGCTAACCTCACCGAAGCGCTGGGCGACCGCATGCCGGAATATCTGGTGGTCTCCCACATGGAGCCGGACCATGGTGCCAACATTGCCCGCCTGGCCGCTAAGTACCCGGACATGAAGGTGGTGGGCAACGCCAAGACCTTTGTGTATATGGAGCAGTTCTTCGGCCCGGATGCCGTGGCCAAGGAGCGCCGTGTGGTGGTGAAGGACGGCGAGAGCTTGTCTCTGGGGAGCCACACCCTCACCTTTGTGTTTGCACCCATGGTGCACTGGCCGGAGGTCATGGTCAGCTATGAGAGCAGCGAAAAGGTGCTGTTCTCCGCCGACGGTTTCGGCCGCTTCGGGGCGGTGGCAAAGTTTGACGAAAAGGCCGACTGGGCCAGCGAAGCCCGCCGGTATTACCTGAACATCGTGGGCAAGTACGGCCCGCAGGTGCAGGCACTGCTCAAAAAGGCAGCCGCACTGGATATTGCCACCATCTGCCCGCTGCACGGCCCGGTGCTCACCGGGGACCTGGGCAAGTATCTGGCCTATTATGATACCTGGTCCAGCTACAAGCCGGAGGAGCCGGAAAAGATCCTTGTGGCCAGTGCTTCCATCCACGGCCATACCCGCGCCGCGGCCCACACCATGGCCGAAAAGCTGCGTGCCAAGGGCGCAAAGGTGGTGGAGATGGACCTGACCCGCACCGATGTGTCCTACGCCGTCACCGAGGCCTTCCGCTGCGGAAAGATCGTTCTGGCCTGCGCCACCTATGACGGCTTCCTCTTCCCGCCGATGGAGTCCCTGCTGACCCACCTCAAGACCAAGGCGTTCCAGAACCGTACCGTCGGACTGATGGAGAACGGCACCTGGGCCCCCATGGCTGCCAAACTCATGCGCGCCGAGCTGGAAGGCATGAAGAATATCATGGTCTGCGAGAACGTGGTCACCATCCGCTCTGCTGCCAATGCTGCCGCGGAAGCCCAGATGGACGCTCTGGCCGACGAGATCGTGGCAAAATAAGCCCCAAAAGCGCGTAAAATCAGAAAAGACAAGCTGCCCGCATACCGGATGTGACAAGATCACACGGTATGCGGGCAGCTTTTTATCGGGGTGCAGGACTGCAGCGAGAGGACGGGAATGCTCTGTCATTCTTGCGCGGAAACCTGAACTACGACGGAAATTTCGGTCGGATGGTACGGCCCGGCATATTACGGGAGATCTGCTGAAATACATTTTAGCTGTCGGAAACGATAAATCCGTGTTCGCGGATCATCTGTGCCAGCATCGCAGCAATGTCACCGTCAAAAAGCAGTGACTGCTTGGCGATCTCATTCGGGCAGATGGCCTCGCCCTTGTTGATGCAGACGTAGGTGGCATTGGGGTTCCTGGCGGTCATCCGCCAGAAGGGATATTTGATGATGACCGGGGTGTTGCCGCCGACGCCAAGTTCTAAGAACAAGATCTTCTGCCCCTCGTGGCGGCGGAGAAATTCGCTGTACCGCTCGGCGGCGGCGTGCCAGTCGGCATCCTCTACAAAGCTGTCGTCACAGCGCAGGTTCATCGTGAGCAGCTTGCCGCAGTGCGGGCAGTGGGGGGCAAGCTCGGCGCGCAGGTATTCGTCCTGCACCTGCAAAAACTCCGGGCTGGCATCCCGGGGCGGGCGCACATTGAGCAGTGCGCGCAGCAGCTGCTTCTGCCCGGCGGCATCGTCCGGGACGGCCAGCTGCCGGTATTCGGGGGCTTCTGCCAGCAGGCTGCTGAGCAAAAAACGGCGGCGTTCGGTCTGGGTCATAGAAAGACCTCCTTTGCGGTACCAAACGGCAAAACGCCCTGAAAACAGCGTTTCCAAGGCGATTTGCACGAAACGGGAATCAGAACTCGTAGGGAGGGTTGCCGGAGAAGTCGGCGATGGCGCCGTGAGCATCCTCCAGGATTATTGCATTGGGTGTGCGGGGCATCTCGGCGTGCCCCGGCTGACGAGGCCATGATACACCCCTTTTTGCCCGGCGTAAAGTACGCACAATGCGGTAACCTGGTTACCGGCGGGTGACTTTTGACCGGTTACGATTCGGAAACTTTTGCGGTGAACCGCCGATTTCTCGCAATTTGGACTGCAAAAAAATTTTTTGAGCCGGATGTGCGGGGCGCCCGGCCCCTGCTTGACAAGCACCGCGTCTGTGCCGTAAAATAGAAAAAACGGCCCGCGAGGGGCCGGAGCCTGAAGCCCATCATGGATGCCATGCGGGTGTGGGGCGAACAGTACAAACAACAGAATGCATGACTGCATGCCGGGCAGCTGCCGTACCTGCGGCAGCACCCGGCATTTTTTGCAAAAAGGAGAAATTGCACCATGGAGCGGATCTTACTGCTGGAGGATGACAAAAGTCTGGTCACCGGGCTGACCCTTGCACTGGGCCGGGCGGGTTATGCGCTGGACACGGCCCGTACCCTGGCCGAGGCCGGGCATCTGTGGCAGGCGGGCCGCTACGACCTGCTGATGCTGGACGTGACCCTGCCGGACGGCACCGGCTTCGACTTCTGCCGGGAGGTGCGCCGCACTTCCGGGGTGCCCATCCTGTTTCTGACCGCGTCGGATGAGGAAATGGACATCATCACCGGGCTGGACCTGGGTGGTGACGATTACATCACCAAGCCCTTCAAGCTGGGGGTGCTGCTGAGTCGGGTGCACGCACTGCTGCGCCGGGCCGGAGGGTTCGGGGCACAACAGGCCACCGAGCTGTGCTCCGGTGGCATCCGGGTAGATCTGCTGGCCGGCCGGGCCGAAAAGAACGGCGTTCCGCTGGAACTCACGGCAGCGGAGTACAAGCTGCTGTGCCTGTTTCTGCGCAGCCCGGGGCAGGTGCTGACCAAAGAGACCATTCTGAACGCCCTGTGGGATTGCGAGGGCAATTATGTAGATACCAACACCCTCACGGTGTACATCCGGCGGCTGCGGCTCAAGGTGGAGGATGACCCCGGCAGCCCGCAGCGGCTGGTCACGGTGCGGGGCATGGGCTACCGCTGGAACGGGGATGTGTGAGATGAAATTTCTGGTGGAGGACGATGTCCGGCAGCTGTTTGCCCGGTTGTGCACTGGGCTGGCTGCGGCCCTGCTGGCGGCAGAATGCGCGTCGTGGGCACTGTGCCCGGCACTGTGCCTGCCGCTGCTGGGGCTGTTTGTCCTTCTGGCGGCCGGGGTGCTGGGCAGTGCCGCTGCTTATTTTGCCCGACGGCAGAAACGGCTGGAGGAAGCGGCTGCGCAGGTGCGTGCCCTGCTGGACGGGGACGCCACTGCCCGGCTGGACAGCGGCCGTGAAGGGCAGTTGTACCGGCTGTTCCATGAAGTGAATGAGATGGCGGCAGTGCTCAACGCCCATGCCGACCGGGAACAGCGGGAAAAGCAGTTTTTGAAGAACACCATGGCCGATATCTCTCACCAGCTCAAGACGCCGCTGGCCGCTCTGAATATCTACAACGGTCTGCTGCAGGCCGGAACGGATGACGCAGAAAATGTGCGGGAGCTGGCCGAACTTTCCGAACAGGAGCTGGACCGGATGGAACAGCTGGTGCAAAGTCTGCTCAAGCTCACCCGGCTGGATGCGGGGACTGTACAGCTGGAAAAAACGGAACAAGATCTGCAAGGTCTGCTGGAGCAGACTGCCCGGCCCTTTGCCTGCCGCGCCCGGCAGGAGCAAAAGCAGCTGGCCGTCGCGGCAGAGCAGGGGGTGTGCCTGTGCTGTGACCGGGTGTGGATGCGCGAGGCCGTGGGCAACCTGATCAAGAATGCGCTGGATCACACCCGCGCCGGGGACACCGTGACGGTAGAGGGCAGCCGCTTTGCCGACTTTGTGCGCATCCGGGTGGTGGACACCGGCACCGGCATCCACCCGGAGGACCTGCCCCATCTGTTCAAGCGATTCTACCGCAGCCGCTTTGCGCAGGATACGCCGGGCATCGGGCTGGGGCTGCCGCTGGCGAAATCCATTGTGGAGGTCCACGGCGGCACACTGGAAGTGGAAAGTGAGCTGGGCCGGGGCACCGCCTTCACCATCCTGCTGCGGAACAGGCCCGCTCTGGCGATCCCTACAAAATTGTAGTCTTGCAGTCACCGGGCTGTAGCAAACGGGTGGTATGCTGTGGACAGATCAAAACGAAAGAAGGTTTTTGTATGAATCTGTTGCAGGCACAGGCCCTTTGCAAGACCTACGGCACCGGCGAGACTGCCGTGCAGGCGCTGAAGGACGTGAGCTTCTCGGTGCCCAAGGGCGAATTTGTGGCCGTGGTGGGCGAGAGCGGTTCCGGCAAGAGCACTCTGCTCAATCTGCTGGGCGGGCTGGACACCCCTACCTCCGGCAAGGTGCTACTGGACGGGCGAGATCTGTTTGTCATGAAAGAGCGGGAGCGCACCATCTTCCGCCGCCGGAACATCGGCTTTGTGTTTCAGGCGTTCAACCTGATCCCGGAGCTGACCGTGGAGCAGAATATCCTGTTCCCGGTATTGCTGGACTACCAGAAGCCGGACACGGCGTATCTGGAAGAACTGCTGGATGTGCTGGACCTCCGCAAGCGGCGCAGTCACCTGCCCGGCCAGCTTTCCGGCGGGCAGCAGCAGCGCGTGGCCATCGGGCGGGCGCTCATCACCCGTCCGGCGCTGATTTTAGCCGATGAGCCGACCGGCAATCTGGACACCCGCAACAGCGGCGAGGTGATCGCCCTGCTGAAGGAGGCTTCCCGCAAATACGCCCAGACCATCGTCATGATCACCCACAGCCGCAGCATCGCCCAGACGGCAGACCGGGTGCTGCAGGTGTCGGACGGCGTGCTGACCGACTTCGGGAGGTGCGCGGAATGAAAAGCTATCTAAGCCTGATCCCCATTTCTGCCAGGGTGCGCAGGCGGCAGAACCGGCTGACCATCCTGTGCATCGTCACGGCAGTGTTCCTGGTCACGGCCATCTTCAGTGTGGCGGACATGATGCTGCGCACCCAGACGGGCCGTGCAGCCGGAAAAAGCGGCAGCTGGCATCTGGAGGTCACCGGCATCACGCCGGAGCAGGCTGCGCAGCTGGTCGGCCAGCCGGACGTGGTGCGGGTGGGTGCCGGAGCAGTATTCAATGAGAACGGCGAAAGCGCATACCGCCTGAACGGCAAGCGGGTGGTGCTGTATGGTGCCGATGCAGATTATGTGAGCCTGAACCGTGCCGCAGCCTTTGCGGGCATCTACCCGCAGGCGGAAAACGAAGTGCTGCTGGGCAAGACCGCTGCACGGGTGCTGCATGTGGGCAGCGGAGACACTGTAACGCTGACACTGCCGGACGGAACGGAAAAGCCCCTCACGGTCACCGGCGTCGGCGGCATCGACGAGGATTTTTACGGCGAGCAGTACAGCATCGTGGATGCCTACCTGCCGCAGGAAGCCTTTGCGGCCCTGCTGACTGCAAACGGCGAGGCACTGCCCCAGACACATTATGAGCTGGAATACACCAGCGCGGCCAGAGCAGCAAAGGCCCTGCCGAAGCTGCGCAGCCGGTACGGGGAGACGGCTGTGCAGGAAAACCTGCAGGTGATGGGTTCGGCAGGGCAGAGCAGCAGTACGGCTTTTCAGACCGTGTACGGGATGGCAGCGGTGCTGTTCGTGCTGGTGCTGCTGGCCGGAGTGCTGATGATCTCCGGCAGCATGAACAGCAATCTGGCCCAGCGCACCCAGTTCTTTGGCATGATGCGCTGCATCGGCATGAGCAAACGGCAGGTCATCCGGTTCGTCCGGCTGGAAGCCCTCAACTGGTGCAGGACGGCGGTGCCCATTGGCCTTGTGCTGGGCACTTTGGCCAGCTGGACGATCTGCGCCGCGCTGCGGTACGGCATCGGCGGCGAGTTTGCGGCAACGCCAGTCTGGCAGTTGAGCCCTGCGGGCCTGTGCGCCGGTGCCGTGGTGGGTGTGGTGACGG
>OLNY01002511.1_pt1 | contig 12681 bp, 5 predicted proteins | sample 1671981 | NCBI WGS metagenome assembly OLNY01 (sample SAMEA3136632, study PRJEB25190) | human gut metagenome | biome: human gut; feature: human-associated habitat; material: faeces | place: Austria | collected 2013 | reverse complement strand
CGGAATAAAGTATTTAATTATATGATAGATGTCGTATATGAGATAAATGGATATGAACCAGAGCCAGGGAGTATAACAGTTTGTAATTATCACAAATCAAAAGGAATGGAATGGGATCAGGTGTTTCTACTTCAATTAAACAAATTTCATTTCCCAGACAATATAAATCAAAAATTCCAATGTGACAAGTGGTATCTAAAAGATAAATACAAAAATACAGAGGCTTTAATAGACAATCAGATAGATTTATTAGTAAATGGTAAGATTACACAAAATTATTATACAAAAACAAAAATAGATGTTATAAATGAAAAAATAAGACTTCTATATGTAGGTATAACAAGGGCAAAAGAGACACTTATAATGATGGGAAGTAGTTATCAAAATGAAGAAGAATCAAAAAATAAAAAGAAAATGCAAGAACCTTGTATATATCTTACAAGATTAAATCAATTAATAAAAAATAAGAGGGGGATGGATAAATAATGAATCAAAAACTAAAATACTTTGTCTACAGTCAAAATTCATTGAATACGTTTAAATCGTGCCCTCTAAAATTCAAATATAAATATATAGACAATATAAATTGGAAATTTGACGGTATAGAAAGCAGAGATTACTATGAAGGGCTAAAATCTGGTAGCGAATTTCATTTATTGTGCGAAAGGTATTTTAAAAATATTCCAATTGGAGAAAATATAAGTGAAGAGTTTCAATTATGGATGATAAAGATAAAAGACACTATAAAAATAGATAGTTCAAAAATATATCTGCCAGAATATGAGGCTAGAATTAAAATAAAAAATAATTATTTAACTGCAAAATACGACTTAGTGATTATAGACAAAGATAGTATAGAAATTTGGGATTGGAAGACAGAATCACAAAACTCAAGCTATAAAAACATAGAAAATAGAATGCAGACAATAGTGTATATGTATCTAGCAAAAGAAGTAATTCAAAAGATTTACAATTTAAATATTGATACTGAAAATATAAGTATGAAGTACTTTAGATTGAAAATAGATAACTACCCTATAACTGTAAAATACAATAAAGAAAAACATCTAAAAAGTAAATATATTATAGAAAGCTTTATAAACAATATAAGCAATTTAGATTTTGATGGATATATACAAAAAAATAAAAATCACTGTAAATACTGTGAGTTTAATAAGCTTTGTAACAATCAAAATATAAATTACGATATGATTAGTGAAATGGAAGAGGAGGATGATTAATGGGACTTAGATTTGTATTTGGAAGAGGGGGAAGCGGAAAGAGTACATACCTGCTAAATGAAATAAAAACAAGAGTTCAAGACAACGAAACATCACCAGTTATACTATTAGTTCCAGAACAATATTCCTTCGAGATGGAAAAAAGAGTGAGTTCTCTTTATTTAGGAAAAGAAAAAGATAAATATATGAGAACAAGAGTACTTAGTTTTAATACTATGAGTGCACTTGTGTTTACAAAAACAGGTGGTTTAACAGACGTTAATATAAATTCAAGTGGGAAAGCTATGATAACTTATAAGGCAATAGAAAAAGTTGCAGATGAGTTAAACGTGTTTTCAAAAGCAGCATCACAAACTGGATTTGTAAGTTCAGTAAGTGAGATGATAAGCGAGTTAAAACAATATAACGTAAATTACGATATGCTTGAATATATATCTGAAGATATAGAAAATGAAACACTTAGATTAAAATTAAAAGATGTTAGCAAGATATATGAGGCTTTTGAAAATGAATTACATGAAAACTATGTGGATTCACAAGATATGCTCAGTTCATTGGCTGTGAAACTAGAAAACACAAGTTATTTTGATGGATGTTATGTTTATATAGATGAGTTTACAGGGTTTACACCAAAACAGTATTCTATTTTAGCAAAACTTCTAAAAAAGGCAAAAGAAGTGACGATTGCATTAACTGTGGATAACGTAAACTACTTAAATTATAGAAAGAATGATCCTTTTTCAAGAACTAAATATACATATGAAAAACTTAGAAAATTAGCTATGGATAACGGCGTAAAAATAAATCCATATGTAGATTTAAATAGAGGAAAGATAAAGCGATTTGAAAATAACAAAGAACTCCTACATTTAGAGAGATACTACCATGCATACCCATATCATGATTATGAAGAAGAAGTAAACTATATAAAAATAAAGGAGTTCAACAATTTATACGAAGAAGTTGAACATATAGCAAAAGAAATAGTAAACCTAGTTCGCGATAATAATATAAGATACAAAGATATAACAGTAGCGACTAGAGATTTAAATAGATATGACTTTTTAGTACACTCAATATTCAACGAATATGAAATACCTAACTTTATCGATAAAAAGAGAGATGTAAAGTCAAATCCGATAATAGTTTTAATAACTTCAGCACTTGAAATAAAAAATAAACGATACTCTTATGAAGTTATGTTTAGATATTTGAAAAGTGGGCTAATAGGTTTAAGTGTAGATGAAGTCAGCTTAATCGAAAATTACGTTATATTAAACGGAATAAAAGGTAAGAAGTGGCTTGAGGAAAAATGGGAATATAGAGCAATAAATAATTACAACTCTGAGATGAGTGAAGAAGAAGCTGAAACCATAAATAAGATAAACGAAATAAAAAATACAGTTCTAGGTCCTGTTATTAAGCTTCAAAACAAATTAAAAGGTAAAAAGAGCTGCAGAGAAATATGTAAAAATATCTATGAATTTTTAGTAGATATAAATATGGAAGAAACGATTTACGATTTAGTAGAAGGTTTTAAAGAAAAAGGTGAATTAGAAATAGCAAGCCAATATTCTCAAGTTTGGGATATAGTTATCGATATATTAGACCAAATTGTCGAGATAATGGGCGATGATGTTGTATCTATGGATAGATTTATCAAAATCATAAGCCTTGGATTTGAAGAATATGAACTTGGACTTGTTCCACCAAGTGTAGATCAAGTTTTAGTAAGTAGTGTTGATAGGATGAAGAACCCAAACACAAAATATCTTTATTTAATAGGGGTTACAGATGGGATATTTCCTCTGATTTCAAAAGAAAAAGGAATATTAACAGACAAAGATAGAAATACCCTTATGGATAGAGGAATTGAAGTAGATATAGATAGTAAGACTAAAACTTTTGAAGAACAGTTTTTAGTATATAAAGCACTTATATCGACTTCTGAAAATCTAATACTGACATATCCAGTTGCAGATTCAGAGGGAAGAAGTTTAAGACCTTCGATAATAATATCTAGGCTTAAAAAGATATTCCCAAAATTAGAAGTTGAAAGCTATCTATTAGAAAATAAAAGAGAGACAGAAGAAGAGATGATGGACGATATCACAGTTAAATCTCCAACATTTAATAAGATGGTAAATAAAATAAAATCATTTGATAATGGTGAAGAAATAGAAAATTTATGGTTAGATGTATACAGATATTTTGCAAATGATAAAAAATATAAAGAAATTACAACTAAGATAATTTCAGGACTTACTTACACAAATATGGTTCATAAAGTATCTGAAGAAAAGATAAATCAACTTTATGAAACTCACAATCTAAGTGTATCTAGATTGGAAAAATACTCATCTTGTCCATTTGCTTACTTTATTCAATATGGACTTAAGGCACAAGAGAGAAAAGAATACACATTTGCAGCACCAGATTTGGGAACATTTATACACAATATAATGTACGAATTCTCAAAATCACTTGAAAAAGATGGACTTCACTGGAGTCAGATTAACGATGCTTATATAGAAAAGAAAGTTGTATCTATTGTAGACGCTATGATTTCACAAATACCAGGATTTATATTAAATAGTTCACCAAGATATAAATATCTATCTTACAGACTTAAAAAGATGCTTATGGCGGCTATAAATATAATCGCTATACAAATCAAATCTGGTGAATTCGAACCTATAGATTACGAAGTTAACTTTGGACAAACTGGAAAATATCCACCGATAAGAATAGTCTTAGAAGACGGAACACAGATTAATCTAATCGGCCAAATAGATAGAATAGATGAATTTGATGAAAATGACGATAGATATATAAGAATAATCGACTATAAATCATCAGATAAAAATATAAATCTTACAGAAGTTTATTATGGATTACAACTTCAATTGTTGGTTTATCTAGATGCAATACTTGAAAGTGCGATGAAAAAGGGAAATAGTATTTATCCAGCGGCGATTTTATATTGTAAAATTGATAACCCAATTGCAAAATTTAATGAAAATAAAGAAGAAGAGCAAATAGACGAAGAAATATTAAAACAATCTAAGATGAAAGGGTTGCTTGTAAAAGACACTCATATAATCAAAAAGATGGATAAATCACTATATGAAGAAGATGTAAAATCATCATTAATAGTGCCAGCAGCTTTAAACAAAGACGGAAGTTTATCAAAGAGCACAAATAGTGTAACATATCAAGAATTTGAGGTTCTTAGAAAATATGTTAAACATGAGATAAAAGAATTATGTGAAGGTATGTTAGGTGGAGATATAAGTATAAATCCTAATAAACACAAAGATAGAACTTCATGTGATTTCTGTATATATAACGCGATATGTCAATTTGACTCAACATTAAAAGACAATAACTATAACATTATAAAAGATAAAAAGAACGAAGAAATTATTCGTATGATGGCTGAGGAGGTGGAATAATGAGTTCTCCAAAATGGACACAGGAACAACAAAATGTTATCGATAGTAGAGGTGGGAACTTGTTAGTTGCTGCTGCAGCTGGTTCTGGAAAAACTGCCGTACTTGTAGAACGTATAATACAGATGATTTTAAATTCAGATTTAAAAATCGATATAGATAAATTATTAGTCGTTACATTTACAAATGCAGCTGCCTCTGAAATGAGGGAGAGAATAGGAGATGCGATATCTAAGAAATTAGATGAAAATCCAGAAGACGAGCATCTTCAAGACCAATTAGTGCTTTTAAACAAAGCGAGTATAACTACAATTCACTCGTTTTGTCTAGAAGTTATAAAATCAAATTTCCACAAAATAAATTTAGATCCTAATTTCAGAATAGGTGATGAAACAGAATGTTCACTTATGAAATTAGAAGCTATTGATGAGACATTTGATATTCTTTATGAGCAAAATGATGAAGAATTTTGCTACTTAGTAGATTGCTATGCTGAAAAAAGAGGTGACTCAAACTTACAAAACTTAATTTTATCTATATACAGTTTTGTTATGTCATCTCCATATCCAAAAGTATGGTTAAAAGAAAGCGCAGAGGATTTTAATATAACTGACGATTTCGACTTTGCAAGATCAAAATGGGCAAAAGCTATACTTGAAACGGTTAAAATACAAATGGAAGGTATAGAAAAGTCACTTTGCAAAGCTATAGAAGATGTATATGGTATAGACGAATTAGTAACTTTTACTGATAAATTAAAAATAGAATATGAAAAAATAAAAGAAATACTATACGCATGCGACACTTCATGGAGTGATGCATATAGACAAATATCATCTATGACTTTTGAAAACTATGCAAAAGGCGTTAAGAGAATACCGAAAGATGCGCCATCTTATATAAAAGAAGAAAAAGATAAAGCGAAGAAGATAAGGGACAATGCAAAAAAATCTATTGAAAAGATAAAGACATCTGTATTTAATAAAAATTATGATGACTTAAAAGACGAAATAAAATTCTTATATCCAATAGTTAAATCTCTATCTGATGTGGTTCTTATGTTTGAACAGATATACAGCCAGAAAAAGCGTGACAAAGGTATTATCGACTTTAACGATATAGAACATTTTGCGCTACAAATTCTGACTGAAACAGATGAAAATGGAGACTTTGTATTTGACGAAGAAGGCAAAAATATTCCTTCAGATATAGCACTTGAATACAGAGAAAAATTCTATGAAATATTTATAGATGAATACCAAGATAGTAACCAAGTTCAAGAGGTTATACTATCAACTATTGCAAAACAAAAAGAACCAAATAGATTTATGGTTGGTGACGTAAAGCAAAGTATATATAGATTTAGACAAGCAAAACCAGAGATATTCCTTCAAAAATATGCTACTTATGATACTGATTTATCTAGCAAATATAAAAAAATAATGCTTTATAAAAACTTCAGAAGTAGAAAAGAAGTAGTTGACAGTGTTAACTATATTTTCGAACATATAATGAGCAAAAATTTAGGTGAAATAGATTATAACGAAGAAGAAAAACTAAATTTAGGAGCCAATTTTGAAGAAGTAGAAGAAGAAAAAATAATACTAGGTGGGGCTACTGAAATACACTTGATGGAGAAAAAAGTACCTGAAGTTGAAGATCCAGACGAAGAAGAGGAAGAAGGCGAAGATTTAGATGCAAGTCAAATTGAAGCTAGAATGGTTGGGAAAATAATAAGAGATATTATGAGACCTAATGAAAATGGCGAGATAATGCAGGTATTTGATAAAAAGCTAGAAACTTACAGAAACGTAGAATATAAAGATATAGTAATACTACTTAGAGCGACATCAGCATGGGCGCCAGTTTTCGCCGAAGAATTAATAAATATGGATATACCAACATATGCAGATATGGGACAAGGTTACTTTGAAACAATGGAAATACAAGTTATAATGTCATTCTTAAAAGTAATCGACAACCCAATGCAAGATATTCCACTAATTGCGATATTACGTTCACCTATATATGGATTTACACCAGAAGATTTTATCGATATAAGAATTACAGATAAAAAAGTTAGTTTCTATGAAGCTATGAGGATGTTTGTTGGTGAAAAAATAGATTTAAGTAATGCAGAAGAACAAGATATAGCTGAAGATGAAATAAGTGACGATACAGGTAATGAAATAATAGATGTAAATATAAATGAAGAAAATAGCTATGCGGATGCTGATATGGATGATTATTATCAAAATATCAATTATGAAGATTTTGAATATGAAAATGAAGAATTTATATACAATGATGAAGTTATATATGAATCGTATATAAATGAAAATGTAGAAGACGATTTAATTTATGAAATAAACTCAAATATTGAAGGAGATGAAGAATCTCAAAAGAGTGAACTTGAATTAAAAGTAAGAAGATTTTTAGATGATTTAAAAGAACTTCAAGAAAAATCTATGTATATGAGCACTGATGAATTCTTATGGTATATATATACAAATAGTGGATATTATGCATATTGTGGAGCTTTGCCAGGTGGAAGTCAAAGACAAGCTAATTTAAGAATTCTATTTGAAAGAGCTAAACAATTTGAAGAGACTAGCTTTAAAGGTATTTTTAACTTTATAAACTTTATAAGCAAACTTAAAAAATCTAATTCTGATATGGGAAGTGCAAAGACTTTAGGAGAAAATGCAAATGTAGTCAGAATAATGAGTATCCACAAAAGTAAAGGGCTAGAATTCCCAATCGTTATTTGCTCTGGCATGGGAAGAAACTTCAACACCATGGACTTTAGAAAAGACGTATTATATCATCATGAACTAGGGTATGGTCCACAGATTGTAGATTTTGAAAGAAGAATCTCGTATCCAAGTATTGCAAAAGAAGCTCTAAAATGCAAAATAAATATAGAAAATATATCAGAAGAGATGAGGATATTATATGTTGCTCTTACAAGGGCAAAAGAAAAATTAATAATAACATCATCTATAAAGGATATAGAACAAAATATGCATAAATGGTCATCAAATATATCAACTGAAAAGATGGTTTCAAAATACGATATATTAAACGGCAAAAACTATATGGACTGGATGATGCCAGCAATTATAAAACATAAAGATTTAGAAGATATTAGAGAAACTTATAATCTATCTACATCTATAAGTATGGAAGATGAATCAAAATGGTCTGTAAAAATTTGGAGTAGAGATGATATAGATTTTGAAAAACACGAAAAAGAAGGAATAAGAGAAGTTCTAAATACTATGGATTTATCACAGCATGATACAGAATACTACGAGCAAATAGAGAAAAAACTAAACTTCGAATATCCTTATTTAGGAGTTGTGAAAAAGGCTGCTAGTATATCTGTAACAGAGATAAAGAAAAGACAAGAAGAGTATGAAGAACAAGAAGACTCTCTTGGCTTATACAAACATAAAACTACACTTAAAAAGCCAAAATTCTTAAGTGAATCACAAAAATCAGAAAAAATAACAGGTGCAAGAAGAGGTACTATAGTCCATTTAATAATGGAAGTTTTAGACTTTGAAAAGGTAAATACAGAAAGTGAAATAAAAGCACAGATTCAAGATTTAGTAAAAAGAAGAATTATAACAGAAAAAGAATCTCAAGTTTTATCACCAAGAAAAATAATGAGATTTTTCAAAAGCCCGATTGCTAAGAGAATGTTATCATCAAAATTTGTAAAAAGAGAACAAAAGATATATACTCAAATAAAAATGAACGATATATATCTAAATGATGAAATATTTAAAAATAATAGAGAAACATACGAAAATGAATCAGTTATGCTTAGGGGTGTTATAGATTTATACTTTGAAGAAGATGACGGACTAGTTATATTAGATTATAAGACAGACTTTGTAGACGAAAATAATAAAAAAGAAATAATACATAAATATAAAAAACAAATAGAGATTTATGCAGATGTTCTTTCTAAATTGACGGGTAAAAAGGTAAAAGAAAAGTATTTGTATTTATTTGGTATAGATGAACAAGTAAAAGTTGATTAAATAATTATAGGTATTAAAAGGAGAGATCAATAAAAGATGAAATTTATTCATACATCAGATTGGCACTTGGGAAAAACTTTAGAGGGAAATAGTAGATTAGAAGAACAAGAGATGTTTTTAAATGATTTTGTAAATATAGTCGAAGAAAATAATATAGATATGGTAATAATAGCTGGAGATATTTATGATACATCAAATCCTCCAGCTGCTGCTGAAAAATTATTTTATAAAACTGCATGCAGATTAGCTGATGATGGGAATAGATGCGTTATAGTCATTTCTGGAAATCATGATAATCCAGAGAGATTATCGGCGATTACACCTTTAGCAGAAGAAATGGGGATATTGGTATTTGGATATCCCCTAAGTAAAACAACTGAGGCAAAATACAAAGGATTTGAGATAACTCAAGCTTTAGAAGGGTGCACAAAATTAAATATAAATGGAGAAAAAGTAACATTAATCACACTTCCATATCCAAGTGAAAAAAGATTAAATGAAGTTATAAAAGGTGATACAGAAAGAGAGCAACAAATATCATACAGCAAAAAAGTAGGAGATTTATTTAGAAAATTAGAAGAGAATTTTGAAGAAGACAGCATAAATATAGCGGTAAGCCATATTTTTGTAGTTGGAGGTGAATCAACAGAGTCAGAAAGACCGATTGAATTAGGAGGAAGTCTCCTTGTACAAAAGTCAGATTTACCACAGAATTCTCAATATACAGCATTAGGTCATCTACATAAACCACAAAAGGCATCAGAGAGATTAAATGCGTATTACTCTGGTTCTCCAATTCAATATAGTAAAAGCGAGAGAGTATACTCAAAAGGCGCTAAGATTGTAGAAGTACACCCAGGACAAGATGCAATAATAGAAGATATTTATTTCAAAAACTACAAGCCAATAGAAGTTTTTAAATGTAAAGGTATAGAAGAAGCTATAAATATATGCGAAGAAAACAAAGATAAAAATATATGGTCTTATTTTGAAATAGTAACAGATGAAGTAATAAATCAAAAAAATATTAAAACTATGAAATCTTTATTAAAAGATATTATAGAAATAAAACCGATAATAAATCAAAGCTATGAATATGAACATGTTGATATGAGGGAAAAAACAATGAAAGAATTATTCGTTGAATATTATAAATTTAGAAACAAAGTAGAGCCTAAGGGTGAACTATTGGATTTATTTTTACAGATAGTTGAAGAAGAAGGTGACGATAATTGAGACCGATTAGATTAGAGATAAGTGGATTAAATAGTTATATAGAAAAACAAGTTGTGGATTTTAGTGAATTAACTTCTAGAGGTTTATTTGGGATATTTGGTAAAACAGGAAGTGGAAAATCAACAATACTAGATGCTATAACTATAGCTATGTATGGAAATATATCTAGAGATACTAAAGAATACATAAATACATCAAGTGATAGTGCGAAAATTAAATATGTATTTGAAATAGGAAATAAACACAATAAAAGAAGATACTGCGTTGAAAGAGATTTTAGAAGAAGTAAATCAGGAACTGCTAATTCAAGTAGAGCAATATTAACTGAAATACATATGGATAATACCGAAAGTGTAATAGCTGAACAAAAAATGAACGTAGATAAGGCTATTATAGATATAGTAGGTCTTACTGCATCTGATTTTACTCGTTCTGTTGTATTACCACAAGGGAAATTCAGTGAATTTTTACAACTAGACGATAGTAAGAGAAGAGAGATGCTTGAAAGAATTTTCAATCTTGAAAAATACGGAAGATCTCTTACAGAAAAAATCAAAAACAAAAGAGACGGCAAAAAAATAGATATAGAAGTTTTAGAAAATAGCCTTTTACAATACGACGGAACATCACAAGAAATATTTGATGAGACTTATAGTAAGCTTACAGAGTTACAAGCTTTATCTAGAGATATGAGAAGAGAACTTGATGAAGCTGAGAAAAAATACAATGATTATAAAGAGATTATAGGATATCAACAATCTTTAGAAGAAAAGGAAAATAAAAAATTAAAATTAGATGAAAAATCTAAAATAATCGAAGAAAATAAAGAAAAAGTAGAGCGTTCAGGTCACGCTAAAATAATAAATCCACATATAAAAAATGTACAGGATTTTGAAAAATCTATATCTCAATATATTACAGAATTAGCAACCTTAGAATCTGAATGTACATCTTTAAATAGAGAGTATGAATCTACTAAATTGAAATATGAACAAGCTCAACATGAAAAAGACAGCAAGTTAGAAGGTCTTATATCTAGTAAACAAAAATTTGAGAGAGCAATTATAATACAAGAAAAAATAAAAGATATAATATCAAAAATAGATGCTTTAAAATCTAAGATATACGATTATGAAAAAGAGAAATCAAATTTAGCAAAAGAAATAGAAGCCTTAGATGAGAAAAATACTCAAGTAAGCAACTTTATAAAAGAAAATGAAAGTAAAATATCATCACTTAGAACTAGTGAAGATTTTAAGGAAAAAGTTTATAAGGCTTTTGAAGTTGAAAAAGAATACCTGAGAATTAAAAAGGAATTTGAGGAAAATCAAAAAGATATACCTGTTTTAACTAAGGAGTTAGATTCATTAAAGAGCAACTTTAGATATGCAGAAAATGCGACTAAAGATGTGAAGACAGAGCTTAAAAATGCTAATGAAAAATACGATATATTAGTTTCAAAAAGTCCTGGAACTAATGATGAAATCGTAGTTATGTCTAATAAAGCTACAAATTTAAAAACTCTTTATGAAAAAATTAAACAAAATGAAAGTAAATTAGAACAACTTCAAGAAAAGTTTAATAAAGATAAAGAAGAAAAATTCAAGTTAGATAGAGAAGTTAAAAGTTTAAAAGAAGAACTTGAAAAATATAAAAATGAAAGAACTTCTTTGGAAAAAAATTTAAACGAAGAAAAATTTTTAAATTTAGCAAATGAATTAAAAAATGAATTGCAAGATGGTAAACCGTGCCCAGTGTGTGGTTCAATGCATCATCCTAATATAGATAAGATAAATAATAACGATAAAATAAACTACATAGAAGATCAAATTAGAAAAGTAGAACAAAAGATAGAAGAGATTACAAAGGACTACGATAGTTCTATACGCCAACAAAGTAAGTTGCTTAGCACAATAAGTATGACTGAGGACTCTATAAATGAAATAAAACGTGAAATAGGTGATTCAAAATCTAGTGATATTAATGATGATTTAAATATGTTATCGAGAGAGATAATATCGCTTAGAGAAAAAATAGCTGATTGGACTGAGAATAAAGAAAAATTAGAAGAGCAAATTAAAGAACTTGAAAAGACTAAAAATAAAAGAGAAAAAGAAGAGCTTGAATTAAGTAAGGATATATTAAATAAGACTGATAATTTAAATTCTTTAAAAGAAAATGTAGATAAAATAGGCAAAAATTATGACACTATAAAGAAAGAATATCTATATTTAGTATCTAATTTAAAAATAGATAATTTAAAAGAAAAAGTTGAAGAAATAAACAAAAACTCTAGAATTATCGAAGAAATAGAAAAAGATAAAAAGCCTTATCTTTTTGCAAACATACCTATAAAAGAAGTTAAGGTTTAATATATTTACTTAGTTATGCTCAAAGAAAATGGGCATTAGGAGGCAAAATATCAATGGCAAGAAGAAAGAAAAAAACGCTGTCGAAATTAAAAGAATATAAATTTAGCAATATAAATTTTAGATTACTACTTTATGTAGTATGTCTAACTGTTATTGGAATACTTGCGATAGGTAGTGCTACTAGCGGTGGAACAGAACAGAAAAAACAGATTTTAGGATTTGTAATGGGAATTATTATTTTAATAATTTTAAGTTTAGTAAGTTATAAATTTGTTTTTAAATTTTACTGGCTTGCATACATATTTAACTTGGTATTGCTTGTTTATGT
>OLNY01002510.1_pt1 | contig 12681 bp, 9 predicted proteins | sample 1671981 | NCBI WGS metagenome assembly OLNY01 (sample SAMEA3136632, study PRJEB25190) | human gut metagenome | biome: human gut; feature: human-associated habitat; material: faeces | place: Austria | collected 2013 | reverse complement strand
TAAATGGAATAGGCAGGCAGTTTTGGCCGCCTGCCGCAAGAGCAATGCTTAAAATGATGGATCAGGATATTCATTATGATATGCGTCAAAAAAATGATGAGTCATCACAAAATGACGAACAAAAATATGAATATGGGATCAGCTAAAAACAGAAGCATATTTATAGTTTTCGGCCTCTGTGTCAGTCAGTGTATGTGTCCATGATGGGCGCAAACCTGCGGCACCGGGGCCATAATTTTTGTATTCTGCAAAGTATACAGTATCGTGAGCATCAATCTTTCCCCAGTCGTGCCAGCCTTCAGGTTTGATATGATCACCTATCTCAGAATTTAAAATGACTACTTTTGCATACTCACGCCATGGGCGGCCAAGGTAACATGTATTAGGCTCACTTCCAATAAAGCGGCAATGATTGAATATGTAGCCATAAGTTTGACCTTTTGGCGATGAACCGGCCGTCACATAGCCACCGCCTTCAGGAAGTGATTCAAGTGTACAATTTTCAAAGTAAGCAGTGGCGCTTCCAAAAATAAAATCGACACCACCGCATATATAAGTATTTTTATAATATTGTCTTCCGTTGATGCGCGGGGCAAATTCCTTCGGACCGCGAAAGCCGCCAGGTTCCTTTTCTTTTTCAGGAAGCGGCCCTGTAAAGAGAGTGTCCTGACTTCCAATAAGACGGCAGTTTTCCACACGTATTCCTTCTCCCTCAGCATATAGAGCAATCGCCTGACCAACTTCCTTTCCAGCGCCAGCAGCATTTTCTACAGTGAGATTGCAAAGAGTAATATCTGGCGCATCTAAAAATAAAGTGTAGGTGCGAAAGGTACCTCGCTTTATTCCGTCTGGCATGATTTCTCTTGCATAGTCATCATATGTAAGAATCGTATTTGAAGCATCGTCGCCCATAAGTGTAACGTGAGGCTGTGAGACTGTCAGCTTTTCGTGATAGCGTCCCGGTGCAATGTGTATTGTGACAGGCATAGGAGCATAGGCTTTAGCAGCCTCAATAGCATCAGCAATGCGTGGAAAAGAAGTAGATTGTCCAGCGTTAATAGTAATCATAATGTGATCCTTTCTGATTTTGTGACTTAAATTTGTACCATACTGATATTTTAAAATATCACCTTTTTGCTGTCAATATGAGCTTGCGTTTTTATGAACGCTATTGTAAGATGACGATAGAAAGGTGAGTAACAATTCAAAGTTTTACATCTTTGTAAAACTTTGAATTGTCATAAAAACGGAGGAAAAACAATGGTAATCAGAGAATACAGCAAGGTTGAACTGGTATTTAGCTCTAGTGAGAGCGAAGCAGTCAAGATTGCACTTGTGAATCTGCGGCGCGATTTAATTCGTACACTTGACTGCAGCGTGACAGCAGGAGGCATTATTCGTATCCTTGTCGGAACGGTGGGCAATCTGCCAGAGTTAGATGAAAAGGCAGATATTTCAAAACTTCGGGCAGAGGATGGCACGTACCGTAAGGAAGCATTTTTGATTCAGGAAAAGGACGGAGAGCTTTTAATTGCAGGAACAGACCGCCGCGGTACAATTTATGGCATTTATGATTTCTGTGAATGGCTTGGTGTATCACCATGGTATTTCTTTGCCGATGTGCCGGTGCGCCGTAGAAGTGAAGCTGTAATTGAAAATGGTTATTGCAAGGTGGATTATCCGTCTGTTGAGTACAGAGGAATTTTTATCAACGACGAGGAAGAGTTAGAGCACTGGGTATGGCGCTATATGGGTGAAACGACCATCGGTGTAAAGACATATGAAAAGATTTTTGAACTGCTGCTTCGCTTAAAGCTCAATTATATCTGGCCGGCAATGCATGTCAATTCCTTTAATCTAAAACAGGAAAACGGTGCGCTTGCAAACCGCATGGGCATAGTTGTCGGAACGTCTCACTGTGATATGCTGATGAGAAGCAATAATCGCGAGTGGAAGCCGTGGCTTGCAAAGAAGGGCTATACCGATGTGGAATATGATTTTTCTATTCCAGGCAGAAACCGTGAAATCTTAAAGGAGTATTGGCGCGAGAGCGTAGAGCAAAACCGTGATTTTGAAGTAAGCTACACAGTTGGTATGAGAGGAATCCACGACTCAGGTTTTGAGACAAAATCACTTGAAGGTCTGACAGGAGAGAAACTACTAAAAGCTAAAATTGAGCTGCTTGAATCTGTTATGGCAGCACAACAGGAGATTCTTTCTGAAACATTAGACACCGAGCCTATGAAGACCTTTGTGCCGTACAAAGAAGTGCTTGAGCTTTATGATAATGGCTTAAAGGTGCCGGAAGATCTGACACTGATCTGGACAAATGACAACTATGGTTATGTGCGCCGCTATCCGGGTGAGAAGGAAAAGGCAAGAAAGAGCGGAAATGGTATTTATTATCATAATTCCTACTGGGCACCGCCGGGAGCTTCCTATCTGTTTATCTGCTCAATTCCAATGTCTCACACTAGAAATGAGCTGTTAAAGGCATACAAAGAAGGCATTCAGAAGGTGTGGGTTACAAATTTCGGCGCAATTAAGCCACTAGAGCAGCAGCTTTCCTTCTACGCAAAGCTTGCATGGGAGGCAGATGGAGATGATAATCGCGATCTTGAAACCTTTGACGAAACTATTTTTTTGACAAGATGGTTAGACAGCATGTTTACAGGACAGCCAGGAAAAGCAGCAGCAGCGCTCCTAGTAGAATTTGATCAGCTCACAAATGCAAGAAAGATTGAGCATATGGATGATGACTGCTTTTCACAGACAGCATTTGGAGATGAGGCAGCAGCACGCATGCATCGTTATGAATATATTTGCAGTGAGCTGGAGAAGATTTATGAGAACTTGCCAGAGCAGGAGAAGGATGCCTTTTTCCAGATGATATTGATTAAGGTGCAGGCAGCTTATTTTACAAATGGCATGTATTATTATGCAGATCGCAGCCGTCTTTGCATAAGACAGGGCAAAAACAGTGATGCAAAGCGTTATACCGATAAGAGCCATGCATTTGATCTGGCGCGCAGAAAGCTTCTCTACTACTACAATCACGTTATGAGTAATGGAAAGTGGAATGGCATATTAACACCAGAGGATTTCCCACCGCCGCGTACAGCTATGTATCCATCATGTCGTGTGCCATTACATGCAGCAGCAGATAAGTTGATTGTCACCTGCTGGAATAACCAAAGTGAGCTCACCTTCACAGACAGCACACACGGTAACGCGAAATGGATTGAACTTGCAAATGCAGGAGACGGCGCACTGTCATATAAGATTGAAAAGCCAGAGTGGCTTGAGATTGTCGGTGCACTTCCAACAGAAGGAACACTTACAAAAGAAACTCGCTTCGTTTTTAGCGTAATACCACAGACTAAATCCTCAGAAGCACTTCACTCTGAAAATGCATCTAATGATGCAAAGTCATCACTTGTTCGCCACGGTGAAATCGTAGTATTTAGCGGTACACAAAAGGTTTGTACAATTCCAGTAACCGATAAGACCGATGATGTAAAGGCTCGTGTACAAAAGGATGCAGAAGATGCAAAGCTGACTAAGGAAGTAGCTTTGCATGTTGCGATTGAAGACAGCGGCAGATGTGTTATTGAGGCAGAAAATGGTACAGCAGTATCAAGCTTGGATGCAGCCGGCTGGAAGCTAATTTCTAATCTAGGCCGTTCACAGGGAAGTCTTTTGGAGGCAGAGATACCTGGTGCACAGTGGTCCTGCCCGTTCTATCTGACACAAGGTGGTGATTTTGTATTAGAGCTTCATCGTTTCCCAACGCTTTGCTCTGTGAGACGTATTCGTATTGGCATATCTGTAGACAATGGTGAAATGAATGTGTTTGAGTCGCAGTCAACAGATGAGCACCGTGCGAATTGGAAACATAACATACTAAACAATGTGGATAAGCTGACAGGCTGTTTTACTGGACTGGCAGCAGGACTTCACAGTCTCACCTTCACAGCAATTGATCCATATGTTTCATTCACACGCGCCGTTTTATACGATGAAAAGAGCGAGGCAGGAAAACAGCTGTCTTGTCAGCTTACAAGTCTGACAAAACTTGTGGATGGAGCTTATAAAAGAAGCAATCTTGGAATTGTCCTGTCAAATCCAGAATGCGAAATGCTTCCTAAGAATATTGATCTTGATGCATATTGTGAGCACTGGTACGGTAATGTAACACCAGAGCCGCGCCCTGTTTTATATCTTCCGCTTGCAGCAGGAAAAGATTCGCTAGAAGAAGATGATATAATAATTCGTCCAGAAGAAAACAGCGATACGATTACGCCGCAGCAGATCTTAGCAAAAGCAGCAAGCACAGTTACAGAGGCAAATGGCATTATCGAAATTGACGCAGCATCTGCAATGGCACAAACTGCATTTGCATCTACAAATGACAGCGCAGACGGAACTTCTTGGAATTATTGTGACAGTCCGGCATATAACGAAAGTGGTCTTGCTATGTATATCGAAAAGGAAGGCTTATCATGGAGTGAACAAGAAGCGCCAAGCCTTCACTATATAGTTAAGGCACAGGGCGGTCATTACCGCATCTGGGTACATACATGGCAGTGGGGAGATGACTGTTCACACTATACTGTAGGAGTAGATGGCGTCATTGTACCAGAAAAAGAACTGTATGGCGGACGCCCGCTATGGAAATATGCATCAGAGCATGTATGGAAGTGGGCACCAGTCTGGGAGTGCGAGCTAGAGAAAGGTCAGCACGAAATAAGCGTGCACAGCCTAAATTCACGCCTTCGCATTGATCAGATACGGTTAGAGAAAGTGTAATATTTTAAGGTACATATGCAAAGCTTCGCAAAAGCACCGTAAGGAAGAAATAAAAGACCTGCCTGCCCATCACTGAGCAAGCAGGTCTGCTAATGTAATACTGTCAAGATAGTCATTTACGATTTCACCTAGTTTCATCCACATACCAATTGTGCGGCATTCAGATGCCTTAGGGCAGGAGGTTGAGCCAGATTCAATACAGCCGACAGGTTCAAGACTTGTTTCTGTAAGGCGCAGGATTCTTCCGATTGTGTATTCACTGGGAGACATAGTCAGACGATAACCGCCGCCCTTGCCGCGCATGCCCTCAAGAAGGTGTTCTTGGACAAGAATTTTTAAAATGCTTTCCAGATATTTTTCAGAAATTCCCTGTCTGGCAGCAATTGATTTTAATGGAATATATGGTTCATTTGGATGCTCTGCGATATCAATCATAACACGCAGGGCATAACGTCCTCTGGTAGATACAATCATAAGTCACCTCAAAAATTGGATTAGCTGTGTCACAGCAGATAAACCTATTATACTACAAGGTAAAAAGGAAATCAAATAAAATGTATCTCTTTTAGAACAGAAAAGTGAGAAAAACCTCTGTACAAATAAGAAAAAATCTTCTACAATGAAATTGTGGCAGCGAGCATAGAGCCGCTGACCAGAGTCTGCGGCGCCGCCGTGGTAGACTTTTGTATAAGCGGCGCAGAGAGGAAATTGAAAAATGAAAAAGACAGGTAAGACAGCAGCATTAGCATTGACCATGAGTATGGCAGTGACAGCAATGCCGTTTGGCGTATCGGCAGAGGAGACAGATAAGACAGTTGTGCGCATTAATATGGAGTCTGAGCCAGATAACTTGGATCCATGGCTTTCAGCAGCAAGCGACACAGAGGCCGTATTTCACAATGTATTTGAGGGACTTGTACTGTTTGATGAGACAGGAGCATTGATTCCGGGATTAGCCGAGAGCTGGGATATTTCCGATGACGGATTGACCTATACCTTTCATTTAAGAGACGACGTAACCTTCCACAATGGAAAGGCATTTTCGGCTGAGGACGTCGTATATACCTATGAATCTCTTTCCGGTTTAGGCGGAGAGGAGGCTCTTTCTTCTAAATTTAAAAATCTGACTTCAGTAGAAGCCGTTGATGATTACACAGTTACAATGACACTTGCTGAGGCTGATGCTGCATTTTTACAGTATACAAGAGTAGCAGTACTTCCAAAAGGATATGAGGATCAGTCAAGTGCTCCGGTAGGAACCGGCCCATTTGTGTTTGAAAAATATGTTCCTGGACAGATGGTTGTTCTGGAGAAAAATGAAGATTATTATGATGAATCCAGAATGCCAAAGATCGATGAGGCACAGATTTATATCATGGGTGATGACAGTGCCGTTTTAACAGCGCTGCAGTCAGGACAGCTTGACGCAGGAATTGTTTATGCAGACAGCGCTGATTATTTAACAGGTGACTTTACTGTAAACAGCTCTCCGCAGAACATGGTTCAGCTATTTGCGTTAAATAACTCAGCCACGCCATTTGATGATGTACGTGTACGTCAGGCATTTGAGTATGCAGTTAATAAGGAGCAGATTATTGACGGTGTATTTGCAGGATATGCTACAGAGCTTTATAGTAACTTCAGCCCGGTAATGTCTTATTTTTATAATGATGAGCTTGAAGATGTCTACACATATGATGTAGATAAGGCAAAGGAATTGATGGCAGAGGCAGGATATGAGGATGGCTTTGATATTACAATCACAGTTCCGTCTAATTATCAGAAGCATATTGATACTGCTCAGGTAATCGCACAGCAGTTAAAGCAGATCAATGTCAACGCAACTATTGAACCAGTTGAGTGGGGTCAGTGGTTAGAGCAGGTATACACAAATGCAGATTATCAGACAACAGTTGTTGGTTTGACAGGAAAGCTTGATCCAAACGATATTTTAGGTCGTTATGTAAGCGATTATGCAAAGAATTTCATGAAATATAATAATCCGGATTACGATAAACTGATCGAAGAAGCAAAGACAGCTTCTGATGAGGAGCGCGTTGAGTTATTTAAGGAGTGTCAGAAGATGCTGACAGATGACGCTGCTGCTGTATGGATCTGTGATCCGAATGCCATTGCTGTTACAAGAAGCGATTTAAAGGGCTACACTTTCTACCCGGTAAGCTTCATTGATTTAAGCAAGCTTTACTACGAGGAATAAATCTATATAAGAAAGGCAGCCCGGCGAAAGTTTTTTCGGCGGGCTGTTTTGGAGTCAGACGTATGAATTATTATATACAAAAAGTAGCGGGCCTTTTGGTAACGCTGCTGCTAGTGTCTTTTATTACATTTAGTGTTTTTCAGATTTTGCCGGGAAATCCTGCCTATATCATTCTTGGAGTAGATGCAGATCCAATGCAGATTGAGGCACTGAATAAGAGCATGGGATTAGATAAGCCTGCACTTGTGCGTTATATAGATTGGATTGCAGGACTGTTTCGGGGCGATCTTGGAATTTCATATCGTTATCAGCAGCCGGTTGCACAGCTTATATCAGATGCGCTTGAAGTAACTGGAAGTCTTGCGATAATAACACTTATTCTGACATTGATAATTGGTGTTTTGGCTGGTGTGTGGCTGGCAGACCACTCAGATAAGTGGTATAGTCTTCCGCTTTCCATGCTCTCACAGGTCAGCATTTCCATCCCGTCTTTCTGTATGGCAATCTTTTTAATTAGCATTTTTACAGTTGGTTTAAAATGGCTTCCATCTATTGGTTTTGTATCATTTTCAGAAAGTCCGTCAGGATGGCTTAAAAGCCTTATATTGCCGTCATGCTCATTAGCGCTTGGTACAAGTGCAATAGTGATTCGTTATGTTAAGGTGTCAGTTAACGGGCAAAGAAAGCAAGATTATGTGCGTACTGCATACAGTAAAGGTTTAGGAAAAAATAAGGTGATGTACCGTCATGTGCTTAGAAATTCCCTGATTCCGGTAATTACAATTTTTGGTATGACAGCAGCAGATATCTTAGGCGGAAGCATCATCGTCGAAAATGTTTTTTCCATGCCAGGAATCGGAAGGCTGATATCTGTCTCAATTTCAAGCAGAGATTTGCCACTGTTGCAGGGACTGACCTTCTACTTAGCGCTCATTGTTGTGGTGTGCAATTTCGCCGTCGATCTGATCTATTCACTGGTAGATCCGAGAATTCGTCTGAAGTAAAGTAGATTGTTCACGGGCTAGTAACCTAGGCTAAGCCATCGTTCGAAGCCCAGTGATAACTTAGGCAGCCCGTGAACTCATTTATTTAGATTATAAAAAGGAAAACAATCCATGAAACGATATTTAAAAAATAAAAGCTTTCTTACAGGAGCAATTCTGGCGTTTATTATGCTTGGGATGCTTGTTGTCAGCTTATTTTGGCTGCCATATGATCCAGAAGAAATGTATCTTGCACCAAAGCTGTCGCTTCCTAGCATATCACATCTTATGGGAACAGATCAGTTTGGTCGAGACGTGATGAGCCGCATAATGAAGGGTATACAGGTATCATTTGGTATTGGTGTTGTCGTTGTAGCAGCAGGCGGACTTGTGGGAACACTTCTTGGTGCCTGCTCTGGATATTTTGGCGGTTATGTCGATGAAGTGATTATGAAAATCGTGGACGCACAGATGGCATTTCCTGGGATTTTGCTCGCGTTAATGCTGATGTGTATATTTGGACGCGGTTTAAGCAATACGATTCTGGCATTGTCAATCATGTCCATTCCGCGTTTTGTACGTATGGCGCGAAGCGGATTTTTAAAGCTTCGTGAAGCAGATTTTGTAAAAGCAGAGCGTGTCAGGGGAGCATCTGCACCGCGAATCATGTTTTTGCATATTTTGCCAAATCTATTCTCAGAGCTGACGGCAACTGCATCACTAACATTTGCGTCAGCTGTCATGTCAGAGGCAGGTTTAAGCTACTTAGGACTTGGTGTAGCACCGCCAAAGCCAAGTCTTGGACTGATGCTTTCAGATGCCCAGCAGACGCTTCTTATGGCACCATGGAACATTGCCATGCCAGCGATTGTGATTACATTGCTTGTCATGAGCTTTAATTTGATTGGAGACGGAATCCAGGAGGTGACTGAGCAATGATTGAATTTAGGGCAGAACATTTTTCATTGGATTTTGAAAATGAAAAAAAGTGGTATCCGGCGGTGACAGATTTTAATATGCACATTGATGCAGGAGAGATGGTTGCACTGATAGGAGAGTCAGGCTGCGGAAAATCCATCACGGCGCTTTCTATGATGGGCCTTCAGCCGCCAAATACACGCATTATGGGGCACATGTATTTAAACGGCGAAAATGGGCAAGAGGATTTAAATGAACTGACAAAAAAAGAGTGGACGTCAATTAGAGGAAAGCGTATTTCCATGATTTTTCAGGAGCCTATGACAGCTCTTAACCCACTTATTAAGGTAGGGAAACAGGTGCGTGAATGTCTTTTAACTCACCAAAAGGGTATAAGTAAAAAAGAGGCAAAGAGCCTTGTTTTAGAACAGCTAAAAAGCGTTGGTCTTCCAGATGTGGAAGATCTGTATGAATGCTATCCTCACCAGTTATCAGGTGGACAGCGCCAGCGAGTTATGATTGCAATGGCATTTATAAATAATCCAGCTCTTTTGATTGCCGATGAGCCAACAACTGCGCTTGATGTCACAATTCAGACGCAGATTATGGATTTGATGCGCCAGATGAATAAAAAAACTAATACAGCTATTCTTTTAATTTCTCATGATCTTGGCGTTGTAAGCCGTCTGTGCAGCCGTGTTTACATTATGTATGCGGGACGTATTGTGGAGAGTGGTCCGGTAGATGAAATTTTAACTAATCCGCTTCATCCATACACAAAAGGCCTTGTAGAGGCGATTCCTGATATTACAAAGCGCGGAAAGCCATTAAAGGCTATACCGGGCAGTGTGCCTGGACTATATGCAAGAAATAATACAGGTTGCGGCTTTGCAGAAAGATGCGAGTACTGTACAAATAAGTGCCAAAAAGAAGTGCCACCGCTAGTGCAGGAAGATGGACGCGCTGTAGCATGCTGGAATAAAAATTTTGACTCAGGAAGGGGCAATACTCATGACTGAACAAATAAAACAAAGACAGCCATTGATTGAGCTAAAAGATGTGAAGAAAACATATCATGACGGCAAGAGAAAAGATGTTTTTGCCGTATCAAATTTTAATCTGACGCTTTACGAGGGGGAGACACTTGGCCTTGTCGGAGAGTCTGGCTGTGGAAAATCAACTATCGGAAATATGCTTGTTCATCTTTTTACACCAGACGAAGGTTCAATTTTATTTCGTGGACAAGACATTGCTTCAATGAATGAGAGGGAGTTTCATCCGCTTCGAAAAGAGATTCAGATGGTCTTTCAGGATCCATATTCTTCGCTTAATCCGAGAAAGAAAATTGGCTGGCTGTTAGAAGAACCGCTTAAGATTCATAGAAAGGATATGAAAAAAGAAGAGCGAAAGGCAAAGGTAGAGGAAATATTAAAAGAAGTTGGGCTTGATGCAGAGTATGCAAACCGATATCCCAAAGAACTTTCCGGCGGACAGCGCCAGCGTGTCAGCATTGCGCTAGCCTTTTTAATGAAGCCTTCCTTTATCGTGGCAGATGAGCCTGTCTCTGCACTTGATGTTTCGGTGCAGGCACAGATCTTAAATTTAATGCGTGAGCTGCAGGAAAAATATAAGCTGACATCCCTTTTCATTTCACATGATCTTGGTGTCGTTTCATATTTGTCCGACCGTATAGGTGTTATGTATTTGGGTCATCTTGTTGAGCTTGGTACGACAAAGGAGATTTTAGAACATCCAGCACACCCATACACAAAAGCATTATTTCATGCAAATGAGAAGGTGGTAGTGGGCGAGATTCCGAGCCCATCAGATCCGCCATCGGGATGTCCATTTCACACCAGATGTGAGTATTGCACCGAGCGATGCAAAACAGAAATGCCGCAGATGCGAACACTTTCGGGTGATGAATACGATGTTCACATTGCGGCATGTCATGGTATACCAGTGTAACTGCATAGCAATCCGTTGGTATCATTAAAATTACCCTTTCGAGCGAATTGCCTTTTGCTTCCACTTTCCTGATGCATAGCGAAGCAGGCATACGATAGATACTACAAGCCAGGTAAGTCCAGTTGTAATCCAAATGCCCCAATAGCCGATCTTTGGAATCTTTGTTAGGATATTGGAGAAAAGCAGACGGCAGACAACTTCAGTAATTCCATTAATAACGGAAAATCCAGCATCGCCGCATCCGTTTAAAATACCTCTTGGAATATAGATCATTCCAAGGAAGAAATAACATACACTTGTAATGCGAAGCGCGGATGCGCCAAGTTCAATAACGTCGGTTTCTTTGACAAAGAGACCGGCGATATTTTTTCCAAAAATAAACATGATAGGAATCATAATGGCACTAAAGATTCCAACAATATAGATGGACTTTTTAAAGCCGAGCTTCACACGGTCTGTTTTGCCGGCACCCATATTTTGACCAGCGTATGTCGTGAGTGCCGCGCAAAGAGAGTTGTACGGCTGGTTGATCAGCTGCTCAATACGGTTTGTGATCGTAAAAGCAGACACAACAGTGGAACCAAAGCTGTTGACAACATATTGCAGCGCAATACATGAGAGTGCTATCATGCTGCCCTGAAGTGCAATCGGAACACCAAGTCGATATGATGTGCCGATAATTGAAAAATTAGGCTTTAGCTGCTCCTTTGTCATGTGAAAATATGGAACCTTTTTAAATGCATAGATTAGGCTTACGACAGCAGACAGTGTCTGTGAAAGAATGGTCGCAAATGCCACACCAAATACTCCAAGGTGAAATACAACGACAAAGAGAAGATCTAAAAGTACGTTGCAAATGCTTGCCATGATTAGAAAGTAAAGTGGTGTTTTTGAATTGCCAAGTGCCTGCAAAATTGAAGAGACACCATTATAGAGTGTGATTGCGACAATTCCTAGGCAAGTTGTTCGCATGTAGATAATAGAGTTATCTATGATATCCTCTGGAGTCTTTAAGAGGCGAAGTGCGGCGGGAGCAATCAGATAACACACAGCGCTTACCACAATAGCAGTAAAAATTAATACATAGAATGAGTTTGCAATAGTTGCGCGAACCTGATCGAATTGTTTGGCACCGTAATTTTGTGAGACAATTATACCGATTCCAAGGGCAAGACCAGATGAAAGTGAGAAAAACAGCCAGCTTATTGAGCCACAGGCACCGACAGCACCAAGCGCATTAGAACCAACGAAATTTCCCACTACAACTGTATCAACCATGTTATATAACTGCTGAAAAATGTTGCCAATAATTAAAGGAATTGAGAAGGTCAGAATTAGTCTGACCGGGCTGCCCTTTGTCATGTCGGCAGTATTTGATGAAGGCTTCATATATATTCCCTCCCTAATGTATAGTCTGCCTTTTTTTTAACATGGTAAAAGCACGTTGTAAATGGATTATTTTTGCTTAAATTCAGCTTAAAAGATAGATATTATTGTCTAGTGCCGTACAGATGACCTGAAAACTCTCCAAACAGCGTTTCTTCCTGCTTGCGAAGGAAAACAGTAATATCTGATTCTCCAAATACAGCCTGAATATGGATAGAGCCAACAGAGGTATCAAGCAGGTGAATGCGGATGTAAAGCATGTTTTCGTTAAGCCATTCTGCGCTTGCTGCATAATGCATAGAAACAGGCACAGGCTCATCGGCACGGTTTCCCATATGTGTAGTCATATTAAGTGTACCTTCTTTTAAAGCACCAAATCCAAATTCAAAAGTCACTGGG
>OLNY01002507.1_pt1 | contig 12699 bp, 20 predicted proteins | sample 1671981 | NCBI WGS metagenome assembly OLNY01 (sample SAMEA3136632, study PRJEB25190) | human gut metagenome | biome: human gut; feature: human-associated habitat; material: faeces | place: Austria | collected 2013 | reverse complement strand
TCCTCGGAAAGGAGTAACAATTGAAGATTATTTTCAATGACGCAACGGAGCTGGTTGTCCAGTCGGCATCAATCCGTGTAGATGGAAGTCTCCTGATCAAGACTATATCGGCAACGGAAGAGGAACTTCGAACCATGTTCCAGGATAAGTTCAAGACTCAAAAGATGACCGTGACAGAACGGGAGTCCACAGTCGCAACTTATGAGAATTACACCAATCTCAACGCTCTTGTGAAGTACATTGGCGGAATTCTAGGACTAGTGATATATCGGGAAAAAGAATCACCAATGGATCGTATTGATGCACTGGAAGAGCATGTGGACAATCTAACGGAAGCTAATAAAAGCCGTGAGGCTGAAAATGCAGAGCTTATTGCTACCGTGGACAGTATCCTCACAGATGTATTGCCGGCACTACTCGGTGATGGCACAGAAGAAACTGATACAGAAAATACGGATACAAAATAAGAAAGGAAAAGAAAGGATGAATGATATGACAACATTTATTGCAAGCAGAATTATGGAAGAGGCTGACAGAAGCATTGAGGCGGGACAGAAAAAATACCGTGCATATTTTGTAAAAACGCGCTTATACAAGAGATGGAAAGACAATGTTGATACCATTTTAAAAACCGATGGTTACGATGAGGTCATCGTAGAAAATTAAGGAGCGTCGCGATGGGCAATATTATAGAATGCAAATTAGAATCGACTTACAAAGAAATATTCACCGGTCTCTGGCAGTATGATTATGGTCAGAAACTGCGAATTACTGGTGGGGACTTTCAGAAGCCGTAGAGATACAGTTTTCCTTAAATTGGTAAGAGCATTTAGAATCAGCATCGAGAACGGAGAAAACATTGAAGACATTGCAGTAGATTATCCAGCATTGACCACGGATGACTTGGAAGCAATTAAGGAAGCACTGAATACTAATTAATGAGAGGTGATTATATGGAAATACGTGCAAGACCGAGAGGTCTTATTTTTATGCTATAGAAATAAGGAAAGGATACATATGATCAAGTTTTTATCAGAAAATTGGGCATTACTTTCGTTCGTGGTATCAGCTATTGCATACATATATTATCAAGTGATAGCTATGCGAAAAGGAATACGTGCACTACTTAGAGCGGATTTGATAAGGCTCTACAACAAGTATCACGACGATCACGGATATTGCCCGTTGTACGTCAAGCAGTCACTAGAAGATGAGTATAAGCAATACCACACACTGAAAGGGAATGGTGTAGGTACGCAAATGTATAATGCGCTCATGGCATTACCGACAGAACCACAACATGAAGGAGAGGAATAATTATGTTTGAAAATTGCGTATTTAAAGTATCGGTAGATACCAAAAAATGGATGAAGAAAGCAGGAATCAGAGCAGTCAAAACTGTAGCACAGACTGCAGTAGCAACGATCGGCACAGCAACAGCACTCGGGCAGGTGGATGCGAAACTTGTGATTTCGGCATCAATTTTGTCAGGGGTTCTGTCTTTGCTGACAAGTGTGGCCGGATTACCAGAATGTAACGCAGAGGGCGAATAATCGTCCTCTTATTATTTATGTGCGACGTCGCACAGGAAGGAGATTAATATGGAAGATAAAAAAAGCATGGAAGTAGCAACTGATCAGAACGAAGGTTATGAATTCGACGAAGGTATCGAGCCGACACCGGAAGAAATAGAAGCAGCCAAGAAGCTGGCGGAACAGGAGGTGTAATCATGGGAGTATATAATGTGCATGGTGGACACAATAGAATTGTACCGGGAGCAGGACACTATCTGGACGAAGTAACAGAAGACAGAAAAATCACAGCTGGCGTGATCGCATTGCTGCAGGCGTACGGACATACAGCTTATAACTGCACGGATGATGTTGGAAAAACAGTAGGAGCCAACCTTGCAAACATTGTAGCAAAGTGTAATGCTCATACTGCAGATCTGGATATTTCCATTCACCAGAATGCGGCCAAGGTGGATCCGGGAGATGGAAAAACCAAAGGCGTGGAAGTGTTCGTATACAGTACCAGTTCTAAGGCTTATGCTGCAGCCGGAAGAGTGTGTGCAAAACTGGCAGCACTCGGATTTACGAACAGGGGCGTTAAGATTAGCACTGGTCTGTATGTCCTGAGGCATACCAAATCACCTGCCATGCTGATCGAAGTTGGATTTGTTGATGATAAGGATGATGCAGATCTGTACAATAAGGTTGGTGTGAATGCCATCTGTAAAGCAATCACGGAGGGAATTCTGAACAGTTCGGTTGCATCCACACTGGCACAGACACCAACACAAGCGCCTAAGCCAGCATCAAAACCTGCAGCTAAACCGGCAACATCCAATCCATACAAAAACGGAAGCACCTACACCCTTAAGGCAGATGCTCTTAGAGTACGTACCGGAGCTGGAACAAACTACAGGGCAAAAACATATAAAGAACTCTCCGCCAATGCAAGAAAGAATGCCTACAGCAATGGCAACCTCAAGAAAGGCACAAGAGTAACCTGCATGGCAACTAAGATGATCGGAAACGATATTTGGATGCAGATTCCATCAGGCTGGATTGCTGCACGATATGGCGGTAAGACTTATGTAAGATAATCAAAATCGTCTTGTACTAACGGGCTAACTCCAAAACCAGTCACAAGAGAAAGGTCGATTCCTTCGTTGGCAAAATATCCCTTTTCGATTGCCACATACATCGGAGCATAGAAGATGGAGTGTGCTACTTCATTTAATGTAACAGGAGTCAGTTCCTGTTTTTTAGTACTTGTGGATTTTGAAGTTTTTGCTGTTTTGTCTGATGCGGATTCCGATTTGTCAGCAGATGTACATGCAAAAAGTGAAGTGACAGATAGTGTAAGGAGTAAAAGAAGTGCAGTGATACGCTTTTTCATAAGATCCTCCCGGTGAAATATATTCTATGGTTTATAGTATATTCGGAAAGAAGAAAACGGTGATGGAAAATCGAGAAAATATATCAATAGACAGGATTTATTTCCCGCTATCGTAGAACCGGTAGCGAGAGAATTTACAGAGAAGTTTGTAAGTGTGCAGGAGAGATTCCATGCGACAGACCCGGATAAGCAGGCAAAACAGTTAGATGATTTCGCACAGCAGGGTATGGAGATGTTTGTGGAATATATGTATGAGCATTTCGAAGAGTTCAAACTTCTGGTAAATGGTTCCTATGGGACGAAGTTCCAGAACTTTGTAGAACATCTGGTGGATATCGAGACAGAATATACATATAAGTTCATGGAAGCGACCGGACTTCATTTTAAAGGAGGAAAGCCGGTTACGAAAAACTTCATGCACATTATGAATAAGGCATTATTTGAAAGCTTTTTCGAAGTGGTAAGGCACGATATGTCCAAAGAAGAGGCTGAAGAATATGTGGTCATGCTGGAAAAATATCACAGCGCCGGATGGGACATTATATACAAAGAAGGCTGTGAATCATAGGTGTATCATTGGTCTTAAAATGGAGACTGATCAAAGAAGTACTTCGTGTTGCACCGGATTATGCGAAGGCACAGAATCTGTCATCTTACGGTGCAGGAGAAAATACAATGGTTGTAGAAGATGCACTTTCAAGAATTGACAGTATCTTAGAAATGCAGCCACTGAAAGAAACAGAAAAAAAAGAAATACCGGCAGATACTTCGATTACATTTGAAAATGTATCATTCCGTTATAAGGGAGCATCAAAGGATGAGATCCTGTCACATGAAGTGCAGGATGGTACAACAATGATGGATAATCAGGGATATGATATTGCATTCAAGAATGTCGGATTTTCTTATAATATAGGAGATGCGGTATTAAAAGATGTCACATTTACGGCAAAACAGGGCGAAGTTACCGAACTGATCGGGCCATCCTTCTGGATGAAGCAACGGCGTCTCTGGATGTAGATAACGAGACGATGATACAGGAATCCCTGTCACGACTGATTAAGAATAAGACGGTCATTATCATTGCACACAGAATGAGAACAGTCGCAGATGCGGATAAGATTGTGGTATTGAAAGACGGTGTAGTTGCGGAAAGTGGTACGCCGGAAGAATTGAAGAAGAAAGACGGCATCTATGCGAATATAATGAAGACACAGCTAATGGCAGCAGACTGGAGCCTGTAGATAGCAGAAAGACCAGTGGGGACAGAAAAAAAGCTACTTTTTCACGTCTCCACTGGTCTTTTTTGTTTTATTTTCTATGAATTAGTGGTAAAATATTGAAGTATTAACGAAAAAATGAGAGGAAAAAAGAGTATGAAACAAAAAAATAGCTTTAGCGGGCAGATTGGCTTCGTATTTGCAGCAGCCGGAAGCGCAGTCGGCGTGGGAAACCTCTGGCGTTTTCCATATCTGGCAGCAAAAGACGGGGGAGGACTTTTCCTGATCATCTATCTTGTGCTGGTATTGACGGTTGGTTTTGTGTTACTGACTACAGATATAGCAATTGGCCGCAAGACGGGAAAAAGCGCAATCTATGCCTATGAATCAATGAGAAAAAAATGGAAATTTCTTGGAGTGATCACATTCCTGGTTCCGGTATTGATCATGACTTATTACGCGGTGATTGGTGGATGGATCTTAAGATATATCGTGATCTATCTTACAAGTTCAGGAAAGCAGGCAGTAGCAGATAACTGCTTTACTTCATTTATCTCTTCTCCGTCTTCCGTATGGTATGGACTGATCTTTATGTTCCTGACTGCACTGATCGTATATAATGGAGTAGAAAAGGGAATTGAACGAGTTTCCAAATTTATCATGCCGGTTCTGTTGATCATGGTAATTGGAATCGCAATTTTCTCACTTACATTAAAGACTACGTTGGATGACGGAACGGTCCGTACAGGATTACAGGGACTGAAGGTGTATATGAAACCGGATCTGACAGGAATCACGATTGGACGTTTCCTTCAGATCACACTGGATGCAATGAGTCAGTTGTTCTTTTCACTGAGTGTATCTATGGGAATTATGATTACATATGGATCTTATGTAAAGAAAGATGTAGATCTGAACAAAGCGGTATCGCAGATTGAAATTATGGATACAGGAGTTGCATTCCTTGCCGGTGTTATGATCATTCCGGCAGTATTCGTATTCTCCGGACTGGATGGTATGTCAGCAGGCCCGGGACTGATGTTTGTCTCATTGCCGAAAGTATTCTACTGTATGGGAGTGGTAGGAAGAATCATCGGAATTCTGTTCTTCGTGCTGGCAGGATTTGCGGCGTTAACATCTTGCATCTCGGTACTGGAATCCATTACCGCAAACTGTATGGAATTATTCCACACAGAGCGTAAGAAGACGACCAGAGTGTTATCGGTGATCTACCTGATCGCAACAGCAGTGATCGCACTTGGATACAGCGTCTTCTATGTAGAAGTTGCACTTCCAAACGGAAGTACGGGACAGCTTCTGGATATCATGGACTATATCAGTAACAGCTTTATGATGCCGTTTATCTCACTGTTATCAGCAATCTTGATCGGCTGGATCATGAAACCGTCATGGATTGCGGAGGAAATGGAACTGAATGGCAAAAAATTCAAGCGTAAAAAGTTATATAATGTGATGATGCGTTATATTATGCCAGTCATTATGATGATTTTATTCCTGCAGTCAACAGGTGTGTTGAATTTGATTATGAAATAAGAATATATAGAAATCGTAGTTTGAAAGGAAGTCGGAGAAATCTGGCTTCTTTTTGTAATTTGAGTATCTAGAAAAGTCAATGAAAGGTGTTGGGCGTATGGATTTTACTTTTTGCTATTAACTAATAATTGCAATTGTGTATAGTTTTATGTTAAAATATATTAAATAATAGTAATTTGGTTTAATAAAGTATGCGATATTATAACAGGAGGGGCAATGGGGAAAGGTTGGTACTAGCAAATTAGGAGAGTTATAATGCTATTTTGATTAATCAGAATAAGAATCAGAAAGAACGGATGAAATTATTACGACAGTTAACGGTACAACAATTAAATACATTGGAAGCGGCAAGCATGAATAATCTGAATAAGATCGGAAACGGAGATAGATAAGAATTAACTAAAAATGAAATAAAAAGTAAAAATATATAACCAAAAGGAGAGTAGACTAACATGAATACAAAAGCAGAACATGCAGCAGAATTACACCAGAGAGGATGCAACTGCGCCCAGGCAGTAGCCTGTACATTTTGCAAAGAATTCGGAATCAGTGAAGACGATATGTTTCGTATCGCAGAAGGTTTTGGTCTGGGTATGGGCGTGATGGAGATGTGTGGTGCATTGTCTGGAATGGCAATGATCATCGGTCTTGATAACAGTCAGGGAGGCACAGAAGAAGGATCCAGAACCAAAGGGGATACATATAAGAAGATCCGAAGCAAAGTAGAAAAATTCAAAGAGAAAAATGGTTCCTGCATCTGCCGGGAGTTAAAAGGTGTGGAGACAGGAAAAGTTCTCTGCAGTTGTCCACAGTGTATCGCAGATGCCGTAGCTTTGACAGAAGAATATCTGGCAGAGCAGGGAAAATAAAGTCTGGATAAAATAAAGCTCAGGGAAAATGAAATCCGGGAAAAGTCAATGCATAATGGAGAAAAGAAATGCGATTAAAAAATATATTAATTGTTGTAAAAGATATCGAACATTCCAAACAATTCTATCATGACCTGTTCGGACTGAATACAATTCTTGACAATGACGGCAATGTGATATTAACGGAAGGCCTGGTACTTCAGGACGAAAAGATATGGAAAGAAGTTCTGAATAAGGATATTATTCCGGAAAATCATGCCAGTGAGTTATATTTCGAAGAACCGGATATCGAAGCATTTGCCAGAAAGCTTGAAAAGTTGTATCCTAATGTTAGGTATGTCAACCGGCTGATGACACACAGCTGGGGGCAGAAGGTGGTCCGTTTCTATGATCCGGATGGCAATCTGATCGAAGTAGGAACACCGATGTAAAGAATTTTGGAATGATAACGGAGGATAAGAAAGATGGGAGTTCAATCAATTGATGCAGAAGATGATCAGTTCGCATATCGTTACGATACACAGTTACTGATCGAGAGAAGAGACGAAGATCTGGATGAAGATGATATCGCAGATTATATTACAGAACATTTTGAAGGTAACAGTCTGATCGCAGCAGGTGATGAAGATCTGGTGAAGATTCATTTCCATACGAATGAGCCGTGGAAGATACTGGAGTATTGCAATTCTGTTGGAGAAATCTTTGATATCGTTGTGGAAGATATGATCCGTCAGGCGAATGGACAGCAGGGATAACAAAGAAAGCATTGAAAGAAGATTCTTCCCTGAAATTCCATCTTCAGAACGCCAAAGATCACGGAGTGACACAGAAAGAGATCGCAGCAGTGATCACACACGTGGGATTCTATGCAGGATGGCCGAAGGCATGGGCAGTAGAAGTTTCGGGAGAAGAGACTTCCAATGAATGGTGCGAGGCAGTATCCGATGAAGAATACGGAAAATTGAAATAATCCTACCGAAGTATAAAAAATGTGATAAAATGGTTGCAGTCAGGGAACTGATTGCAGCCATTTTTTTGGTATCGCCATGTGTTCGTAAGGAGCTGCCAGTGGCAGGTCATGTAGATACAAAAGTATGCAAGAGAAGGTGCTGGCGGACGATTCTGAGGATTAACAGAGACAGAACATGAAAGGACAAGAATCATGAAGATAACATCAGTTGCAGTATTAGGTGCAGGTGCGGTAGGTTCCTATGTGATCTGGGGACTTGCGGACCGTGAAGATATAAAGCTTGGTGTGATCGCCGAAGGAGAGAGAAAGGAAAGACTGAGCCGTCAGGGCTGTGCGATCAACGGAAAGGTCTATCATCCGGAGGTGTGGACACCAGAGGAAGCAGAAAATGTGGATTTCCTGATCGTTTCGTTAAAATATGGTGCATTACCGGGAGCATTGGAAAGCATCCGAAAAATAGTTGGAAAAGATACCAGTGTAATGAGCCTGATGAATGGCGTGGACAGCGAAGAGATCATCGCAGAACAGATTGGAAAGTCACACATTCTTCCGGCTGTGATTAAAGTAGCGTCGCACAGAGAAGCGGACGGATATCATTTCGATCCGGAGACAACACTTGGGATCATCTTTGGTGAATATGAAGCCCCATACGAAAGTGAAAGGGTAAAGGCGGTGAAAGAACTGTTTGCCGGTACGGGAATCCATTACCGCTCAACGGAATATGCAATAGAAGAAGTGTGGTGTAAATTTCGTCTGAATGTCTGCAATAATCTGCCACAGGCAATCCTGGGAGCAGGTGTTGGCTGTTACCGGGACAGTGAACATATGAAAGTAATTCAGAATGGTTTGAAAAAAGAACTGGAAGCAATTGCAGAAGCGAAAGAAATTGACATCAGTAAAGCGGACAGAATGTCCGGACGGGGAAGTGCGGTTCCGCCAAAGGCCCGTTATTCCACATTACAGGATCTGGATGCAGGACGTCATACGGAGATCGATATGTTCTCCGGAGCGCTGATGCGTATGGGAAAAGAACTGGGGATTCCAACACCATATAATGAATATACCTATCATATGATCAAAGCACTGGAAGAAAAGAATGACGGCAGATTTGCCTATACAGGAGAGGAAGAACCAACCTGGTCGAAATAAAAAGTTTGGGGAAGCGATATGTTAAAAAAAGAAGAAATGATTACACTTTTAAAGAATGACGTAGTTCCGGCACTTGGCTGCACGGAACCGGTATGTGTAGCACTGTGCGCAGCAAATGCAGGGAAAATGACGGAAAATAAGATCCGCTCGATAGAAGTGGAAGTAAATGCAGGAATCTATAAAAATGGAATGTCGGCAGGAATCCCAGGCTGTGATTATGTAGGACTTCCATATGCAGCAGCACTGGGAGCATATCTTAAGAATCCGGAAAAAGGGCTGGAACTTCTGGAAGATATCACACCGGAAATTCTGGAACAGATGAAAGAACTGTGCGGTATGGCTGCTGTATCCGTGAAGATTAAAGAGCAGGAGCAGGGATTGTATGTGAAATGTAAGATCAAGACAGAAGCAGATATGATCACATCGGTCATCAGAGGAACACATACGAATCTTGTATATCTGGAGAAAAATGGAAAGATTATATATGAAAAAAATCAGGAAAACGGACAGGCATCAGATAATGCTCTGATTGAGACATTGAAACAGATGACAATTGCACAGATCCGCCAGGTTGCAGATACAGCTTCAGAGGAAGAATTACATTTCCTGATGGATGGAGTGGAAATGAATGAAAGACTGGCAGCTTATTCCGAAGATAAGAAAGTCGGAGTAGGAATTGCAGATACGCTTCGGAGTGAAAAAGGTTCAGAGGTGTTGAAGAATGATCTGTTGACCAGAATTATGCTGAAAGTAAGTTCGGCAGCCGAGAGTCGTCTGGACGGCTGTCCGCTGCCGACGATGAGCAGTTCCGGTGCGGGAACAAAAGGTCTGGTAGTGATCCTGCCGGTCAGTGAAGCAGCAGACGCATTGGGAGTGTCAATGGAGAAAAAGGTGCGTGCGCTTGCAATTGCTCACCTGGTGAACCGTTATATCAATGCTTATATAGGAAAGCTGTCACCGATGTGCTCCTGTGTCATGGCATCATCAACGGCTGCATCCGTAGGAATTGCTTACCTGCTGGGAGGCAGTGACGAACAGCTTGGGTATGCGGTGCGAAATATGTCCGGGACGGTAACGGGAATGATCTGTGACGGCGGAAAGGTCGGTTGTGCAATGAAGGTTGCAACAGGATCATCAGCAGCCCTGCTTTGTGCGCTGACGGCCGTTCATGATGCGCCGCTTCGTGTGAGTGACGGTATCTGTGCAGAGACACCGGAAGACTGTATCCGTCATATGGCACAGATCGGTAATCAGGGGATGGCGCAGACGGATAAAGAAATCATTCATATTATGGAGCAGAAAAAGTGATGACAAAAAAAGTGAAACAACAGCATATGTTTTCAAATAAAATGATCGCCGGTATTCTGATACCGGTCGTTCTGGAACAGTTATTGAATTCAATTATGGGAACGGCAGATACGATGATGGTAAGTAATATTGGATCTGCAGCTATCTCGGCAGTATCGCTGGTGGACGCTATCAATATTCTTGTGATACAGGCATTTTCGGCACTGGCAGCAGGAGGAGCAATTGTCTGTTCACAGTATATCGGACAACAGAATAAAAAGATGGCGAATGAATCTGCAAGACAGGTGTTATTCATCATCACGGCCATCTCGATTGCAGTCAGTGTGTTATGTCTGGGATTTAAGAAACCGCTTTTGCGCCTGATTTTTGGTTCAGTAGAAGCTGACGTTATGAGAGCCTCAGAGACATATTTCTTTTATACAGCTATTTCATTTCCGTTCATAGCGGCATATGATTCGGCGGCATCCATTTTTCGCGCGCAGGAGAATACGAAGGGTCCAATGCTCATTTCCATGATATCGAATGCGATGAATATTGTTGGAAATGCAATTATGATCTGGATTTTCCATATGGGAGTTGCGGGTGCGGCAATTTCTACACTGGTCTCCCGTATATTCTGTGCAGTGGTAGTATTGATTCAATTAAGAAAAGACCGACAGCCAATCGTGGTAAGAGATTACCTGAAAATCCGTCCGGACTGGGCAATGATCCGGAGAATACTCGGAATCGGAATTCCGTCCGGTGTGGAAAACAGTATGTTCCAGCTTGGGAAACTGGCGATACAGTCTACCGTATCAACATTAGGTACAACAGCAATCGCAGCACAGGCAATGACAAATATTCTGGAGAATCTGAATGGAATGGCGGCAATCGGAATTGGTGTAGGGTTGATGACAATTGTAGGTCAGTGTATGGGAGCGGACAGAAAAGATGAGGCGGTCTATTACATAAAAAAATTAAGCGTGATCGCAGAAGTGGCAATCATTGTAAGCTGCTTGCTGGTATTTGCATTGACCGGACCTGTAACAGTTCTTGGCGGCATGGAGCCTGCAAGTGCAAAGATGTGTTTCCATATGGTAATCTGGATTACGATTGTGAAGCCGATTGTATGGACGCTGGCATTTATTCCGGCATATGGACTTCGTGCGGCAGGAGATGTGAAATTTTCAATGGCTGCATCCTGTATTACAATGTGGCTGTGCAGGTTCTGTCTGTGCGTGATACTGATCCGGTTTCTGGAATTTGGAACGATGGGTGTCTGGATCGGAATGTTTGCCGACTGGACGGTACGTGCAGTAATATTTACATGGAGATTCCATAGCAGAAGATGGTTAAGATATAAAGTGATTTAACCATTATTATGAATCAATAGAGTATGAGATCAAAACAAATAATAATCAGGAAGATTAAAGGAGAAAGAAAATGAATGAATTATATGAATTGATTGAAAAAAAAATAAAGGCATCCGGATATCCGAGACCAATCTCGGGGGCAGATGTATATGATGATATCTGTGATCAGATCGATGGAAAAGAAAACGGGACGTATTTATTATTGTCAAAATTTGAAGAAGATGTGGTATTTGAGTATCATATTACGATTCGGGATGAGGATTTTAATCTGGGAGTTCTGACGATGAAGACACCGGAAGGTACATTTGAAGTAGACTTCGATGCATAGATTTACTTGGGATTCAATTTACTAACTGGGGAAGCGGCCTCTCAGTCCTTGAAGGAAACAATAGAGAAGGCTTCTTGTTCAGGTTCCATACCATAAGAAACACTAAGAGAGTCAGAATCACCTAAAAGCAAAGGAACTACGCTCAAACTCGGCGTTCGCCTCAAACACGTTCGCTTCGTTCCTTTAACGGTGCTTCTGACTCTCTAACTGTTTCTAACGGCATTCCACATTCACAATAATCCTTCTCTATTGTTTCCTTCAAGTCGTGACTGGCTGCGGATGCTAATAAATGAAATGCCCGGAAGTGTAACCCGGTGGAGACCACAACCGTTACGCAATTGCCATTTAATTTGTAAGGCATTCGACACCCACGGAATAAAAAGTAGAAAGCCGTTCCAGTGAATGTGAAGAAGGTGTTGGAAATAGTTAAGCGTCAAAATTATGCGTTGGGTTTTCGAAATTTGCCTGTTTGAGCCGAATGGCGAGTTGCAAATTTCGGAAGCCCGTTTTTAGCATAATTTTGACGCTTTAGTATTTCCCGCCGACGGAACCTGAACAGGAACGGCTTTCTACTTTTTATGCAGGTCCGGGTCGTCGTGCCTTTCTGAATTAAATCCCAAATCAACTCAGACTCTGTCGTGATTGATCTCGCGATAAAATAACCGCGCAATCTCATCCTGTTTATCCGTCTGACCAAGAATCCACATCAGTTTTGCAACGATGGATTCTGTTGTCATATCATCGGACTGCAGGATTCCTTTATGATTACTGAATTTTTTTCCAACCTGATATACGCCAAGATCACAGCCTTCTTCCGGCACCTGTGTGGTGACAGCGATTGTCTTGCCGGAATCTACCCAGGAGAAGATCGCTTTTTCAAAGGAATCATCATATTCCGGAATACCGCCGATACCAAAGGTTTCCAGGATGATAGCATCATAGTGACCACTCAGCAGATCGAAAATCTCAGCTTTGACTTCCGGAGTCAGTTTCAGCACAAAGACACGGTCATTAAGACTTGCGTAAGATTTCAGATCCTGAGGAG
>OLNY01002502.1_pt1 | contig 12714 bp, 11 predicted proteins | sample 1671981 | NCBI WGS metagenome assembly OLNY01 (sample SAMEA3136632, study PRJEB25190) | human gut metagenome | biome: human gut; feature: human-associated habitat; material: faeces | place: Austria | collected 2013 | reverse complement strand
TATAGAAAAAGAGCTATCGCTAGCGGATTTTTTTACCCGCTATTGCGACAGCTCCATAATTAATACCTACAAATTATAGTAGTTTTATCTTCTATATTGTTATAAATAGCTTCAGCTACACTATATGGCATATTAACACATCCATGAGATCCATTTGTTTTATAAATAGACCCTCCAAAACTACTTCTCCAACTTGCATCATGAAGACCTATTCCACCATTAAACGGCATCCAGAAACTTACTGGTGATGCATATCCATCTCCTCTTAATACAAAGTCTTTAGCCTTCCAGTCTAATCTATATACACCTGAAGGAGTTCCATTTCCTTGACTTACATTTCCAGTAACTATATTTCCTTGAGTAATTAATTCACCATTTTTATAATAAACAACTGTTTGATTACTTAAATCTACCTCAACAAAAGTATTTATTATATAATCATCAGTTGCATTTGGTGTTTTAAATGTTAAGTCCTTTGTTATTTCTTTGCCATTATTTATAGCTTCAACTATCTCATTAACAGTTGCGTCCCTATCTATATAATATATTCCTGGTGTTGTACTAACTTTTATAGCTTCTCCAGACCATCTAGTGAAATCTCTATAACTACCTAAATAATCATAATTACTTCCTAAACTATTTATATATTCTCTAATAGCATCTTCATTTAATGTTACATTAAAATCCCCATCTATATTAATCCATGTATTTATCAAGCTAGAATCTATTACAATTTGATCACCTGAGGTATTATAAATAATTTTTGCCTGTATATATTTATCAGCAGTATTTTTAGCTTTAACTACTACATCTGTTTCACTATTATATTTAGGATCTTCATAACATCCCTCTTTATCTAAATCTAAAACATTATTAATATTTTGAATATGAGTTAAAACCTTTGAATAAAACTCATCATATTTTACTTTATTCCCTTTATCTTCCTTTACAATTTCATATCCATTATCAGTATAATTAATATATGCATTTACAGGGTCTTTCATATTTTCTTCATTTAGACATTGAAGATTACCTAATACTTGCTTTAATAATACATCATCATAAGAGATTCCATCAGTGATTGTATATTCATTGTTTTTAAACATATACTTAATCCATGAAAAAGGATTTTGTTTTTCTAATAACTCATCTATTCCATTAGAAAAATCATAATTTAAACTAATATCTGTTCCTTTTAACTCTTCAGTATTATCATTTCTCTCACTAATAGTTAATACATAATCACTTGCTTTTTGAGCCATCAACTCTTGAGCTGACTTATCACTCTTTCCAGTAACATTAACCCCATTTATATATGTTCTGAAAAAGAAGTGACTATTAAAATATGCAGCCATTATTAAATATATTGCTAATAAGCTAGCGACTACTATTCCTGCTGATATCAAAATTTTCTTGTTCTTTTTATCATTTATAGTTTTTTCATTAACTTCTACAGTTGCCATCTCAACAGTTCTTTCTATTTCTTTATTCTTTATTGAATCATCTAAACTAACCTGATCTTTAACTATTTTGTTAAGCTCGTCTATATATTTAGAATACTCATTAATACTAAGCTTATTTGCAAATAACGCAATACGTTCTTTTGCTCTACTTACATCATCCTTAGTCTTAACTGATAAACTCCTATAATACTCATCTAACAGGTTATTTTTATATTCACGAATATTATTATATCCTAAAAAATCACATAAGTCTTCTAATTGATTATCTTTGTCTCCATATTTATATAATAAAGCTTTATATATATTTTCATTATATGGATTAAGTTTTATTATTTCTTCTATGGTGTTAGTTTCTTCATCTTTAGGAATCTCATCTTTTAGCAAAGCTTTTATTAACTCATTGGATTTTTTTATATCTTCTGTTTCACTATACTTATCTACAGAATCAACATTATTATCATTTAAAAAATCAATAATTGCAAAATTAATATTAAATATACTTTCAATCATAGAATTAATTAACTTATTTATTATTGCTAAAGAAATACCATTCTTAATTTTTTCACTATCTAAAACTATATCTTTTTCCTTAAATTTAAAAGGTTTTTTTATTAGTTCAGAGTTAATATTTAACTTAGCATATATTACATCACCTGAATTATTCTCTTCTTTATTATTACTCTTTATTTCCTCTAAAGTATTTTCCCATGTACAATAACTATTTAGATAATATTTTTTATTAAATGTATTATTATCAATTTCAGTTATTCCAAACTCATTAATAATTTTTATTCCTTTAGAAATATACCTTTCTAAATATTCATATCCAAAGCTTTCTCCATCTTTTAATAATTGTTCAATACTATTAAACCTTTTTGTACATTCTTCAGTAAATGTTGGAACTGAATTAAAAGCTTCTTGTAAAAATTCTGCTCTTATCTCATTTAACTTAATAAATTCATCTGGAAAATTAATATCCCCATTTAGCACTTTAAAGTTCATACTATCCTCCCATACCATTAACATTAAGTCGTTAACGAATTACCCCTTTTTATTTCTGCATCTTTCATTATACTATTAAACTTTTGTTAATTTATTACAATTTTAACACAAAAAACTTCTATTTCATATATAATTTTAAAAATATTTTATTTTAAAAATAAATATCCAAAAGCATATCCTGCATATATAAATGCAAAATTCCATATAGTAATACCTATAGCTGAATACAGAGTAAATTGTATAAGCTTAACATTAAATGTACCTGCCACTAATGATATTAATGTTCTAGCAACAGGAATAATCCTAGATATAAGAATACCCATATTCCCATATTTATCTATATACATAAAAATTTTGTCTATAGCCCTTTTGGATTTAGGAAACTTGTTTTCCCATTTGTTTAAAATAGGTTTTCCACAATAATGCCCTAAAGCATATAAAACAAAACTTCCTAAAAGTCCAGCAATAACTGATATTATAAGGGTATATATAAAATTTAATCCATCGGCTTTAACTAATATACCTGCAGCTGGCATTATTAATCCTGCAGGTAAGCCTGGCAAATTTAGATATTCTAAAAAAACTATAATACCCAAAAATAAATATCCGTATTTACTCATATATTGAAGTATATCATTTATATTAGTCATACCTTCAATCTCCTTTAAATAAATTGTTTATATCTAATAAAGTTTTCCTAAAAATAACATTACAGTTAATAATCCACATAAAAAACCTATTATTCCGCCTCCAATAACATCTGAAGGATAATGTACACCTAAATAAATCCTAGAGAAAGCAATTAAGCTTGCCAATAATATTATTTCTAAAGAAGCTGCATTATCAGTCTCTATAAAAACAGCAGCCACAGCAAAAGATGATGCAGTATGTCCTGATGGAAATGAATAGGTAATTGGCCTTGATATTAAAAGTTCTTTATCACTATCACCGTAAAATGGTCGTTTTCTCTTTACAATATGTTTTATTATTCCTTCACCTAAAATAGTTGTAATTATAAGTGCCATAAGTATCATTTGTCCTAATACTCTATAATCTTGTTTTGTCATTAGCAAAACAGATATTATTATCCATACAATCCCTAAGTTCCCTGCTGAAGTTATAATTGGCATTATCTTATCAAAAGTCTTGTTTCTAAATTTCACATTTATCCATCTAAAAATCGTATTATCTATCTTTTTTAAAATTTCTATCATTTTCTTCTCTCTTTCAATAGTTTTAGTTATTAATTTTCATTATTTATATTCTTTCCATCATATATAAGCTGTATTCATTTGTTTTTCTTAATAAAAAATGTGATATAAACTTGTATTTAAACATTTATAAATATAATTATTCACTTAATATTTTTTAGGTAATAAATATGCTCCTAACATAAATAATACACCTAAAATTAATAGTCCAATATATCCAACATTAAATACAGCTGGATATTTATCACTTATATTAAATAAAGTTATTTTTCCATAATTTAAACTGTTGAATAACCCAATTCTTTAAAATATCCATATGAAATAGAAAAGGTAAAAGCTCCAAATAATCCACCAATGAATGGTATTAAATACGTATTTATAAATGGATTGTTTCTTCCTAATTTACAATTTTCATTTTGCTCATCTTCTTTTCTTTTTATCCTTTTATTTCTTAATAATAAATAGCCTATAAAACTTCCAACTGGTATTGAAAGCACAAAAATATTCCCATAATTAATAGGTTCTTTAAATTTTTTAGCTATTTCTCCATCATTTTTATCATAGTATGCATTAGTACTTTTATATCCACTTTCTCTTGAATTATCTACTGTAATAATATTTTTATCTATGCTACTTAGTAAGTATATACTTCTTAGTAAATTTATTTTGTAACTATATCACAAATTTATTTTCTCTATACATAATAGTGTTACCTAACTTTAAATTAAATAAAAAAACCTCAGTAATCAAAATTTTAGATTACTGAGATTGATATTATCTTATGCTGTTACTACATTATCCATTTTTTCACTTGTAACTTTATCCTCTTTTAAAACTAAATTTAGTACTAAAGCTACTATAGTTCCAATAGAAATTCCTGATGAAAATACCATCTTGATTCCTTCTGGTAACTGAGCAATAAAGTCTGGTCTAAATGTTACTCCTAAGCCTAATCCAATAGATGTAGCAATTATTAATAAACTACGCTCTGTAAGTTTAACCTTACTTAAAGTCTTTATACCAGCAGCTGCCACTGTACCAAACATAACTATTCCAACGCCCCCTAAAACAGGTTGTGGTATTTGAGTTACTAATGCTGCAACCTTAGGTAAAAATCCAAGTACAACTAATATTATACCAGCCATAACAGCTACATATTTACTAGCAACCTTAGTTAATGATATAACTCCAACATTTTGGCTAAATGATGTATTAGGGAATGAACCAACTACTCCACCAATTATACTACCTACACCATCTGCTAAAACACCTGCACCAACTTGTTCCTCTTTCATATCTATATTAGAACTTTCTCCAACTGCCTTTAAGCATCCAACTGTTTCAATTGTAGTTACAAAATAAGCTGGTAAAAATGCTAATAATGCTTTAAAATCAAAAGTTACTCCATACTCAAATATCTTAGGAATTGAAATCCAGCTTGCTTCTTTAACAGCATTAAAATCAACCATTCCTAACGGAATACAAATAATATATCCAACAATCATTCCTATAAGTATAGAAGCACTACTTATTATACCTTTTCCATATCTATTTAATATAAGTGTTATTACTAATACAAATCCTGCTATTCCTATATTTCTTAAGCTACCATAATCTGAAGCTCCTACGCCTCCTGCGGCCCAATCTATAGCTACTGGTAATAAAGTTAATCCAATTAAGCATACAACTGTACCTGTTACTAATGGTGGAAATAACTTCATTAATGGTTTTATAAAGAAACTTAATATAATTTCTAAAAATGCGCCTAGGATAGTTGCACCAATTATTCCTGGTAACCCAAGAACTGATCCTACTGAAATCGATGGAGATACAAACGTAAAGTCTGTTCCCATTATACAAGCAACTCTTGATCCTACTTTTCCAATTCCCTTAGCTTGTATTATAGTTGCTATTCCAGATGCTAAAATTGTTGCACTTATTAACGCCGTAGTAGTTGTTGCATCTAATCCAAGTGCACTTGCTATTACTAATGGAACTACTATTATTCCACCAAATGCTGCAAATATATGCTGAATTCCAAATAAAATTTTCTTTGGTAAGCTTGGATTATCATCAACCCCATAAGTTAAATTAATATCCGTTTCATAATTCTTTTCACATTTCATTAGGTTATCTTCCTCTCATCTTTGTATTAGTACTTCTAATAACTATAAACTTCCCTTTTATATCTAATCGGCTGTTACTAAATTTTGGTGAATATTTTATGCAACATACCTATAATGTAAATTGTGTCCTAAAAAAAACAACGTCTCAAAATAAATTGAGGCGTTGCTATAAATTGAAATCTTATTAACTCTGCAACTCCCCGTAGTCTACTAATTTAAGGTTAGTAGGTAGAAACATTCGGACCATATTACCGATTATATACGAGTTTTTTTATCTTACATACGTATTATATCACGAACGTTATATATGTCAATATTAATTTTTGTTTGTATTTTATTCATTCCATAATTGTGATGTATAAATTCCTTTATGCCCTGATACAAAAACCGCTATTATACAAACCATCATTGCAAAAACTATATCATTAGCTCCAAAAAGCTCCACATACATCATAAAACAGGCTATAGGTGCATTAGTTGCACCAGAAAAAACTCCAACAAACCCTAATGCTGCTGCAAATGCAAATGGAACTCCAAATATATGTGATAAAGTTGCTCCAAGAGTAGCTCCAATAACAAATAAAGGCGTAACTTCTCCACCCTGATATCCAGCTCCCAAACAAAGAGTTGTTAATATAAGTTTTATTATGAATGCCAAATAAGGAACATTACCCTCAAATGCATCACTTAATAATCCAAGGCTTAAATTATTATATAATCTATTTCCTAAAATTAATGTTGCTATTACCATTAAGGTTCCACCTATAAATATCTTTAAATAAGAATTTTTGCAGTACTTTCCTAATACCTTTTTAAACCAATGAGTCATATATACAAATAATCTGCTTGCTAACCCAAAACAAATTGCCATTGCAATTACTTTTAATACCATTATTAATGTAAAAGCTTCAACTGGTGGTATTTTATAATGACTATGCTTTACTCCTAATAACTTAACAACGGCATTCCCAGTAATAGAAGCTATTATCGCTGGAACCATGGAGTTATAACTTAGACTACCTATATTAGCTATTTCTAAAGCAAATATTGTTGCTGTAATAGGTGTCCCATAAACTGATGAAAATCCTGCCGCAACACCACTTATTAACAAAATTTTCTTTTCATCTACTGTACTTTTAAAACTTCTAGCTAAAGAACTTCCTACTGTTCCCCCTATTTGCACTCCTGAACCCTCTCTACCTACTGATCCACCAAAAAGATGAGTTAATATAGTCCCTAAAAAAACTAAAGGAGCCATAATAAATTTTATTTCTTCTTTACTACCATTTATATCTTCTATTATTAAATTATTTCCCTTTTGAGAATTATCACCAAACTTTGTATAAAGATAAGTCATAAAAACTCCTGATAAAGGTAAAATAAATATTAACCAATAATATTTTAAATTTAAATCAACAGCTTTTTCTAATAGTATTAAAAATATACCTATGAATAATCCTGAAATTCCACCTATTAATATAGATATTAAAGCTAACTTAATTATTTTAGTACTTTTCATTTGCTTCACTCCTTTACCCTCTTACTTATTAAGTTCCCCTAAACAAAAAAATAATGCCTATAAACATAATGGTTTTAAAACTAATATCATTCCAATATTAGTTTTATTGAAATATATATTTGCTTATGATATAATCAAAAAACGTAGGGAATGAAGTTCTCCCTTGATAATTATCAAAACCGCTTATTATAGCTAATGACTTCTACAACTTTTTTTGTTGTAGAAATCATTAGCTTTTTTTATTTATAACTGAAATATAAAATTCAGTTCTTCATCAAATTTAAATACAACTTTAAGGAGAATTAGTATGTTAACGAAAGTTTTTTTAATCATTTTAAGTCTATTTTTAATTGGGATTTTAGCAAATTATGCAGGAAAGCTAGTAGAATTTATAAAACTTCCATCCCTTATAGGAATGATTTTACTAGGTATGTTTATAGGCCCTTCATTTTTAAATGTTATTCCAAAAATAACATTAGATATAGCACCCTATATTAAAGATGTTGCACTCGTAACAGTATTATTTATAGGAGGCCTAGGAATAAGCCTAAATCAAATGAAACAAATAGGCAGACCTGCGGTTTTATTAAGTATTATTCCTGCCACCTTAGAAGGATTAACTATTGCTCTTTTATCTATGATATTTTTAAAATTCACCTTTGTACAAGGCGCTATTTTAGGCTTTATAATTGCAGCTGTAAGTCCAGCTGTTTTAGTTCCTTCAATGGTTGATTTAATAAGAAGAAAAATTGGACAAGATAAGGCAATACCACAAATGCTTTTAGTAGGTTCTTCTGCAGATGATACAGTTGCAATTACCTTATTTACAACATTTTTAGGTATTTATATGTCTGGTGTAAGTGGAAAATCAATATCTATTTCTAAAGAACTTATATCAATTCCTCTTACTATACTTATAAGTATTGCTATTGGATGGCTTCTTTCCCTTTTGACTAAGAGTATTTTAAAGTCTATAAATAGTAATGGATTTAGAGTTGTTTTTTCTTTATTTATATGTTTATTAATTAGATTTGTAGAAAATAATTTTCATTTAAAAATGTTTAATTCATTATTAACTATAATGATTTATGGATTTTTCTTAAGAACTTATTTAGATGATCTCGCTAAAAAAATTCAAGATGGAATTAATGTTGTTTGGAAGTATGGAAAGTTATATTTATTTACCTTTGTAGGTATGGCCATTAATCCAAGTCTTGTTGGTGAATACCTGTGGATTGGTATAGGAATGCTTATTATATCTTTAACTGTACGTTCTATAGGTGTAGTTATTTCATTAATAGGTACTGATTTATCATTTAAAGAAAGAGTTTTTTGTGTAATTGCATATTTACCTAAAGCAACTGTCCAATCAGCAAAAGCTGGAATACCTCTTCAAATGGGAGTTGTTGGCGGAGAAATAATGCAAGCTATTGCTATCCTAAGTGTTTTAGTAACTGCTCCAATTGGTGCTATTGGTATAAAAGTTACATCTTCAAAATTATTAAACCAAGGAAATAATAATGAGGAAATAGCTATATAAATAGAAAAAATCCTATATCAAAATACTTATTTAAATTTTGATATAGGTTCTTTCTCTTTATTCGTATTTTTTTAAGAATCTTTATTTCAACTTCTGGTATACTTTTTTATTTAATTATATAGAAAACGTAGACATAGATTTTTCTATAATATATTCAGCTTGTTCATATATTTATATATTTTTTAACCTTAAATTACTTAATACTATGTACAATATCTCTTGTTGTTTTAATATATTCTTTAGTTTTACCAAAATCATTTTTAGCAATACCTAAATATAATATATCAATTATTGTTAATGCATCTATTCTTGAAGTTATAGCACCAACTCTTAATTCTTTTTCATAATTTGGTAAGTATATAGTATAATCTGCAATTTTAGATAGTGAATTTTTATTATATCTAGTAATAGCTATAGTTTCTGCTCCATTTTCTTTTGCCAATCTTAAAGGAAGATTAACCTCTTTTGTTTCTCCACTATAACTTATTCCTATTGCTATATCGCCCTTTTCAATATGTACAGCTGATGATATTTGAGTATGTGGATCCATTTGATATAAAATACTTTTATTTATTCTAAGAAGCTTTTGTTGTAAATCCATTGCAACTAATCCTGAAGCACCTATTCCAAATAAATAAATTCTTTTAGCTTTAGTCATAGCTTCTATAGCATTTTTTATAGTATCAATATTCATTAATTCCATAGTTTCTTCAATACTTGATATATTAGAAACCTTAACTTTCCTCATTATATCCTTTATAGTATCGTCTTCATTTATAATTACACTAGTATCATTTTCTTTTTCATCTCTATCTTTTGCCAAATCTACCTTTAATGCAGTAAACCCCTTATATCCAAGAGTTTTTGAAAACCTAACCACTGCTGCCGGTGAAATGTCAGCTTTATCAGATAAATCCTGAGCTGATAAACCTATAACCTCATCTTTATTTTTAAGAATATACTCAGCTAATTTCTTTTCAGTATTTGTAAAACTATTAAACCCTTCTTTAATCTTAAATATGCAACTCATAAAATCACCTTTCATTGGTTTTATTTATATTTATATCTTAAAATTTTACCTAATTATACTTTAATTTTTCCCCCTATTATAAACTTTATATTTAAATATTATCTTTTAAAGATATTTTCTGCAATATTTATATGTATTTTTATCCAAATAAAAAAGTGATAAATTGAATTTACTATTAAAACTCAATTTATCACTTTTAACTTAACATTAAATAAACGCTCCAAATTCAGGACTATCATTAATATCATTAAGCAAATGCTTAATTTCTTGATCCTTGTCTTTATCCATAACCAGGATGACATCTCCTGCATCAACAACAACCAAGTCTTTAACTCCAAACCCAATAATAAGTTTTTCATTTCCACCAAATATGGAGCAATTTTCACAATCCTGAATATAAACATTATTGCTTATCTTATTGTTTCTATATTCGCTTAAATACCTACTTAAAGCACTGAAACTTCCAATATCATCCCACTTAAAAGTTCCTTTTATTACATAGGCCTTTCTAGTTCTTTGCATTACTCCAAAATCTATAGAAATGCCATCTATTTTTTCGTACTCTTCAATAGTTACTTTCTCTTCATCTTCTTCTCCTAAATGCTGATATATATTCATTAATGACTTATACATCTGTGGTAGATATTTTTCTATTTCTCTTAATATAACATCTGCCCTAAAAACAAACATACCTGAATTCCATAAATAAGTTCCCTTTAACAAGAAGTCTTTAGCTACTTCAATATTAGGTTTTTCAGTAAACCTTGCAATTTTATATGCTTGTGATGCAGAGGCTATCCTATCTCCCATTTCAATATAACCATAACCAGTTTCTGCTCTTGTTGGAGTAATTCCTATTGTAACTATTCCTCTACGTCTATTAGCTATTTCAATAGCTTCTGATAGTGTATCTAAATAATCCTTTTGACCTTCAATATGATGATCAGAAGGTAAAACCACCATTACCGCATCATTATCTTTTTTTAATAACTTAATAGCTGATAGCCCTATACAAGTAGCAGTTTCTTTATTTGCTGGTTCAGTAAATATATTTTCAGAATTAACGTCTGATAACTCACCTCTTATTTTTTCTAAATAATCCTTGTTAGTTACCACATAAATATTATCCTTCTTAATTAAAGGAGTAATTCTTTCAACTGTATTTACTAAAAAGCTTTTATTATTAATAACCTTTAAAAATTGTTTAGGTTGATTTGCCCTTGATAAAGGATATAGCCTTGTACCTTTTCCTCCAGCTAAAATTAGCGCGTATATCACAAAATTCCACTCCACGTAGTACTATGATTTATTATATGTGTGCTTTTTGCCAATTGTGAAATCATAATATTATTTCATTACCTTCTTTAAAATATTTATTTTTTCTTTATAAGGTGCAAATCTTATATTAAATTCTACAAATGTCCCTCTTTTCATTACTGACCTTTTATGGGTAAAAGTATCAAAACTCGCTTTACCATGATAATTTCCAATACCACTATTTCCTACTCCACCAAATGGTAGATTTCCATTAGCAACATGAATTATAGTATCATTTATAGTTACTCCTCCAGAAGTGGTAGCCCTTAAAATATAATTAATATTTTTCTTACTTTCTGAAAAATAATATATTTTCCATAGAATCCTTTTTCTCTGCTGTACTCGCTTTCCAGTCGATACGCATAAACATCGCCAACCTGCCATGTACATTTATAAAGACGATACTTTGAAACCTTCTTTTCCGGCGGCTGCGGGGAAAGCAGCTTAGTTCTCAGCTTTTCCAGCGTTCGCATCCATGCCTCCACATACTTTCCACCGTCATCTTCCCAGCGTGCCAGCTCTGCTTCCGGATGATCCAGAAAATACAATGCCTTTTCTTTTACTTCCGGTGTCAGCCGACCATAATTCCACAGTGTATCTGCCAATGCGTACCAGAAAAGTGGTTCTTCTTCCTCATCTCCGATGCAATATCTGTTTTTTTCCATCAGCTTCTTGCGTGCTTCCTCGTTCGAATTACCACGCCGCAGCAGATCCACATAATCTCCGCGGATATCACTGGCTGTGTCGTTTGAGTATAACGCTGTGCCCCATGCGCCCATATTTCTTACCTCGTAACTGAAATCCTAATGGTATCACTTTTTAACCCCCTTTACATCCAAAACCGCAACGGCTTCATACTATGCTTCTAACTTTTTCCTCACACTCTCTTGATTTAAAGTCAAAAAATATATCTGATCTAACTTTGACAAAATGTATTTTTTTCCTTGTTTAATTGGAGGTAATATTTTTTCTTTAAACTCATTCTCAAAAAATTTTCTTAATTCCTCTTCTGTGTATTCTTCATATTCTATTTGAGGTGTCATAAAAGATTTCCCCTGGAAAATTTCCTTTTTGGAGAGCACTATTATTCTTCCTTCAATATCGCATTCTTCTAACGAAGAATAATTTATCGAATCATCAAAATCACCTATGAAATATTGATAATTAACATAATACACATTTCCATAATTTGATTTTTGTAAATTAATCCTACATAACAAATCAGCTCCCTTTAAATAGAACATATTTTTTTTCTTTTTAAATCCCTGTAATTCAAATTCTTTTTCACAAAATTTTTTAAATTGCTGTCTTTCCATTTATTTATCACCTCAATACAATTCCAACATCATCCACACTGATAACTCTCCGAATCTCCGGATCATAATACCTGCTCTGCAGATAATACATCCCGCTCTCTGCATCGAAATAATATCCTCTGTAGCGGAACGGGTTCTTCTTTCCGATGGTCGCTGCAAGTGTACCGGTTGTGCTGATCGTTTTGCCCCA
>OLNY01002498.1_pt1 | contig 12725 bp, 9 predicted proteins | sample 1671981 | NCBI WGS metagenome assembly OLNY01 (sample SAMEA3136632, study PRJEB25190) | human gut metagenome | biome: human gut; feature: human-associated habitat; material: faeces | place: Austria | collected 2013 | reverse complement strand
ATGTTGTTGAACCAAGAAAAAATTATATGTATAAGTATGCAGAATTTTAGGAAAAGAAAGGAGTTAAATTATGGCTAAGAAGGGACACGACATTCCAAGAGATAATAATATATTAAGAATACCTCTTGAAGAGGCTATGCCAGACAATTACCTTCCATATGCGGTTGAAGTTGCAAAGGACAGAGCTCTTCCAGATGTAAGGGATGGATTAAAACCTGTTCATAGAAGAATACTTTATGGAGCATATCTTTTAAAGGCATTTCCAGATAGACCTTATTATAAAAGTGCAAGAATAGTTGGAGATGTACTTGGTAAATTCCATCCACATGGTGATTCATCAGTTTATGATGCAATGGTACTTATGGCACAAGATTTCTCCACTAGGGAACCTTTATTTGATGGACATGGAAATTTTGGGTCTATGGACGGTGATGGAGCAGCTGCTATGCGTTATACAGAGGCTAGACTATCAAAAATAGCTATGGAAATGCTTAGAGATATAGATAAGGATACTGTTGATATGGTTCCAAACTATTCAGATAGTGAAATGGAACCTAAGGTATTGCCAGCAAGATATCCAAACCTTTTAGTAAATGGAACATTTGGTATTGCTGTTGGGCTTGCGACTAATATACCACCTCATAATCTAGGAGAAGTTACTGATGGGGTGCTTGCTTATATAGATAATCCCGAAATAACAACTAAAGAACTTATGGAGTATATTAAGGCACCAGATTTACCTACAGGTGGTGTACTTATAGGTAAAAATTCTTTATTGTCTGCTTATGAAACAGGGGAAGGAAAAGTTACTTTAAGAGCAAAAACTAATATAGAAAAACTTGAAAATGGTAGATATGGAATAGTAATTACTGAATTCCCTTATAGAAGAAATAAATCAAAAATACTTCAAACAATATCAGAAATGACTGGTGATAAGAGATATCAAAAGGCTTTAGAAGCAATTACTGATATTAGAGATGAATCAGATAGAAGTGGTATTAGAGCTGTTGTTGAACTTAAAAAGGCTGCAGATTATGATACTGCAGATAAGATATTAAAGTACTTATTTAAGAAAACGGATTTACAATGTAATATAAGTTTTAATATGGTAGCACTTGCAAATGGTAAACCGCAAACTATGGGATTAAAGACTATAATAATGCATTATGTTAACCATCAAAAGGATATAGTTACAAAGAGAACTATAAAAGAACTTGCCATGGCAGAAAAAAGATTCCATATAGTTGAAGGTTTTATTAAAGCAATTGATGTTTTAGATGAGATAATTAAGACTATTAGGGAGTCAAAATCTAAAAAAGATGCAGGTATAAACTTAATTGAAAAGTTTGGATTTACAGAAATTCAAGCAGAGGCAATATTAGAGCTTATGCTTTATAGATTAACAGGGCTAGAAATTAAAGTGTTCCAAAAGGAATATGCAGAGCTTGAAAAAACTATAAAGAAATTAAGAAAAATATTATCTGAGGAAAAAGAGCTATTAAGAGTTGTAAAATCTGAATTAAAAGAGATTACTGATAGATTTAGAAATCCAAGAAGAACTATGCTAGTAGAAGACGATAGTGAAGCTAAAATTGATTTAGATGAACTTATTGTTGTTGAAGATGTTATGATTACATTATCTAAAGATGGATTTATAAAAAGAATACCATTTAAAAATTATCAAAGATCAAATGCAAAAGCTGAAGATATAGAGTATAGAGAAGGTGACGAGCTTAAATTCTTATTTAAATCTAATACTACAGAAAATATTCTTTTATTTACTGATAAAGGGAATATGTATCAAATTAAAGGCATAAATATTCCAGAAGGAAAGTGGAAGGAAAAGGGCGAAAGAGTAGATTCTATAATAAAAACTTTAAATCTAGATGATGAAAATATAGTAGAGGCATTTTCTATAGGTGTGTTAGATGGAAGTAAGAGTGTTCAATTTATAACTAATAGAGGTATAATAAAGAAGAGTTCTTTAGATAAGTTCCAAACTAGTTATAGTAAAATTCAAGCATTAAAATTAAAAGAGAATGAATATGTATTAAACATAATTTTATTAGATAGCGAAGAGGATAAGCAATTCTTAGAAGTAAAAACTAAATTAGGATTAAAGTTTAGTTTAGAATTACCTAAGATAGAAGATACACAAAGAAATATTTTAGGAACTCAATTATTTAACTTAATTGAAAGTGATGAAATAGTAAATGTAGAATATGTAAATGAATTTGAATTTATAACATTTAGCGTTGGAGTAACAGCAAAGGGTATATTAAAGGGATTTGCAAGAGCAAAGGCTAATGATAGATTAAAAGTTAATACAGATACTTTAAGTACATTATTAATGTTTACTGATAAGGGAAATGTTTATAAGATACCAGCATTTTTAATTTCTAATGTTATTAAGGAAGAAATTGCAATAGAAAATATAATTGATGGATATTCAAAAAAAGAAAAGATAATAGATGTTTATTCAATTAAGACTTTTAATGAAAAAGATATGGTTTATTTCTTTAGTAAAAAGGGAATGATAAAAAAGACTTCATTGAAAGAATATGATGGAAATTACTCATCATGCCAAGCGTATAAATTTAAATATGAAAATGATGAATTAATTTCAGTATGCATAGAAGCCAATGATGGAGAAATAGTAATTATAAGTAAAAAAGGAATGGCAATTAGATTCCTTAGTGAAAGTGTAAATGCTATGGGAAGAGTTGCCTCAGGAGTAACAGGAATAAGCTTAAAAGAAGATGATCAAGTACTTTCAGGAAATATACTTAAATTATTAAGTAATACTATGGATGAAATAGCTATAGATGATAATAGAAATGAAGAAATTACCTTATTAACAAAAAATAAAGAAAAAAAGGTAGTAGAAATAAGAGATATTCGAGTTCAAAATAGAGCTGGAAGAGGAACTAATATTATGGTTATTAATTTAGATGACGAAATAACAGAAGCGTTATTTGCTTATAAATGTAATAAATAAAAGGGAGTGTTAAAAGTGAAGGTTGCAGTTTTATTAGCAGAAGGTTTTGAAACTATTGAAGCATTAACAACAGTTGATATTTTAAGAAGAGCAGGTGTTGCTTGTAGTACTTTTGGAACAAAGAGTTTAGAGGTGACAACATCTCATTCAGTAACAATAAAGGCAGATAAAGTTTTAAATGAAGAAGCTTATGATTATGATGTTGTTGTATTACCAGGTGGTATGCCAGGATCAGTAAACTTAAGAGATGATGAAAAAGTTAATGAACTTGTAAAGAAGTTTTATGATGAGGGTAAGATTGTTGCTGCAATATGTGCAGGTCCAATTACTTTAGGAAAGCTTGGAATAGTTAATGGAAAGAATGCAACATGCTATCCTGGGTTTGACGATCAATTAGTAGGATGTAATTATAAAGAGGAACTTGTAGTTGTTGATGGAAATGTTATTACTGGAAGAGGTCCAGCAGCTGCAATACCATTTGCATTTGAAATATTAAAGCATGTAGCACCAGATAAAGTAGATCAGATAAAAAACGCAATGCTATTTTAGTAGTTAGTAGTTAATGAAAAAATAAAGTCAGCTTAAGCTGACTTTATTTTTGATTTATATTAATTGTTAACTATTAATTACTAACTAAACGAACGGGGTGGTTATTTGGAAAAGTGGATGGTTAGAAACGTTAAGTTTGATACTTTAAGCTTTGCAAATCAGCTTGGTATAAGTCAAGTGGTTGCAAGATTATTAGTTAATAGAGGAATTTATAATATAGATATAGCAAAGGAATTTTTAGGAGGAAATATAAGTGAGTTTAATAATCCTAAGGATATGCTAGGAATGAATGGTGCTGTTGAATTAATGCAAAATAGCATAATTTCTAGTGAAAAGATTCTTATAGTGGGAGATTATGACGTGGATGGTGTTATTAGCACCTATGTTCTTTATACTGCTATAAAAAAATGTGGTGGAAATGTTACTTTCCATATTCCAGATAGAATTAAAGAAGGATATGGAATAAATGAAAGTATAATTAAAAAAGCTAGTGAAGATAATGTTGATATTATAATTACCTGTGATAATGGTATAGCTGCAATAGAGCAAACTAAGCTTGCTAAGGAATTGGGATTAAAGGTAATAATTACAGATCATCATGATGTTCCTTTTGTTGAAGAAAATGGTGAAAGAAAATATGTTGTCCCTAATGCTGATTTTGTTTTAAATCCTAAGCAGGAGGAATGCAAATATAAGTTTGATAAAATTTGTGGAGCTACTGTAGCTTATAAATTTGTTGAATGTCTTTACGAAAAATTTAATATAAATAAAGAAGAACTTTATGATTTGCTTCAATATGTTGCAATAGCTACTGTTTGTGATGTTGTTGATTTAACATCTGAAAATAGAATAATAGTTAAAGAAGGTTTAAAAAGAATAAATTCAACAAATAATATTGGATTAAAAGCTTTATTTAAGGAAACGGGATTAGAAGATAAGACTATAACAGTTTATACTTTAGGCTTTGTTATAGGGCCAAGTATTAATGCTTCAGGGAGACTTGAACAAGCGGAGTGGGCATTGAAAATGCTTCTAAGTGATAATGAAATTGAAGCTAAGGAATTAGCAGAAAAGCTTAATGATTTAAATAAAGAAAGACAAGAGCTAACTAAAGAAGGATTAGAGGAAGCACTTGAAATAATAGAAAAAAATAATATGGCTAAGGATAAGGTGTTAGTTGTATATTTAGAAGATGTTCATGAAAGTATTGCTGGAATAATAGCAGGAAGAGTTAGAGAAAAATATAATCTTCCTACAATTATTTTAACAAAGGCACATGATGGAGCTAAAGGATCTGGAAGATCTATTGAAGAATACAATATGTTTGAAGAGTTGCTTAAATGTAAAGATTTATTAGGAAAGTTTGGTGGGCATCCAATGGCAGCCGGAATGTCTATACCAAAGGAAAATATAGATGAGTTTAGAAGAAGACTAAATAATGTTACAACACTAACTGAAGAGGATGTAATTCCTAAGGTTTCAATTGATATGGGCTTAACTTTAAGTCAAATAAATTATGAGCTAATAGATGAAATATCATTGTTAGAACCTTATGGTAAAGCAAATCCTAAGCCTACCTTTGGGATGAAAAAGTTAAAAGTTGTAGAGGCAAAGATATTAGGCAAAAATAAAAATGTACTTAAGCTTAAATTAACAGATGGAAGACTTTATATTGAAGGTATATATTTTGGTGATATAGAAGGTTTTGAAAACTCTATAAAAGATGAATTAGGTGAAAATGAGTATAATAAAGTATTTAATGGCATATCTAATAGTCTTTATTTAGATATAATTTGTATGCCAGATATTAATGAGTTTAATGGAAATAAAAAGGTTCAATTAGTTATAAGTAATTATAGAATTTCAAAGTAATGTATTTTTAATTAAAAGAAGGGAATGTATCAAAATTCTATTTTCATATTTGAAATATAGTTTTGATACATTCCCTCTTTTGGTTAATTAAGTTAGGATAGTTAACCTCTTAGGACAAATAATTTACCACTTACTTAAAGTCCGTTTACATTAAAAAATGATTAGAATATAATTTGAGTATGGAGGGCGGAGTGAAGATGAGAATACGAATAGAGGTAGATAATCAAATAGATGAAAATGAAGTTATTATTAAATGTAGTGAATTAAGTGAAGAAATAACAAAAATTCAAAGGGTAATTTCAGAGCTAATAGCAGAGAAAAAAGAAATGATATTTTATAAAGATAATACAGAATATTATATATGTATAGATGATGTGCTATTTTTTGAAACTGAAGAAAGTTCAATTTATGCACATACATTAAGTGAAGTATATCAAGTTAAGTATAAGCTTTATGAATTAGAGGAGATTTTACCAAAGAATTTTGTTAGAGTATCTAAATCTACAATTTTAAATATTAATCATATTTATTCAATAACTCGTAATATAACATCTTCCAGCTTAGTAGAGTTTAAAAACACACATAAGAAGGTATATGTATCTAGGTCTTATTATAAGGTGTTAAAATTAAAATTATCAGAAAAGAGGAGATAAGATGAGAGAAAGAAATATATTTTGGGGTATATTATTTGTTTTAGGTGCAATTGGTTTAGTAATAGGCAAGATGGGGTTTTTATCTGATGTTAATCCATTTAGTTTAGGATTCTCAGTAATTTTAGGTGCTATTATTATAGATAGCTTATTTAGATTAAATTATGCAGGAATATTATTTCCAATAGCTTTTCTTTGTATAATATATGATAAACAGCTTGGAATAACTGCACTTACACCGTGGACTGTTTTAATTGCAGCTTTATTTGGAAGTATTGGTTTATCAATGATTTTTCCTAAAAAAAATAAGTTTTTTAAAAAAAGTTCATCTTGGAGTTGGGAAGAGGGGGAAAAGATAAATATTGAAGATGAAGGTAATATAAAAATATCAGCAGCTTTTTCAGGAGGAACAAAATTTATAAATACTGATAAATTTGCAAGTGCTAATATTAGTTGTAAATATTCAGGTCTTCAAGTATATTTTGATAATGCAGTAATGGCAGAAAATACAGCAGTTATTAAATTAGATGTAGCCTTTTCAGGATTAGAGTTATACATTCCAAAAAACTGGAATGTTGAAAATAGAACAAATGTATTTTTAGGTGGAGTAGAAAATAAAAAATATGGAGATAAAGTATATACTAATACTTTAATATTGACTGGAGATGTTAAGCTTTCAGGAGTAGAGATACATTATATATAGTTTATAAAATAAATAATAGGGTGCTTTATAAAGCATCCTATTATTTATTTTGGAAAGTTATTATTTCATTCCATTTTCGTATTGTTCAACCATACGTTTAACCATTTCTCCACCAACGCTACCGCATTGTTTAGAAGTTAAATCACCATTATAATCTGTGAAAGGAACTCCCATTTCACTAGAAACTTGGTTTTTGAATTTAGCTAATTTATCTTTAGCATCAGGTACTAAGTTTTGTGCCATTTAAATTCACCTCCTTATATCTTTATGTTAATAGCTTATCCTAATAAAGAAATTGTATTATATTTAATTAGAGGAAAAGGTGGAAAATTACTGGGTTAGTGGTAGAATATATAGGGATGGTTAGCTATTTACAACTTAAATTTGGTAAAAGTTAAATTATTATTAGAATTAAGAGTTGAAATTTGGTTAAAATCTTAATAAAAGTATTTAAGGTAAATATTTAAAATTTGTGTAAAACTATATTATTTTAATAAATATAAATAATAGTATAGATACATTAATAATCAATGAGGTGTTTTAATGAGTAAGTACAAGATTATAATGACTGGTGGGGGAACAGCAGGACATGTAACTCCTAATTTAGCTTTAGTTCCAAAGTTAAAAGAGAAAGACTTTGAAATAAAGTATATAGGAAGTTATGAAGGAATTGAAAAAGAAATTATAGGTGATGCAGGGATACCTTATTATGCAATTTCATCAGGAAAATTAAGAAGATATTTTGATATGAAGAATTTTTCTGATCCATTTAAAGTAATGAAGGGTGTAATGCAAGCAAGTAAAATCTTATCAAAAGAAAAGCCAGATGTTATTTTCTCAAAGGGAGGTTTTGTTGCTGTTCCAGTAGTTATTGCTGCATCAATGAAGAAGATACCGGTAGTATCTCATGAATCAGATTTAACACCAGGTCTTGCAAATAAGCTATCAGCTCCATTTTGTGATAAATTATGTGTAACTTTTAGGGAAAGTTTAAGTTATATAAAAGATGGAAAAGGTGAATTAACAGGTACTCCAATAAGAGAAGAGATATTAAAAGGAAATAGAATAAGAGGAAAAGAAATTTGTAAATTTAATCAAGATAAAGAAGTTATTTTGGTTATTGGTGGTAGCTTAGGTGCTAAGAATATAAATGATGAAGTTAGATATCATATAAAGGATATATTAAAAAGCTTTAATATAATCCATATATGTGGTAAAGGAAATTTAGATAAATCATTAGATGGGGTAGAGGGATATAAACAGTTTGAATATGTTAAAGAAGATTTACCACATTTACTTAAGTATGCTGATTTTATAATTTCTAGAGCAGGGGCAAATGTAATATTTGAATTATTAGCATTAAAAAAACCAACATTATTAATTCCTTTATCTAAAAAAAGTAGTAGAGGAGATCAAATCTTAAATGCTAATTCATTTGAAAAAGAAGGATATTCTTTAGTTTTAGATGAAGATGAAATGATGGAAAAACATAACTTAATGGAAAAACTTTTAGAATTACAAGTAAGAAAAAATGATTTTATTAAAAATATGAATAATAGTCAAATGAAAAATGGTGTTGATGCAATTATAAATGTAATAATGAATAGTATTAAGAAAAAATAATTTTGCATATAACCGTTTTCGAGAAAATAAATTTGAAAATATGAATCTAAAGAACTTGAAAAAATTTTTTAGTGTTATATAATGAAATTAATGGAAAATTTAACATAATAAACTAACAAAAGTAGAAGAGGTGCTAAAATGAAAAAAGTTTCAATAATATATTGGAGTAATGGTGGAAATGTTGAAGTTATAGCAAATGCTATAGCAGAGGGAGCTAGTATAGGAGATGTAGAAATTGAAACAAAACATGTTGCAGATGCATCTATTACAGATGTTCTAGAAGCAGATGCAGTAGCTTTTGGAAGCCCAGCAATGATAAACGATGATATAGAAGAAATAGATATGAAGCCTTTTATTAATAGTTTAAGAGGATTAGAAATTAAGAATAAGCCTTTAATATTATTTGGATCATGTGGATGGCGTGATACTAAGTTTATTGATAAATGGGAAAGTAATATGGAAGACTATGGATTTAATGTTTTAGGAAAGTTAACAGTTAAAGATTCTATTGAACAGAATAATTTAATGAAAGCTAAAGAATTAGGAAAATTATTAACTTCAGACATGTAATTTTAATTTGTTTCATATCTACTAAGTGAATAAATTATGCAGTTTATGTAAGCAACAATGGTATATTATTGAAATTAAATATAGTTTAATTCGATATATACCATATTATTTATATGCTTAATTTTAAAAAAGGGAAGCGAGGTAGACAAGATGAGAAAAATGAAGACTATGGATGGTAACACTGCTGCTGCACACGTATCATATGCGTTCACAGAAGTAACTGCTATTTATCCAATAACTCCATCATCACCAATGGCAGAACATGTTGATGAATGGGTTGCACAAGGTAGAAAAAATATTTTTGGACAACCAGTAAAGGTTATGGAAATGCAATCAGAGGGAGGAGCAGCAGGAGCGGTTCATGGATCATTACAGGCTGGAGCTTATACTACTACATATACAGCTTCACAAGGTTTATTATTAATGATTCCTAATATGTACAAGATATCTGGAGAAAGACTTCCAGGGGTTATACATGTGTCTGCTAGAGCACTAGCAACATCTTCATTAAATATTTTTGGAGACCACCAAGATGTTATGGCTGCAAGACAAACTGGTTTTGCAATGCTTGCAGAGGGTTCAGTTCAAGAAGTTATGGATTTATCAGCAGTTGCACATTTAGCTGCGATAAAAACTAGAATTCCATTTATGAACTTCTTTGATGGATTTAGAACATCACATGAAATTCAAAAGATTGAAGTTTTAGAATATGATGAGTTAGGTAAGCTAGTTGATTGGGATGCAGTAAAAGAATTTAGACAATCTGCGCTAAATCCAGATCATCCAGTAACTAGAGGTACAGCTCAAAATCCAGATATATACTTCCAAACAAGAGAAGCTGTAAATAGATTCTATGATGATATTCCAGAAGTGGTCGAAGGATATATGGCTGAAATAACTAAATTAACAGGAAGAGAGTATCACTGCTTCGATTACTATGGAGCACCAGATGCTGATAGAGTAATAATTGCAATGGGTTCAGGAACTGACGTTGCTGAAGAAACAGTGGATTACTTAAATGCTAGAGGAGAAAAGGTTGGTGTTGTAAAGGTTAGACTTTATAGACCATTCTCAATAGAAAAATTATTAGCTGTAATTCCAGATACAGTTAAGAAAATTGCAGTTTTAGATAGAACTAAGGAACCAGGATCAATAGGTGAGCCATTATACTTAGATGTAGTAAGTGCATTTGCTGGTAAAGGAAATGCTCCAATTATAGTTGGTGGTAGATATGGATTAGGTTCAAAGGATCCAAATCCTTCAGATATAGCAGCTGTTTATGCTAATCTTTCTAAGGACGAGCCTAAGAATGGATTTACAATTGGTATAGTTGATGATGTAACATTTACTTCACTTGAAACAGTAGAAGATATAGATGCTACACCAGAAGGAACTAAGGCTTGTAAGTTCTGGGGATTAGGATCAGATGGTACTGTTGGTGCTAATAAGAGTGCTATTAAGATTATTGGTGACCATACTGACATGTATGCTCAAGGATATTTCTCATATGACTCTAAGAAATCAGGTGGTATAACAGTTTCTCATTTAAGATTTGGTAAGAAACCAATTAAATCACCATATTTAATAGACAAAGCTGATTTTGTAGCATGTCACAATCAATCATATGTTTATAAATATAATGTATTAGACGGATTAAAGAAAAATGGTAAGTTCTTATTGAATACAATTTGGACACCAGAAGAATTAGATGAAAAGTTACCAGCAGAAATGAAGAAAACTATAGCTGAAAAGAATATAGAATTCTATACATTAAATGCTGTTAAGATAGCCCAAGAAATTGGTCTTGGTGGAAGAATTAATATGATAATGCAAGCTGCATTCTTTAAAATAGCTAATATAATTCCAGTTGATGAAGCAATAGCGTATTTAAAGAAAGCTGTTGTAACATCATATGGTAAAAAAGGTGAAAAAGTTGTTAATATGAATAATGCTGCTATAGATGCTGGTGTTGAAGCTATCGTTAAGATAGATGTTCCAGAAACTTGGGCAAATGCAGTAGATAAAGAAGTCGCAACTACTAAAGAAGTTCCAGCATTTATTAAAGATATAGTTGATCCTATGAATAGACAAGAAGGATTTGGATTACCAGTTTCTACATTTGTTAAGCATGGTATGGAAGATGGTACATTCATGGCTGGTACTGCAGCTTATGAAAAGAGAGGAATTGCAATTAATGTTCCTGAATGGATTCCAGAAAATTGTATTCAATGTAATCAATGTGCTGTAGTATGTCCTCATGCTGCAATAAGACCATTCTTATTAACAGGAGAGGAAGCTGAAAAGGCACCTGCTTCAATGAAGACTACTGATGCAAAGGCATTAAAGACAGAAGCTCCATATAAGTTCTCAATTGGTGTTACACCTCTTGATTGTACAGGTTGTGGAAACTGTGCTGAAGTATGTCCAGCCAAGAATAAAGCTTTAGTTATGAAGCCACAAGATAGTCAACATGATCAAATAGAGGCTTGGGATTATGCAACAACAAAAGTATCTGCTAAGAAAAACCCAATGAATAAGAATACTTTAAAGGGTAGCCAATTTGAACAACCACTTCTTGAGTTCTCAGGTGCTTGTGCAGGTTGTGGAGAAACTCCATATGCTAAGCTTGTAACTCAATTATTTGGTGATAGAATGATGGTAGCTAATGCTACAGGATGTTCTTCAATTTGGGGTGGATCTGCTCCTGCAACTCCATATACAATTAATCATAATGGTCATGGTCCAGCTTGGGCTAATTCATTATTTGAAGATAATGCTGAATATGGTTTAGGTATGTTCTTAGGGGTTAAAGCTATCAGAGATAGAATTGCTGAAAATGTAAAAGTTGCATTAGAAAGTGATTTAGCTGATGATACTAAGACTGTATTAAAAGACTGGTTAGATAATATGGAAGAAAGTGATGGAACTAGAGAAAGAGCAAATGCTTTAGTAACTACACTTGAAAATTGTGATTCTGAAATAGCTAAGGCTATTTTAAATGATAAAGAGTACTTCGTTAAGAGATCTCAATGGATCTTTGGTGGAGACGGTTGGGCATATGACATTGGATACGGTGGACTTGACCATGTACTTGCATCAGGAGAAAACGTAAATGTATTAGTATTTGATACAGAAGTTTACTCAAATACTGGTGGACAATCTTCTAAGTCTACACCAACAGCTGCAATTGCTAAATTTGCTGCTTCTGGTAAGAGAACTAAGAAGAAAGACTTAGGAATGATGGCTATGAGCTATGGTTATGTATATGTTGCACAAGTTGCAATGGGAGCTGATAAGAACCAAGTTCTTAAAGCTATTTCAGAAGCTGAAAGCTATAATGGACCATCATTAATAATTGCTTATGCTCCATGTATTAATCATGGTATAAAAATAGGTATGACTAATTCACAATTAGAAACTAAGAAAGCTGTTGATTGTGGATATTGGGCAACTTATAGATATAACCCAGCATTAAAAGGAATTAAAAATCCATTTACTTTAGATTCAAAAGAACCTAAGGGGGATTTTAGAGAATTCTTAATGGGGGAAGTTAGATATGCTTCATTAGCTAAAGCATTCCCAGAGGCAGCAGATGCTTTATTTGAAAAAACACAAGCTGATGCAATGGAAAGATTGGAAAATTATAGAAAACTTGCTAATCAAGAATAGCAATAAATTAATAAAAAAGAGACGAAAGTCTCTTTTTTTCAGTTTGTTGAAAAACCCCCTGTTTAAAAACAGAGGGTTTTTCTATTATTAG